>JACCEA012266961.1_pt1 | contig 13973 bp, 22 predicted proteins | sample 7449851 | NCBI WGS metagenome assembly JACCEA01 (sample SAMN15323453, study PRJNA562643) | freshwater metagenome | isolation source: river surface water | place: USA:Blue River Watershed | collected 2017-08-18 | reverse complement strand
ATGGGTTTAATATTAAAGCTGGAGAATTAATTCTTCAAATTGGTGATGCGCATATGTATCAAAACCAATATGAAGGAGAGAATGCTTTTGTTTATTCGATGATTGAACGTTATATGGAAGTTCAATTGAAAAAAGAAATGAACGCACCTAAGCCTGTACTCAAAATTAATAAAGAGATCAAAACGTTTCAAGATTTCCTGGACTTAGAGTTCAGTGATTTAACATTGGAAAATTATGATCCTCAGCCTGATTATAAAAACAAACCAAATATGGTGGCATAATGACAGATATTACTATTGTTTCTGCAATGAGTTCTAATTATGTCATTGGGCACGAAGGAAAAATTCCTTTTGATTTGCCTGAAGACAGACAATTTTTTAGAGAATATTGCAGAAATAAAACACTTGTAGTTGGTTATCAGACTTTTTTAGGTTTACCTAAAATGCCTGATGTTTCTGTATATGTGCTCACTAATAAAAAAACTAAAGAAGCATATAAGGCATATATTGATAAAGTTTCTCGTTATCATGGCGATTCTCCATATTATCAATTTATGACAGGAACTTTAGATCAATTTAAAGACCTACTGTTGTCTCCAAGCTATTTGACTGGTGGTGAGATTATTATCGGCGGTGGCGCTGAAGTCTATAAGACTTTTTTGCCGTTTGCAGATCGATGTATTCTTACACAATATCATGCTCAGGTAGATGGAGATACTAAGTTTCCTATTCATTTGGCTAATGAACTTAATGGTACATTACTAGTTAAGAAAGTCGTATACCACGAACCGTGGAGCAAATTACGCAATCAACCAAAATGGACTAGGACAACTAGTTTAGTAGGTCAGGACGGCTACAAGAGACTATTAGTACGCTGAGTTTTCTTTATGTCCAAACCTCTTATTACTGGAAATATAGTAAAGATATGGCATGACTCTCGTGGTCATGACTATATCGTACTCGCAGCTGAAGTTGGTTCAAGCAAGCTTGGTCTTATCAAGGCCACTTGCTTGAATAACGATGGAACTATTAATAAGCATACACTTGCTAAAATGGTTCGCAAAGCTAATGCGGGACAACTGATCTTTGACAAGATCGTTGATATTAACAAAGAACAAATTACCCCTACTGGTATGATCCGTCGTATTAATGGAACAAGAATGGTTGCACCTGGAGTTGTAACGCAATTGCTAACCTCTTTCCAAATCGGTTCTCAATGGGAATTTGTGAATAAACAGACTGCTATTTACCCGCCTTTAACGGCACTTGATGCAAGAATTGCCACACAATATTGATTTTTTGGGTAAATAATAGATGTTAGAAGTAAAATTTTGGCCTAACAAAGACACCTCTAATGGTGTACTTGGTGGTGGCTATATTGTTACGGATATTTTTAAGTTTAGCTATAAGGTTAGACAAGGACAATATGGCCCTTGGGTAATACTTCCAAATGTAAAAAAAGCAGATGGTTCAGGCTACACTAATCTTGTTGATTTTGTTAATAAGGATGCAAAAGATAAGATTGAAGCTGCTGTCAAAGCTGCAATGTCTTCATATGTTGCACCTCCAACAACACAACAAAGTGCTCCTGCACCAGCACAAAGTAGTTCTCCAGCTCCACAAGCCAGTGAGCCAACGCCACTGCGCAGGAATGTTCCAAGTTCAGCTTCAAACCCTGTTCAAATGAAACTTCCCTGGGAATAAAAATAATAATAAAGGTGCTAAATGAGAGCTAGCGAATATACAATTTTTAAAACTAAAGCTGCCGCTAGGTTGAAGCTCAATCCTCCAGAATCTGAATTTCAACTTGGATGTGTAATGCTTAATATTGCTTCCGCAGTAGGTGAAAAACAGTATGATTGGCAAAACAAGATTACTGTAAAGTTTGGTGTTAATGATGTGACTAATATCATTTTTGGTATTCGGTCTAATCAAGAGATAAGTCTTTTTCATCAATTTGGTGAAACCTCTAAGCGCGTGGTTTTTAAGCCAGGCGATAAAGGATGGTTTTTAACTGTTAATGATAAAAGCATTCCCATTAGCTATCCTGAAATTTTAGCTATTAACATTATGCTTGAACATGCCCTACCGTTAATGCATAACTGGAAATAACGAATGAGTTTGGACGCACTGAGAGCTGCTGTATCATCGACAGCTCAACCAACAACAACTGTAGATGCCACTCAGCTATCTGGGCTCCGCTCTGCCCTTCGAGGGACTGGAGAGGCTCCTCCAATTGAACAAAGAATTGAGGAGTCTCTTTCTATTGCCGACAGATTAGCTCAAGTTGCAATTGCAGAAAGAGCACGTGCTGAAAGTGCTAGATCTGAACGTGAGGTAAGAGTTTCCCCAGGTCGTGGCCCGTGGGAAAGCATAGCAGACGTGACTGCGGACGCACCTTCTTCTGCGCCTTCTTCGCCCAGCATGGCTGAGGCTTTAAGAAGAGATACCTCTGGCAAACCTGTACAAGGGAATCCGACTGTGCAACAGCAACAAACGCAAAAACCAACACCGGCTAGAGAGGTTCCTACAATCTCTATTCGTGGTTGGCTGCCTGGCGCATCGACGTCACGCGATCTTCATAATTTGAAAATAGATAGTATTATGCTGGAGCAAACACCTGGTGGTGTAGAAGCTCGCCGCATAAAAGATAGTATGTTACGCTAATTAAGGAATTGTAATGGCTGAACAAATTCGTGTTAAATATGGCAACGTCGATACCGTTATCGACTTTGACGGTAATGAATCCGCAATCAAACAAGTTCTGGCTGAAAGCTTCCAAGAACTGTCCAGCCCGAACGCTCGCGCTGTTTGGGACCGTGGCACCGATGGTATGCGCACCCTGACTTTCGCCCTGTCTGAAGGTCGTAAGGCTGCTGAGCAAATTCGTGTTAAGTACGGTAACGTTGACACTGTGATTGATTTCGATGGTAACGAGTCTGCTATTAAGCAGGTTCTGGCTGAGAGCTTCCAAGAGCTTTCTAGCCCGAATGCTCGTGCCGTTTGGGATCGCGGTACTGACGGTATGCGTACTCTGACCTTCGCTCTGTCCGAAGGCCGTAAAGCAGCTTAATTGCTACTTTGCTAAACAGGGGCTACGGCCCCTGTTAATTATTTTCAAAGGACGACAATAAAAATGTCTACTACTACCGATGACTTCCTGAAGAAGGAATTTAAAAAATTTCTTGGAAACTCTGTGGATTTGAGTTGCGATGAAAGTGAGATTTTTTTTGCGCCCTTTCAAGATGTTTCTAATGTAAATTTTTTTCTGCGTAAAGAAGCTGATGAATCCTTTTTGGGTTTTCCTTCTGCCAGTGCCCCTATGACTGTAGCAACTTATTTGCGCCGTCCTGATACTGTGAGCAGAGCCAGAAAAATTCTGACGAATATTGAGCAGATTTCTCGTGTTGCTACGCTGCATGATCTTAAATATGGCAGTCTGTTACGCAATCTTGATGCTCATCCTGCTGTGAGCTTTCAGCCTACTGAAATATTCGTTTAAGGATTTGAAATGGCTAAGAAATATGAAATTACTATTAAAAACTCAGAAGAATCAAGCCTGAAAATTACCAATGAACTTGGTGCTGTTCAGGTAAAAGATGTTTCCACTAAATCTGTTCTTAACTCTTTTAGTCTTGAGCAAAAACTTATTTCTTTTGGGTTTATTTCTCCCGGTGTTATTAAACATCGTAAGAAAGCAAATTCTTATGATATCGCTGTTTTGATTCCTCATCATTTGGTTGGTGAAGGCAAAGAGCGTGTTATCATGCCACAAACAATTGCTGTACTTAGAACTAATCCAAACTTTGATCGTTTGGAAAAAGTTGAACTTTATCAAGTTCTGGGTCTTGGTTATCGTGGTCCAGCCACTGAAGTTGTTCAATGGCCTTATCAGTATAAAGCAAGTGATTTTGGCACGTCTTTTTCGAAGGATGTTTTGAATATCCTGATGAATAAATTGCAAGGTATTGCAAATCGTTTTGCTTCCGAAGGAAGTATCAAATTCAGTAACGGAAACTCAATCTCTATGAAAGATTATATATCTAAGCATAAGGATTCTGTCCTGCTTGATTCAAGTTTCTGTCATACTAACAAATTGACCTTGACCAATATTTTTGGTCAGTTTTAATAAGGCACATAGATGACCCCTGTTGAACATCGTTTAAAAGTGCTTTTGCCCTACGCAATGACTAGCTTTGCGGAATATGCGGCAAAGCTTTGGCCTTATCTTGGCCAATCTTCTATTAAGATGCCGCAAGGCAATCTTGATAATATTGCTAAATCTCTTGGTACTTACGCTACTCGTTTGACTAAGAAATTTTGGTCCAATGTTGAATTTTCCGTTGGTCCGTTGTCTCCAGGCAATTCATTTTTTTCCGATAACTATTGGAAGGTACTCAATAAAAACAATAATGGCCAACTGAATCGTGTTCAATGTAACGCTGATGGCAATGTTACTGTTAAATACGTTATGCCAGCCATGATGTCGTCTTTGTGGTCCGATAGTAAGGGTGAGTCTTCCTGGATTGCTAAAACTCCTTGGCTTTGCAGCAATGAACATCATGAAATGTTTATTGACGGACTGCTTACGCACGTTGAAGGTATTGAGAATGCTGATCAATATGAGCAAGTAAAGCGGCATTTGCTGGAAAATACTAAGCTCTTTATGCTTATTGGCATCAAGGATTCTCAACTGTGGCCCCAGAATTCTGTTGAAGGTAGGATTCCTACCATTGCTCAACGAGTTAGTCGTGAAGAGACTTCTCCTATTGGTAATGAAACTGTTACGGCTTGTGCAACTAAAGTCCAAAATGAAGTCATTTTTAAAAGAATGATTCCTGACTTGTGTGATTATCAAGGCCCTGCTGTTTCTGAAACGCAAATGAAAGAATATTTTGCGTATGTTACCAATGGTCCTGTTGCACATTTGTTCTCTGATTACATGGAAGCTATTGCTGCGTTCCTGAATCAAGAGTCTTGCAGCTTTACTGTTCGTGCACTTCAAAGTGAACATACTGTGAATACGGTTGCTCAGAGTGCTACTTCGCCATTCTTTACTAAAATTTGTGCAGATTTTCCGAATAGCCAAGCTTCTCGGCATTTGTTTAAAAATGCAAATACCAAAGCTGATGCTGCATATTATGCTACTCATTTTGGTAGGGCAGTCTTTAACCTTGTTTCCATTTGTAAAAATGAACAGGGCGAAGATACTGTGTATCCGTTCTTTGTAACGAAATCTTCTATGGCGAATTTTGGTTGTAATATCAGAACTGATGTTAATACCATTACGAATATTAATAGCTATACCGACAATTTGATGTACAAACCTTTTGCAAATGCAAATCCTTTTGCAATTGAGATTGATCTTCAAACTTCTCGTAAAATTCATCCTGTGGAATTTTTCGCTAAAAATGCAGCATTGGAGACAGAAGAATGATTGCTCAAATTGAAATCAGTAACAATCTGTCTGCAAAACTGAGAGTTGACGGACAAGAAAAAAGTGTTCCCATGGTAGAATTGACTAATATTCTATCAAATATGATTACTGAGGATGAGTCCCCGTGGCTACCCAATAATCTTATTTATTTGCGTCGTGATGGCGGTAACGTTGGTGCAGTGTATTTTTTCCCTGAAACCAAAACCTCGTATCGCTATTATGATAACAGTTATGATGTTATTTTGCCTCCCGCCCTCTTTTTCTTTACTTTGACTGCATTGAAAAATGACAAGTTTAAAATTGTAAAAATGGCTGCTGCTCTTACTGACAGCTACAATATGCAAAGTAGCAGACTGTATCAATTCCCATTCCCGAATAACTCTTTGGGTTATGGTCCTGGTTTTTGCTGGGGTTCTGATCGTATTGCAAAAGACATGTACGATAAACAATGTACCTTGGAACAACTTCCAATCCTGTATCAACGTTTCTTTGCGGCGCAAGGTAACGGAGATTTAGGGTGGAAAGTACAAGGTAGCCTTGAAGGCAAAGAAGCTTGTGCTAAGATGCTTAAGCTTGGCAAAGAAGGCTGGACCAAACAAAAAGTGGAAGAAACTTTCTGCTCGGTTTCTTTGAAAAAGATTTCCGAAGCTCTTTATTTTGATTTTACTCGTTAAGGAACGAAGATGACTACTCCTCAAACTACTGCGGTGGTTGTTGCCGATGCGGCTGCAACCACTACTCCTGAACCGGCTATTAAGCCATCTGCTGGCCCTGCGAATCTTTCTAGTTTGCGTGGCTCTTTGTTCAAGAACATTGGTGGTGCTGCCGTAGGTAGCTTTGATGAAAGCAAGAAGATGTGTATTGGTCTTTTCTCCAATGGTATCTTTGAACGTCGTAGTGGCGATATTGGTGCTTTTGTACACAGACATAGCGACCTGAAGGTCCCTTATTTGAACGAATTGCCTGAGTGCACTCCGAGCTTTGCTTGGAATCTTCCGAAACCTGGTGTTGGTATTCTGTATTCTATTCGTGATTTCTTCTTTGACATCATGAAGAAAATGAATGATGCAGAAGTTATGATCCAGCTGTACTGGGACAAACAAGAAGAACGTTATTTCATTTATGTACCTGAGCAAAAGGTAATGAAAGCTACTATCAACTTTAAGCATTCGCAAGAATTGCAAGCTGATCCTTCTCGTTATTTGTGGGTTTTGGATATCCATTCTCACAATACCATGGGTGCTTTCTTCTCTGGTACTGACTCTGCTGATGAAACCTCTACTCGTGTATTCGGTGTAATGGGTACTATTGCCAAAGGCGCAAGTGAAGAATGGGCCGATTCTATTCGGTTTAGTACCAAATTCCGTGCTGGTGTGAATGGTAAATTCATTGAGCTGAACATGGATCATGTTTTTGATATGGAAGACACGACTCCTATGCCTATTCCTCAAGAGGATTATGCGAAGGTAACTCCTGGTTCTTTTGGCTATGCGGCTCCTTACGTAGTTGGTGGCGGTTATGCTGGCGGCAATCATAAGCCTGTTTATGCTGGTGGTTATGCTAAGAGCCTTGAAGAAGAAAGCTATGATGCCTGGGATTATCAGGGTGGATATGGTGGAGGTTCACGCCGTAAAGGTCGCGTTTCTCATACCTATGAACGCACCGCCATCGACACCTCGGATGCTAATGACATCAAAAAGGCTTTCTTTGAGCTGTATACGAACAAGGAAATTCGTGAAGTCTGTATGGGCATTTACAATTTTGAAGTTCGTATGGACAGCAAGACTTTGAACTCTACCTATGTTCAGTCTGTTACTGATTCTTACAACAAAATGCTGCTCGGTTTGATGCGCGGTGTTGAAGAATTTACCGATCAAGATATGTCCGATGTTATCATCGCATCTTGTGCTGAACATTTTGGCGAAGAGGTTATGCGTAAATCCGTTGACCGATTTCGCGAATTCAAAGAATCCGAAGTCGTTTCTTGAGCCAGTTCTTGCTAAAAAATTCGTGGTAAATGAAGCCCCGAGAACCAGCGCACAAACAAGTGCGCTGGAATATGAACTTGTATTGCTCAAGCGTGAGAAGGCTAGTCTTAATGGCGCTGGTCGTAAATACCGTAAAAATAATAAGGCTCGTGTTGAAAGAGCTATTAAAGGTATTGAAAATCGCCTACGTCTTCTTAAGCGTAATCCGCATGTTAAACAACGTGCTCTCGTTCAACCTTCTTAAGGCGGATTAATTCCGCCTTTTACTTTTTTATTGGGACTATAATGACTAAGAAACAAGAGTCTGCTGTTGAACAGCAACAAAATCCTATTGAAAAGGCCATTGAGCTTTTTCAAGCTGCCAAATCTAATATGATGGCAACCTTTGAACCGATTTATAAAAATCTGTTTGTTCGTAAAGAATATTCTCCGCTGGATTTTCAGCTGCCGCAAAATATTATTGTGGTAGGTGCTGGTGGTACTGGCGGCTGGTTTGCTCCTAAAGCTGCCAAAATCATTTCTGCTGCGCTGAATAAGCGCATGATTGAACATAAGGTCAATATGATCTTTGTTGATCAGGATACTGTTGAAACTAAAAACCTTATCCGCCAAAACTTCGTTACTCCTGACGTAGGTCGCAATAAAGCTGAGGTCATTGCAACCCGCTATGCGCACTCTATTACCAATGAAAATATGTCGATGTCTTACATCGCTGCTTATTTGGTTGATAAGAGCTATCCTATTCCGAAGGGTGAAGAAGAAAAGTTTGTTTACATTGAAAATGTAATGTCGAACTGCAAACGCGAATCTTATATGGTCATTAACCTGATTGACAATATGAAGAGCCGCAAAGCTATTCACAAGTTCTGCTATCTGAACAAAGTAGACGTAATTGATGTTGCCAATAACGATTATAACGGGCAATTGAACTATGCTGCTTATTCTAAAGGTCAGGGCCATGTGGGTTCTTTCTTTGCAGTATACCCTGATGCTGCTCGTGACGATGACGCAATTGTTCTGTACAACTGCGCTGATGCTGATGCCAATGCAACTGAACAGTTGTTCAATGCGAACGATATGGCTGCTACTATGCTGGGAACTTTCCTTGCTAACTGCATTGCTGATCGTACTGTGGCGAATCATCACGTCAAATTCTGCACTGGTGTAAATATGAGCATCTCTGCTGACCATATGTTTATGGTTAAAAATGAAGGTCTTGCTAAAACCGAGGCCGAAGTTTCCGTTGCTGCTGATGCAGCTCAGCAATATGATGCACTGATCAAGTCATTCTAATGCATAGTGCTCAATCTTTGGGGTCAGAAATGACCCCTATTTTTTTACGTAAGTTAGTGCATCTTAGTGATTTTTATGTTGGCTTTTTGACCGCAATACAAGACATCTCTTCCGACCTCCATACCGACTTTAAGATTCCTCAAGAGGATCTTACCTTCATAAAATCCTATTTCGATCAAGTGAAAATAGGTGACTTCAATCTAGTAGACTTTCAAAATAATTTTGAACAAGCATCTGAAATCTTGGGCAAGATTTATTATTTAAGCTCTACTGTTGGCAATATTTCTAATACTCATATATTTCGTCATAGAAAAATGGGTGAAAGAAAAATAAGCATTATTAATTATGCTATCCCTCCTGCCACAAGACAAAAAATTATCTCTTTTCATTCCTATATCAATAATTTCTTTACTGTTTTCTATCGTGAATTGTTTTTAGAAACAGGTAGTACAAATAATTTTTCGCAAAATGTTTGTGGATTTGTACATGGGAAAAGTTATCTTGATCATGCAAAAGCACATGTGATGGGCAAGACCATCATTTCGATAGATATAAAAAAATTTTATGACTCTATAAAATTAAAAAATATTTTTACAAGTCGTTTATTTTTCCGGGCTTTTAGTACCTCTGCCAGATTACATAATGTTTCTGAAGAGGATCCAGTAGTCAATGGCATGATAGCTATTTGTTCAGGTATTTTGGCATGTCTGTCAAATTACATGACACATAATGGCGTTGTTCCTACTGGTGCTCATTATAGTCCATCTTTTTCCAATTTTATTTTTGCCGGAATTGATGAACAAATTTTAAATGTTATTAAAGAAAAAAATTCTTTGATCACATATACAAGATATGCTGATGATATTGCTATCTCTACCCCAGTTATTTCAATAGATGATAAATATGTTATTGATATGGATTTGATTAGGAAGATTGAATCTGTTGTTAACAGTTTTACGTTTTATTTGAAATATGAAAAAACTAAAATTATGGGGCCAAAAGACAAGAAAGTAATTGCTGGTGTTATTATTGATCAATCTGATTTTAATAATCCTAAATTATCTATTGGTACTCAGAGAAAGCTTGAACTTAAAGCCCAATTTTCTGGGCGACGTTTTACTGATCTTACTGCGTCCGAAAAGGGTATTTTGAACTGGGTAAATCAAGTAAATCCACATCAGTATAATTTTGTTATTAGTGAAATGATTATGGAGTAATCAAGTGATTTCTGTATTTTGCAGAGGATTAACTTCTGAAGCTCGTCAAATCATCACTGAGACTTTTGGCTTTGCTCAAGTAGGTGCCGATAAATTGCGCATCATAGATCTTGACTACTATGATTTGGACGTTACAAAACATAATTTTATTTTTTGTATTGGCCAGACAATCAAGGATGTATGTAAAGATTTGGTGAAACATCAATACTATAGCAGTTCTGATTTATTGCAGTTAATGCGTAGTGATATTGTCGATGATAGCAATGGTGGATTCTTACTTTATAGCGCTTATGTCCCGCCGGAATTTTGGCGTACTGGAACGCGAGAAGATCAGGTAACTGTTTGGAATAAAATTTCTTCTTTTGTAGAAAACTACAAGAAGATGTATGTAGAAGAGATTCCATTTAATGATCGTCTTCCACCTATGACTGGGCAACCAGAACCTGTTCAAACAGTTGAAGAGGCAATATCTAGACTTGATGAACAACTTGTTGTTCAAGAAGAAGTTATTGTTGTTCCTGAACCAGTAAAAAAAGTTGAAGTTTTGATTGAACCAGAAGTAATTGAAGAAGTTAAGCAAATGGCTACTCAAAAAACAATAGGATATGACTTAGATCAAGTCATAACTATTGATGTAGCTGATTATATTCATCAATTATCTGAACTAATTAATCTAACTGATATTGGAAACAGCAAGAGTCTGACTAGTTATGGACACATGGTATTCCATACTAGCACCTCTGATTTGAATGTCTTTAGCACTGTGTCTGAATTCAATAAGTCTAAAGCTGAACATAAGATACTGTTAAAAGATCTTATTGGTTTGCTTAAGGCTGCTAGTGTCTTTAATTCTGGCAAAGTGACATTCCATAAAGGTGAAATAGCAGTATGATTTCATCTGTTGCTGTTGGTAAAGTTGTTGGAGCGCTGATAGATCTTATTGGCGCTGCTACTTTACGTCAGATAGTTAATCATTTTGGTAAGATGGTTGCTATTACAATTAATGAATTTATTTTTAAAATTGCTCGTCCTCATGATGAATTATTTGTTGAGTGTCAGCAATGCAATAAGAAATATTATTACAATTCTTATCGTGGCTTTTTTAGAGATATGAAAGTGTGTGGATGTTGTGCATCGCCACTTGATATCCCAAGAGAAATTCTTGATAAGGAATATAGAGACTTAAAGAATGTACAAGTTTCCTGATGAAATCCTAAATGCCAAGAAAATTTTTATCATTGGTATTGATGATAATGATGAGCTGTTTTTTAATGTTGACCATAAGCCTGGTTGCAATTGGTCAGTTTCAGAATTGATTGGTGCAATTTATTTTGCTGACCAAACTGTAAAGACTGGACAGACAATTAATGCTACGGCGACTCAGCTTGACGAAGATTTTGAAGATGGTTTTCCAATTCCGCCAGAACTGACTGAGCGTGAACAAACTATTATTGATAAAATCAAAGATGAAATTGATCGTGAAAATAACGTTCGTCATCAGTTTTCTCCTTCAATGGACTACTCCATGAAACCTTCTTGGATGAAGTAATGGATAAAAAAATTGCCTTCTTATGTGTTGACCCTTCCATTAATGGAACAGGGTTATCACTTGTAACGTTTATTGGTAAACAAGATGGCATTAGTCAATTTAAGGTCTTGGATAAAACAACTTTATTATTGCCAAGACAACGTATTAAATATGTAGATAAGTATTTAAAAAAGATTGATGTACTGCATTTGTTTAAACATGCAGTTGATTGTTATATAGAACAATTTGGTTCTGAATATAGAATAGGATGGTCTGTCTTTGAAAGTTATTCCTATGGTTCAACTGGTCAGCTTGCTGATCTTGGTGAGATGGGTGGCTTATTTAAATACTTTTTATATACAGGTTTGCCCTATAAGGTTGCCGTAGAAACCATTACTCCAATGCAGGTGAAGAAAATAATTGGAGGCAGTGGAAAAGCTGGTAAGGATGTTGTTAGAAATTCTTTAGAAAAATATATCCCAGACTACAATAATATTGTTTGGAATAGCTTTGATGAATCTGACTCAGTTGCAGTTGGTATTTCATATTTTCTATTAATGGAGAGTCATATTAATGAACAAAAATAAAGTTGCTGATTGCCTAAAAGCTGTTGCTAAAGCATTTGATGACCATGGAGTGTCTCATGCTGAAAAATATGCAATCATTGCTAATTCATTAATACTGTCTGCGTTAGATGAGAATTCTAAAGTATTGGGTTATCCAGAGTTAAATTGGAAAGATGCTTTTCAAGTAGAGCGAGCTTTCATTGAGACTGCTAGTACCGATAGTAATTTAGCTGCCATTCTACAGGCCCATGTCATCTTGAAGTGGGCGACTATTATTGAGGATGGCCTAGATGGACAGTAAACAAGTTGCGGATCTTATAAACGAAACTGTTGCAGATGGATATCCAGACTACAACATGTATGCGCATTCAGCTAATAGTATTATTCTATTTAGAGACAAAACCCTGAATGAATGGACCGAGGCGTTAAATACTCCTGTGTTGCCTCCTGGTGCTAATATTAACCAGTTAGAAGCATATAATTTTGAAATTTTAAAGATCAACGAAGTTGTAATTCGTAATTTGGCTTATGCCAGAGCATCCCTTGCTACTAGTAAGATGCTATATAAGCGTAAATTAGATGAAGAAAAAGCAAGACTATTTGAAGCTCAGCAAGAATCTGGTAAGCGTCTTTCAATTGATGCTGCTGAAAGTATTGCTAAAAGAAATCTTGCAGAAATTCTTCATGCCTATGAACTCTCTGAATTGTTTGAAGAATATTGGTCGGTTCAATTTCAAAAGATTGAACTTTTAAATGATCGACTTACAAGTTTAAATATTCTGAAAAATCATGAAGTTAAGGTAGGCGGTCATGTCTAAGGATAGATTTATCCGAAGATTGTCTAAAAAATGTCATCTGTCACTAAAAGACACTAGACACTTATATGATTTAATGACTGACGCCTGTATCGAAGAACTCTTAGAAAATAAAGAGTTAGATTTATTTAACATCATAGATATTCAACTTGAGCAGGTTGATATTAGTAATGTTAAATTAAAATCTTCATTTACTTTTTCGATTAAGAAAAAAATTAGGTCTTTAATAAAACAAGGTTAATAAATATATGAATATGGTTTATCTTGAAGGCAGTCTACGTTTAGATGTGGACAGCGATATTGGTAAAAAAATTTTCAAGGAAGACTCAATCTTCTTTGTTGATGGATCTGTACTTGTCAATTTAATTGGCAATTTAAATAATAGAATTGGCATTGGTAAAATTGATTTTTCAATTGAAAGAACATTTATTAATTCTGAAGAATTTATTAGCTCTTTGTTTTCTATTTATGAAGACCACGACTTTTCTTTGCCAAATGTGTTTTATTCACAGCTGTACAATGCCCTAAGATATTGCTTCTATTCTGATATTCCTATTTGTATTTTAAATGCTGAAGTTATTAATTTGGAAACAGAATATATTTCTAATCCAAATAGAGCTAATCATTTTGATCTTAATTCTATGTATCGAGATGTTAAAGCAAGAATTAATACAATTAAATCGGCTACCATTTATGGTATGGATAGAGACGACTTTCCTCCTGTTTCTATTGAGCCGATATTACAAAAAATTAAATATGAGATTGTTCCTTATTAATGGCTAAGAAAAAAGAAGCGGAATCTGAAGAAGTTCAGGTTCTTTCTCATGATGATAAGAAGCGTATTCTTCGAAGTGCAATTAATGCTTTGAAGAAGACGCATTCTTCTTTATCGTTTGATGGTGATAGTAACCAAAACAATTTTAGATGGATTAGCACTGGCAGCAGTAAGCTGGATGATGCTATTTCAGATAGTGGTCTAGGTTTTCCTCGTGGCCGCCTTGTCGAGGTTTACGGTCCAAATTCATGCGGTAAAACAACTCAGTTTACGCTTGTGTGTATTAATGCACAAAGACAGTATCCTGAAGATATGATTCTATATATTGATGTTGAACATAGTTTTAACATTGAGT
>JACCEA011128270.1_pt1 | contig 13973 bp, 6 predicted proteins | sample 7449851 | NCBI WGS metagenome assembly JACCEA01 (sample SAMN15323453, study PRJNA562643) | freshwater metagenome | isolation source: river surface water | place: USA:Blue River Watershed | collected 2017-08-18 | reverse complement strand
GTGGTGACCATCACCGAACCCGGCTACAAGACCGTGAACACCAGCGTGGTGTCGTCCATTTCCGGCGGTGGCGGCACTGCCATGGCGGGCAATGTGCTGCTGGGAGGCATCATCGGCGCGGGCGTGGATGCGTCGAATGGCGCGATGAACGAGCTGTCGCCCAATCCGTTGCATGTGGTGATGGAGGGGGAGTAGGGGGGGGAGTGAGTTGGTTCAGTACTCACTGAACCAACTCCATCAATTTTCCGAAGCTGTTGACGACGTCATATCTCACGTTCTCGGGCGCGTACTTGCGGTTCATCTCATCGAAGAACTTGCGGGCGCATTCGATCTTGGTTTCCTCGATCTTCGTCAATTGCATCGTCGACATGGATCCTTTGGTCTCGGCAACAAAATAGACATGCTTGACCGACCCTTCCTTGAATGACACCGCCCAGTCGGGATTGTAGTCGCCTACTGGTGTTGGAATCAGGAATCCTCGGGGCAACTTGGCGTACACGATAACCTCGTTGCACGTGTCCAACTCCGTCACAAATTCTCGTTCAACGCCTGAGTCGGTGATCACGTAGTCATAAATGTGTCGCTTGAGTCTCTCTCCAGCCTTGCTGAAGTCCTGCTTCGTCTGACCGACCGTGAAAATGTCCAGATCGAATCGGTCCTCGACGGTGTCATAGGCCAGGTGCTCGACGATCATTGTCGCTTTCTGTTCGTTGATGAGTCGTACAGCTTCAGCAATGAAGCTTTCCGGATTGGTTCGAAACTGTGCCAGAACAGTCTTGTTCAGTCCTTTCAAAATCTCGACCGTGGCACGTCGAGTCAGCAGTGTTGCTTCTGCAATTTTACCGACCAGGTCGTATTTCACTGATGAATGAACGGAAATTTTCTCGTACTCGACAGATGTGTCCGCGAGCTTGAAACTGTCTCCACTTTTCAGAACATCGGCGGTGACTTCCGCGAGTTGTTCACCACTCTGAATGGTGTACTGCAGAGGCGTCACTCGCAGGAACTGATTCATTTCCTTGACGGCCTTATCCACCAATTCCGCCGAATCGAAATCGACGCTATAGGCGGCCTTGCGATTGATCCGATCCCACAGTGCCTTGAACTCCTGCTTCTCAAAATTGCTGTTGAGCGGGTTTTTCTTGGGTCGACGATCATCGCTGATGTCAAATTGCTGGCTATCGCTGAAGACACTGTCTATTAACTGGAAAACCTGCTCTGCATGTGCTTCAAGCTCGGGAGGTAGCTGCGCCAGCGTGCCGTGCTTTCGCGCTTCGTGGTAGCTATGGGTGATGTGGTCGTTGTCGTTGGTGTACTCGTTCTTGAGGAGATACCTGTAGATCTGCTTCGCCATCTGCGGCGTTACTTCAATATTTCCTGCAGGTGTCCTGAGCAACTTGCCATTGAAGTAGGCCTCGTTGGCAATTCTTGGGCGAGCAGACAATGAGGCGCTGATATCCTTCTGCAATGCAGAGACAAAGTCCTTGAAGCTTTCGCTGGCTACCACTGTCAGCACGTTCACATCATGCACAATCGCTGGGTGATCCACTCTTTCGCCATTCTGATTGACGGAAAGACGCAAGCCCCGACCGACTTCCTGGCGCCGTGTTACCTCGTTGTTGTAGTCCGGGTGCTTCAAGAAGCAGATGACAAACACATTGGGATTGTCCCAGCCTTCGCGCAGGGCTGAATGCGAAAAAATGAATCGCACGGGTTCTTCAAACTTGAGAAGCTGCTCCTTCTTCCGAAGAATCAAGTCATAGGCATCCACATCGTCGGAAAGGCCTTTGTTCTCGCCTGTTCTCGCAATGCTCGGATCAACATCGCGCTTGGTCTTCTTGTCGATGGAGAAGTATCCACTGTGTGTCCTTTCTGCCTGAATTCCTTTCAGGTACTTGATGTAAGGCGTTTCATCCAGGTCCAGCACTTCGTTCAGGTACAGCGTGTATTCCTCTTCAAAGATGCGAGCGTATTCGCCCTTCTCGTCGGCGGTGGAATAGTCACGATACTTGACCACTTCGTCGATGAAGAACAAGGTCAGCACCTTGATGCCTTGCCGGAACAGCACTTGCTCCTTGTCGAAATGGGCCTTGATCGCCTCGCGAATCTGGATTCGGCGCAGGGATGCTTCATTCACGTCCCCAATGGCTTCGCCGACAAAGAGTTCGATCCCATTGGTGAAGCTCACGGTATCAGTGTTGGCGTTGATGTCCGCCACGACATAGTTGCGGTACTGGTCCAGTTCGTTGGAAAAACCCTCCGAAAATAAATTGTCGCCCGTGCCGAGCTTGCGAACCACACGCTTTATCTCGCCCGTTTTCAGTTTTTGTTCGAACTCAACGCGCGCCACTGGGGCCTTGGTGGAAATCTCGATTGACTGCAGATACAGATAAGCATTATTTCCCGCCAGTCCTTTCACCGATATGCCGCGCACTGCGATCTTCTTCACCAGCTTCTGGTTGTAGGCATCCAGGGCGTCCAGTCGGTGGACTTTGTTGTGCGTGGTCTTGTGAGTGGCCGAATAACGAAGCACCATCAGTGCCTTGAACTCCTCCAGGGATTTCAGCGTGGCAGAGCCTTCCATCTTCTGCGGTTCATCCAGGATCAGGATCGGTCGATTCGCGCTGATCACATCGATCGGGCGGCGAGACTGGAAGTCGTCGAGGACGTCGTAGATGCGTCGATTGTCCGCACCGCGTGCAGCAAAGGCCTGCACATTGATCACCATCACATTGATGCCCGCGTCCGATGAGAAGCTTTCCAGGTGATGCAATTGCTTGGAGTTGTAGATGAAGAAACGCGCCTTCTTGTGGTAAGTCTCAAGAAAGTGCTCGGCCGTGATTTCCAGTGACTTGGCCACGCCCTCGCGTATGGCGATGCTTGGCACCACGATGATGAACTTGCTCCAGCCGTATTGTTTGTTCAACTCGAAGATCGTCTTGATGTAGCAATAGGTCTTGCCCGTGCCAGTTTCCATCTCGATGTCGAGATTGACCCGGCTTACCTTTGTTCTGATCAGCTCACCGGACAAGGGCAGGTTCTGCTGTTGCTGAACCTGCGTGATGTTTGCCAGCAGGGCAATATCAGTCAGCTTCAGTTCGGCGTTCTTGAAGCCGCCCTCTGCAAAAAGATCGTTTGTGCGGTTCGCTGTTGTTCCTGGATCAATCCGGTAGCTCATGGCGTCGGAGGATGCGGGCGGCTGGCCCTTGAAGCAGTCCACGACGGCTTGCACAGCTGCGCTTTGGTAGGCTTGGGTCTTGAATTTGAGTTTCATGAGGCTCTCTTCTTGCTCTGGTAACGGCTAAGCGCTCCAAGAGACTGATATTTCTCTGCAGTTACTCTGCAATCCTGTCGGTTTGACACCATTGCAGAGAAATATAATTCATTGAATTAAATGCTTATTTTTCTTCCTGCTGCGGCAGCGCAGGCTAATTTTTCTCTGCAATTTGCCACTTTGGGTCGCGATCGCTTCCCGTGTTGACAATCTCGCCCCTGCGCCTGAGTTTGGTCAGCAAGTTGCTGATCTTGGAGAGCTTCTGTGGCTCCTCCAGCGCCTCGCTCAGCTTGGGCAGCAGCAACTTGTTGATCTCCGTCCTGCTGGCCTGGCCAAATTTTTCAAGATAGTCCTGCAGAAGCTTGGCGTAGAACTGGTCGTCCTGCGTTCGGGTGCGGATATAGTCGGCCTTGGTGGTGGTCACTTTGGCAACATCAGCCGAGACATGAAGATTCGGCTTGCGGCCCTCTATCAGCCCGCTTCGCTTGAGCCTTGTGATCACTTTATCGGGCAATGGCTGCTTCTTCTGCACTCTGTCCAAGGCCAGCACATCCGCCAGTGGCAAGTCGGTGTTTCGCATCAGCATCTGGGTGTATGTCGGGTCAACCACGCCGCCGTAAATCGTCAGCTTCACTGACGTCGGGTCTGACAAGTCGTAGTCAGGCATGGGCATGTAGCGTCTGGCTTGCGACAAATGCATGTCGTGAATGCCAAAGCCCATCTTGTCAATCATGTTCAGTCCAGACATGGCTTCCACAAGAAAAGCGTTGCGGTATCGGCGCGGCAACTTCTCACCCAGGCTGTAGTCCTCGGGCCGTCCCTCAAAGAAGCTGCCTTCATTCTCGAAAATGAGGCGATCTGGCTTCTCAATCACCACCACCCGGCCGTGACGAGAATAGTCCTGGTGTGCGATACAGTTGTGCAAAGCCTCCAAGACCATCTTCTGGTCATACTTGGCGATCTCGTGCGGCAGCAGCTGCCCCATGGGCAGCAGCCGTAGCTGAATATTGCGAATCTTTTGATAGAGGGCTGTGGTGTTCAGCAGAAATGGCGCACTGAAATGTTCATAGGCCCTTTCAGGCCCCTCCAGCTTCCATGTCATCTGTACCGGGTGCGGCGACAAGAGATAAGCCGACTCGGCCTTGCCCAGCAGCAACAAGGCAGCGCGAGTGATTCTGCCCCCTTGCGTGATGCGTGCTCGGTCCAGGAAGGCTGTTACCGGCCAGCCCATCACATCGGTGGCGTTGAAACGGTTCGCATGCTTGAGTGCAAAGGCCTCGCGAGCTTTCTGCACTGCAGCATGGTCCAGATCGTTCAAGGTGGCCTGTGGCACTACCTGTGCTGTCCAATCCTGTTGCGCTGTCTGGCCACGGATCTCGTCTTGTTTGTCCAGCCCCATCGACACTAGGCTTTCGCCAGCACGGGCGTAGTAGTGCCCCTTCCAGGCAATCGGGATGCCGCGCGGTGCTGAAGGAATTTCAAAGAGCACGACACGGCCGTTTGCATGCCGCAGTTCATGAATGTCGCGGAAGGTGATACCGGCTTCGGTGCCTTGAGCGATCTGCAGTTTCAGCCCTTGCAGGCGTTCAGGCGCAAGACGATAGTCCGAGCCCACAACGGCTCGTGTCTTGTTGTTGATACCGAACACCAGCCAGGCGCGCTCTTCGCCTCGGATATTGGCTTCATTGCTCAGCGCAGAGAAATACTCACCGATCTTGTCCGTCTCGAAATTATTGCCCGCCTGTTTGAACTCCACTACCTCGCTTTCCCAAGCAGCAATGAGGTGATCCAGAAGCTCCTGAAGTGCGGACTGATCCATCACACGCTCCCTAAATGCACTTCACATCAGTGGCTGGCGAGAGGAGCTTGAAAATCTGCTCGACATTGATCTTGACGGCACTGCTCTTGAAGCCCGCATCGCGGAATACCACGCGCAGAGGATAATGTTTGGCGAGCTCCTTCACGAAATCCTCGTCGACACCGCCACTGGCGTCAAAGCAGGCCGCGAGAGCATTTTCGTCAACAAAGAATACTTCCTTTCCCAGGATGGACTGTCTGGCGATGGGCAGGGCAAGATCGACTCCCCAATCCAACATGACTTGGAACAATAGATCCTCTGCGGTTCGGTCGGGTTTGATGTTATCGACGAACAGGTCGAGCTTTGAGCCGTCGAGTGCGTCGGGCGTGTAGTAGACGTCGGCCATGTTGGAGGTGTCGATTTTGAGGACGCGGAAACCTAAGTCAATATTCTCACCTGCAGAGCCACTAAGCTCCTTTGCAAAGTTCTTAATTCTTGCAAGGCCAATGTCAAAAATGGACCTCATGTCAATCTCTGGAATAGGTAGCGGCTCCGCAATCTGGATCGCAATGAATCGTCGATTACCACCATCTTCGTAATTCTGTTTGAGAACGGCATGTGCAGTCGACGCACTACCACTAAAAAAATCTAGCACAATATCATTGTTATCAGGGCGCCCAGCAAGCTGAAGTACACGCTGCAACAGATCAACTGGTTTTACTGAGTTCAGTACGTTTTCTGTGTGCGTGAAATGAACATACTTTAGTAGGGCCTTCTTTGCATCCTGTGTATGTCCGACCTCGTTATAGAACCAGAGAGTTTGCGGGGTGCGGCCACTTGATACTTCGCTTAAAAATTTCTTTACGGCTGGTACGTTATTTCCTTCTGTGCCCCACCAAATGCGATTGTCAGCGTTTAGCGCCTGAAATTTTTTCTCATCAATTGACCAGTAGCGGCCAGTGGGCGGGCCTTGAAGTATACGCCCTGAGGGCGAAGTCACTGCGTAAACTCCAGCGTCGTATCGGTTACGCGCAGACATATCAGCTGGCTTCCATGGTCCGCGAGGATCGTTGTCTAAGTTTCTGTAGCGAGCCTCCATATCGGGTGTTCGAGCCAGGGACTGTGGTCGCCAATTTGACTTGTTTCTTGCGTAGATGAGTATGTAGTCATGATCCTCCGAGAACCAGTCAGCAGTGTTCTTGGGGGCATAAACTTTCTGCCAAATGATCTGCGCGACGAAGTTCTCTTCTCCAAATATCTCTGAACAAACTTTGCGTAAATTATCAACTTCGTTGTCATCAATTGAAAGAAAGATAACACCATCTTCCTTTAAGAGATTTCTTGCTAGCCGCAGTCGAGCGTAAATCATGCTTAGCCAATCAGAGTGGAATCGGCCATTCGCCTCCGTGTTCGCGACCAGACGCAAACCTTGCTGATTGATTTGATTTGAGCTGAGTAAATAGTTCCCCGCATCATCACTATAATCATCGTCATAGATGAAATCCCGACCTGTGTTGTAAGGCGGGTCGATATAAATCAGTTTCACCTTCCCAAGGTAGGTCTCCTGTAAGAGTTTCAGCGCATCTAGGTTGTCACCTTCAATAAACAAATTTTTTGTGCTGTCAAAGTTCACGCTTTCAGCTCGGTAAGGGCGAAGTGTCTTTGCAATAGGCGAATTTGAAGCCAGTAACGCCTCGCGCTTGCCCGGCCAATTGAGTTGATATCGCTCTTGCTGACCGTCAACAATAGCCTCAGATAGCTCCTGTCTTAATAAGTCAAAGTCCACTGCAACCTTCGTATTGCCGTATTCATCAACAGCCTCCGTGAGACATCCAGGGAAGAGCTCCTTTATGCGAGCAATATTGGCTTGAACAAGGTTTGGGCTATGCATCTTGAGTTCTTCCATGGCTACTTCCCTTGGTCAGTTATTTTGGTGACACGTGATTTCATTTCACTTCCGTAGAAAAAAATAGAGCAAAGAATTTCTTGCCCTAATCTCTATTTCTAAATACCTTTCGTTTGATATTGCTCCAACTGCGGACTAGCGCCGCCAAACCCTGTGGTTCTTAAGGGGGCAAGGGAAGTAATGGTGTTGCGTCTGGCACCGCCAAGAGATACGGCGATCCTTGGATACAGTGTCTCCAGTTCGGGATACCCACTTCGCAGCCACTCCGGAAATGAAACTGCAGATACTACAGGTATCGTTTTTCCATGTGCAGTTATTGAGCCTTTTGCAAGATTTTTGGCCATAGGCAATGACGCGCCTCCGCCAGTTAGAACGACTGTGAGGTAGCGGCTTGGATTGCTTTGTACCCAGTTCATCCAATCCTTATCGGCAGATTCCAGAATTTCGACCAATGTTGTACGTAGGGAGTTCTCAAACAACTTAACTTCATCAAGTGCTAGAAACTCTGCTAGGAAAATTTCCACGGCTGAGCCTTCTCGCAGCGCCAGATACAAGGAGCCAGAGTTGAATAAGCTCTCCTTCAAGTTCCTGATGTCGCGCTCTAGATCATGGCTAATATTATTGAAAAGCTGATGACTACTATTGATGCCAGCTCTTTTTAGAATGTAGCCCTTCAGGAGCTTGTCTAGGTGGTTTCCTGCCTCAGTGATACCTCGGGCAGTTCCGTCGACCTCGCCGGCAAGGGTGCGAGTCTTGTCAATTGATCCGTCTTCGTTGAGTGTGATTTTAAGTCTATAAAGACTGAAGTCACTGGTACCTGCGCCTATGTCGACAACTAATGCCAAATTGTCGCAATTGGATCTCCAGCTAATCAGTGAGCCGGCAACGCCAAGAGGTTCTGTGATGCTGCTGTCAATGAACGGGTAGGTCCGCTTCTCCATTCGGAGCTCTTTTACTGCAGTTAGAAAGGCATCCAGCGAAAGACCAAGATGTATCCTTTCGCCGAAAGTGTCTGATAGAACCTGTGCTTCGCCTAGCAACTGCTTCAACTCCCCTTCAACAATTCTGGCATTTGATCGTGGAAAGCAAGGCATTGCAAAGCGGCGTTTGAAATTGCGCGAAATGGACGCGTTGCCAAGCTCGTTCAGCAATGCACTGTTGATTGTCCATGTAAAGAACATTAGATATGCCAGAACAACATCTCGATAAGAGATTTCGCAGTTCGTAGGGTTGTAAGTGCTGTCGACAGTTGCATTCAAATTGCCTTCAGATAGTGCGCGCTTGATGTTATCGATGCGCGTGCTAATGCCATCAACAGCGTGCTTAACCGCATTCTGGCCAAACCAAAGCAATCCATCTGCGTCGATCAGTACGGATGAGATCAACATTTCCTCGTCAATCTCCTCCTGATCTCCGGGAACGCCAAGACGTAGGACATGAATCTCCTCGTCACTGCCATCTTCGCTATCATGTACTACACATGCCTTCGACATTGCGGTGCCGAAATCCATGCAAACGCGAAAAGATGGATCGCTTTCGGGAAGTTCTAATATCGACAGGTCGACCTCTATCCGTCCGGTAGGTTGTGACATTCCATCTTGAAACTGGTGGTGGGCTTTTCCAGTGTTAGACTCTTCAGTTACGGCAGTTCCATCGATATCTAACAAAGCATCGAGAGCATCGAGTTCCCTCTGCGTAATGATTCCATCCAAGCGGTACTTGTTAGGCTCCACTTTTTCAATCCGCTCACGAAGGTTTATCAGCAATATCCTTGCGGCATCTTTGTCCATTTCTAATCCTCTGCTTCAACTCGTGGTTTCACTAGCGTTTTAATCTTTCCGCCAAACTCTTTAAGAATGCCGTCACGCACAACCTTTACTCGTCTTACACCTGATCGGTGGCCTCCTTCCATGTCATGCTCAATTGGGTTGTACTCCAAAATGCTGCCTAGAAGGTCTGTCTTGCTGAGCCTTCTCATTCTTGCAAGCCTCTCTGCGATTTGCGCGATACCTTCATATCCGATGGCGGCTCGTTCCACCGTGGCAGCTTGAAAGGCATCGAAGGTTTTTAGGACTGGAACAACCGCGCGGTTCAGCTTATTCATGTTCTCTCTGTTGATATCCAACTGTATAAGCAACTCACCTATCTGTTCATCCTCTGTATTGCCAAGCCTCTGCTCGTCACGTCGATCGGTTTGTGAAACTCGACCTAACTTGAGCCAATAATTAGCTACATCGGGGGCTATGTCGGTTGCTGCCACGAAATGCTGTTTAACGGCATTGGTGGCATCAAAGGTGGACGGCCAGATCGCCTCCATAACCTTTACTAGCAACTTGTCTGTGCGATTCTGGCGGGCGAGCACCAGCGCTGTTTCAAGCAAGTTCATCCGTACACGTCTGATAGCTTTGGAGCCTTTTAAGAATCGTTCCCAGGGTACAGGTGTAAAAAGCCTCTTTGCGCATTGAATCAATTCATAAGTTTCTCCGTGTAGCGCGTAGGAGAATCTTAGCTCGATTATTCGATCCAATATGGCCATAGCGGCATCAAGACTTCCTTCAGATGCTTCATCATCAGAGTTTACTGAGGACTGTAAGAATGTCTCTACTAGCGTTGCCAAGGCCCTTCCGGGTGCTTGCCCAATACTTCCCTCGTATTCCTTAATAACGTCCGATAGGCATTCAAAAATTCGGCGAACCCTTTTAATTCTAGACTCTGGTTGCTCAATGCTCTGAATTATACTACTGGCTTCGACTAGCTGAAGTAGGCAGCTGGAAATGTCTCCGTCTTTTCCAAGCAAGATACGAAATAGTTCTTTCCTTGCATTGTTCGCAGTTTCCAGTGCCAAGGACTCTCTAGCGCAGTACGTGAGAAGCCAGCGTGCGTTTACATGAGCTAATGCTTTTGCGGCGTATTCCTTCTCGTCGCCAGCAGCTAAAGTTTCAATAGACGGTGGTTCATTTGAGAATATCTGATTGACTCGGGAATAGACTTCTAGTTCTCGACCTCTTGCCACAGCTGCTAGGCGCCCTAGAGTGGCAGCAGCATATAGCTCGTTTGTGTTCGGAAAATTTGACGTAAGCTTCAACACTGCTTCCACAACTTTCCCCAGGTTTTCATTCTTGAGCAGTGGCTGTAGCTGCTGAAGTTTCATAAAGTCTGTCAGTCGCTGATTCAGCGTCACTAAGTCGCCAGCACTCAGAATTGAATGCAGGCGCGTGTCTAGAAGGTTAGTCACTTAGATGCTCCCAATCGATCCAATTCGGTAGCCAACTTTCGTAGCTCCATGTTCAACAGCACTTTTCGGTTAAATTGCCGCTCTTCTTTCAGCTTCTTCTCGATACTAACCAATGCCTTTTGTTTCGCCTTGATGTCAGTAGCTCTAATTAGAATACTCTTAATGGTTTCGTCGGCTCTTGCTGGTAGGCCGATAATAGGAATGAGAAGACGTTCATAGAGGTTCTTCAGGTCTAGTACAAGAGGCAAAGTAAAGCGATCGATACTACTGTGCTGCCACGGAGTCGAGAAGTACTCGCTGATTACCCAGCGACTATCATCAGTACCACACCGTCTCTTGTAAGCGGCAACCACTTGCGTCCTGTCCTCGAAATGTAGCTCGAAGATGATCGGAAACTGCACCGCGCCATCGATGCAGCGCAACACGTCGTGCTTCAACTCCTGCGTCTTGAGCTTGATGCTGAATACCTGAATTTCAGGCACGTCAGGCCGTGCGGGCAGATTGATCGTCTCGGGGGCAAGCTTGTACTCCCAGACTATCTGATCCACCTGCTCCACGAACATATTGCGCAGCCGCGTATTGGCGCCACTGTGCTCGTAGATCTTGTTCTTGGGCAGATTCCTTCCATACGCTGCCTTCTCCGGGTAGCGAATGAATGCGGCACTGGGCGCGAATGCTACTGCAGGGTTCATCACGCCTCCTGAATCACAAGGAACGTGATGAGTTCGAAATCATCCAAGCCAGCAATACTATTAACCAGTGCGCTGGTTCGGCCACCGCTGAAAAGGCTGTCAAGGTCCTTTTCTTCCTTCACCTCAATCATGGAGCGGATGCTCTTCCCGAGCAGTTCGGAATAGAGCGCCATGTTGCGCCCGTCGCTCGTGATTTCATTGAATACGCGGTAGACCTCGGGAATCGGCAGTGTGCGGCCCTTGCAACAGCTACGGACGAGATCCAGCAGGCGTTTGACTTCGGTGTGATCGTGAATGACCTCACCGTCGCGCGTGATATAGACAAGATAATAAGGATGCAGGCGGTTGATCTGTTCCGACTGCATCCCTGCGTTGCGATTACGTAACGTGAAGATCACGCCGGGTTGCAGGCCCATGTCCGCGTTAGCCGGTACAACCGCGTGCATGCCATTGGGAGCGTTACTCAGTTCGCCATGCGCCTTCACATAATTGAGCAAATCCATGCGGAAGTCGTTGAGGCCGAGATCGGTGATGTTAACGCCAGTCTTCAAGTCTTCCAGTTCAATCACTTCCTCCTGCAGTCGTCGCAGTTGCTCCTTGCGATACGAAACGTCGTTGGCTTGGGCGCTGAGAACGTTGTCGTCTCCGGTGGCGGTGACGTCAGCGATCATCATTCGACTTTCAACCCGCTCCTTGAGATTGATGTACTCATCCAGCGAAATGTCGGGCCAGTAGTTCACTAGCTGGATGCTGCTGTTAGGTGAGCCAATGCGATCCACTCGGCCGAAACGCTGAATGATGCGGACAGGATTCCAGTGAATGTCATAGTTGATCACGTAATCGCAGTCCTGCAGGTTCTGGCCTTCAGATATGCAGTCGGTGCCAATCAAGACATCTATCTCGAAAGGTTCGTTCGGCAATACGATGGCTTTCTCTTTCGAGCGGGGTGAAAACAGCGTGAGCAGTTCCTGAAAGTCGAAGCTTTTCTTGAGCGTGGATCGAGGAGCGTCTTTCCCGGTGACCTTCGCGCTGTGCAAGGAGTGTCTTGCGAGCATGTCGGGTGCCAGGTTGGCGTAGAGATAGTCGGCTGTGTCGGCAAATGCCGTGAAGATCAGGATCTTCCTGTTGTTGCCGTTCAGTGGGGCTTCGATCTTGGCCAGAACCAGGGCCTTGAGGTGCTGTAATTTGGCATCGTCGGACGGTGTGATTTTGCTCATCGAGGCAAGAAGAGCCTCGATGATCTCCAGGTCGCACATCAGTTCGTGCTCCCACGAGGGCAAGTCCATGTCGCTAAGGTTGACCTTGATCTTGCCGCCAATTTCGCTGTCCCCTGCTGGCGAAAAATCTTCGTCCTCTTCGTCGATGTTCTCGAAGCGATCCGTCATTTCCTCCACACTGGTCATCGCGCCTGTCTGCTTGAATTGGCTGATTCGCTCCAGTGTGTTGGTGTGGTTCAGGCGAAGTGACTGAAGTGTCAAGCGGAAGGACTCAACCGAGCTTTCGAGGCGCTTGAGCAGATTGGTTGTCATCAAGGCTTGCAGGCTTCGCTCGCGGTCAGATTGCTTCAGCCTGCCTTTGCCTTCGCCCACCTGGGTGTCGTACAACTCTTCGTATTTTTGCTTGCGACTGGGCAGTATGTAGCTAAGTGGGGCATAGACAGCCAGCCGCAGCATGGCGAGTTGCTCGAAGATATCGTTGAAACTCATGACATCGGTGCGCTGGGTCAGAGGACAGCGGAATGACAAAGGCTTTCGGCGCTCGGGGAAATGGCCGATGTCCTTGGTGTCATAGAACGTCTGAATGTGCTTGCGCGACCGCGCGATGGTCACGCTGTCCAGTAACTCAAAGAAGTCGAAGTCGAGGGAGTCCAGGATCGTCCGCGCTGTGCGCTGCTCCGGGGGAAGCTTAGTCCAGGCATTGAAACACGCTTGCGCGCTGCGAAAGATTTCTTCCACTGACTTGCCGGTTCGGAGCTTCTTGCTCAAATTCTCGGAGTCGCCCTCATAGGCCAGCGCCAGCTGATTGCGAAGGTCGTTGAAGCGATTATTCACGGGGGTTGCAGAGAGCATCAGCACCTTGGTCTTGACGCCTTCCTTGATGACCTTGTTCATCAACTTCTGGTAACGCGTCTCCTTTTCCTTGTACACATCGTTGTTGCGGAAGTTGTGTGATTCGTCGATAACGACAAGGTCGTAATTGCCCCAGTTGATGCGATTGAGCGGCGTGCCAAAGGATTCGCCGCCTGTTCGGCTGAGGTCTGTGTGGCACAGCACGTCATAGTTGAAGCGGTCTTTGGCGAATAAATTGGTCTTCAAATTGCGGTTGTAGTTCAGCCAATTGTCCGCCAGTTTCTTCGGACACAGCACCAGCACTGATTTGTTGCGAAGCTCGTAGTACTTCACCACGGCAAGCGCGGTGAAGGTTTTACCAAGGCCCACGCTGTCGGCCAGGATGCAGCCGCTGTAGGTTTCGAGTTTGTTGATGATCCCGGTGGCTGCGTCTCTCTGGTAATTGAAAAGCTTTTTCCAGATCAGCGTGTCCTGGTAACCCGTACGGTCATTGGGGAGGACATCCTCATCGATGTCGTCCAGAAACTCATTGAAAATGTTGTAGAGCATCAGGAAGTAAATGCTCTCAGGTGAGTTTTCCTGATAGACCGAAGCGATGTGTTCGCAGACCTGTGCGGTCACGTCTTCGAGTTTCTCTGAATCGTGCCAGATCTGATTGAAAAGACTCAGGTACGTGGCAGTGACGGTGGGCTCATCCATCTTGTTGACAATATTCGAGACAGCATTGCCTTGCTGATAGCCGAGGTCGACGGCGGTGAAGCCATGCAGTGGCATGTAGGCGGTTGCGCTGGCCTTGGTTTCTATACAGGCGAATTGCTGCATGGGGGCACGGCTTCGATTGGATTTGAAGCTCGCCTTTCGCCGCATCCAGTCGGCACATTCCCGGGCAATCGCTCGTTGCGTCAGCTTGTTGCGCAGCTGAATTTCAAATTCGCTTCCGTAAAGACTTTTTTCTCGGTCCGACTTGGGGATGTGAAATTCCCTGCGCTCCTTTCGGAT
>JACCEA010173605.1_pt1 | contig 13977 bp, 11 predicted proteins | sample 7449851 | NCBI WGS metagenome assembly JACCEA01 (sample SAMN15323453, study PRJNA562643) | freshwater metagenome | isolation source: river surface water | place: USA:Blue River Watershed | collected 2017-08-18 | reverse complement strand
ATCAAGCCAAATGATCCGGATGAATTTCGCAATCCAGAGTTTCGAGCAAATACAAAGTGCACAATTTTCTTGTCCTACACCAGCAACATGATTTCCTCCGGAGTTCGCGAAACGATTCTCTTTCTTGTTAAGCATAAACTTGTTCACTGCATCGTTACAACAGCTGGAGGGATTGAAGAAGACTTCATTAAATGCTTGGCGCCCACCTATTTGGGAGATTTTAAGCTTAAGGGCAGTGAATTGCGTGTTCAAGGTGTAAATCGGTTGGGCAATCTTCTCATTCCCAACGAGAATTACTGTAAATTTGAGGACTGGGTCATGCCAATTTTGAATGCTATGGCAGATGAACAAGAGAAAGAAGGGACTAGATGGTCCCCATCGAAAATTATTAATAGACTTGGAAAAGAAATAAATAATGAAGAATCCGTCTATTATTGGTGCTACAAAAATGACATTCCAGTTTTCAGTCCTGCAATTACTGATGGCTCCCTTGGTGATATGATGTATTTCCACTCTTACAAGCGACCAGAGTTTGTGGTGGACTTGGTTCAAGATATTCGAGGAATCAATGATATTGCTGTACGCGCCCATGCAACAGGAATGTAGGTTGATTATTTTTATCTTGTGTACATGCATCTTTACTATTTCAAATCAAGGATTATTTTGGGTGGTGGTGTCATCAAGCATCACACTTGCAATGCAAATCTTATGCGTAATGGGGCTGATTTTTCTGTTTACATCAATACTGGGCAGGTAAGATGTCAGTTTGAATGGTTTATTTTGTCTCATGAGCAATATATAGGAGTTTGATGGAAGTGACTCTGGAGCGAGTCCAGATGAAGCCGTTTCATGGGGAAAAATTAAAGTTGACGCTAAGCCGGTCAAAGTTTGTGCGGATGCCACTTTGGTGTTCCCTCTTATCGTTTCTCAAACTTTCTATAAACAGCTTTGTAGTGACCAATCTAAGTAAATTATTAACAATATAGCAACCAGTACTGGAACGGAATTCTACAAACTAATGTTGCTAATTACTCGTCTTTTTCTCTAACGGGGGAAGGGGGGATACCAGAGTCATCTTCATCATCCTCATCTTCTGATTTAGCGACCGGCTCTCTTCGTGGACGCGGCCTTGGTGCAGGAGTAGGTGCCAAAAGAAGTAGGACCATAACAACGACGAAAAGGAGAGGAAGGAAAGTTAGGAAAACATCAACCGTGAAGAAATTACCCTTCGTCAAATCACCGCTTGCCTTTTTATATGCATGGCGATATACATGGGCAATCTCACCAAAGAACCCCAGTGGTGGATTGACTTCCTCTGGTTCATGAATCGCGTAACCCCCCTTAGCAAATTGAGCAATATCTTCTGCAGTTCTTCGACCTTTATAGGTATATACTTTGCCCTTGCTAAGGAGCTTCAATGTTGGAAATCCTTTTATATCAAAGCGTGTCCCCAGGTCTCTGCTCTGCGGGACATCTACTTTCGCAACATTTACCTCTCCATCGAGCATTTCGGCCACTTTCTCATAAATTGGTTCCAGCTTTTTGCAGTGTCCGCACCATGGAGCGTAAAATTTGATCAACCAATCTCCAGTCGTCGAACCAGTGGAAGCTTGAGTGAGATGTTCAAAATTTTTACTGTCAAGCACAACCACTTCCGAGCAACAAATCGCGACAATTGCGAAAAAAGAAAGAAAGAATAACATCTTAAAATACAATTGCCAAACTTACGTAAATTTGAATTTGTATAGGGAGTACCAAAAAATTGTGCATTATTAGCTATCATGGCACAGCACCATATGCGGCGCTATAACAACATGTAATACGTAACGTGAATTGGACTTACACGGTACACCAGAAAAACGCGTTTTCAATAATTCACGTGTTCAATATTAGCATTACTTCTTTGCACATACAAATAGATAGTTTTGTAGACATGAAGTCAATGTAACCGATATGGGATATAGAACGCAACAACGACTACTAATCGCTTTCACGAGAACTTAAGTAACCTAAAGGACCCTGCATTAACATGAATACAATTTTCAATCATATTAGATAACGCCATCTTAGTGGACTTCAATTCTCCTTTGGCAAAACTCTTAAAATTAAAAGCATGATATATCTATTGTATTGTTCAAAATGAAGGAATCGATATCTACTCAAAAAGGATGTGTCCAACTGTGCGTGAGTGTTAGTTAGTACCATCTACATAATAATATATTTCGAGATCGAACTTCACGGAAAAAGATGGATATTCATAGTTGGATACAGAAACAATTTATAATTAGAGATCGTATGACAGACAACATTTCGGGAGAATTTTCGAGACTGAATTAAATTCTTCCCGACATCATATCCAAGATGAGGAACTCCAATGGTGATTTGCTTGGAGAGGTTTTGCAGTAGCATGTGATTTATGAATTGCTTTGTAGCTTGATTCGCGCGACCAGAGCGGCCGCCAAGGGTCCTATCGTTGAAGAACTGCCCAAAATGCCTCTTGACCTACTTCTATTTTCCCAATCATTTTGGCCCTCTTCTTTCCTTCCTTTTGCTTTTCGAGCAGTTTCTTCTTTCTTGTAATATCTCCTCCACCAACAGTTTTACCTGATCGACTCAGAACATCCTGTCAGATTTAAATAGTGTTCCTCAATGCTTTCGCTTCAAAAACCGCTAGTTCTTACCTTACGATATGGGGCGATCCTTTCACGTGCAATAATCTTGGTGCCAACTTTTGCTTGGATAACAATTTCAAACTGCTGCCGAGATAGCACTTCTTTCAATCTTTGAGCCATCTTTCTACCACCGGTTCCAGCTTTATCTTTATGACAAATAAATGAAAGAGGGTCGCATGCTTCGCCATTCACAGCAATTTCTACTTTCACTAAGTTTGCCTCTTTGAATTCAGCCTCTTCATAGTTGAAGCTCGCGTAACCTGCCGAACTATGCTTCACTTCATCATTCATATCGCAAACAACTTCTTGCCAAGGTATAAATGCGGATATAAGTACTTGACCGTCATCTAAATATTGGGTGGAGATATCAGTTCCTCGCCTTTCTTTAACAATATCCACCATTGCTCCATAGTATGGCTGAGGAGTTACTAAAGTAACCCTTACCATAGGCTCTAAAACTTCAAATTTTCTTCTTTCTGGATCAGGCCATTCTGAAACGGATGATATGTTTACATCCTGACCGTCCATGTACCTAATAACATAGGGAACTGATGGTGTTGTCATAACTATCTCAACATTAAATTCGTCCTTAAGTCGCTGATTGAATACCTCCATATGAAGAAATCCTAAAAACCCACACCTCAAACCTGATCCCAATGAAGAAGATTGCTCTCTTGTAACAGTAACGCTACTATCATTCAGGAGCAATTTATCTATAGCAGCAAACAAATCGTCTAGTTGCTGCGAGTCTACAGGATATAACGATGCAAAAAGCATGGGTTTAGCAGATTCATAGCCTTCTAATGGTTGGATAGTTTCTCCTTTTTGGTGCCACTCGACAGGGATATACATGGTGTCACCAATACGAGCTTGTCGCGTTGACCGTAAGCCTGCAATGATATAACCCACTTGTCCTGCACGCAAAGAGGTTGTTCTAACTGATTGTGGAGTAAGAACTCCAATTTCCTGCACACTAAAATCGGTTCTATTATCAACATCTTTGGATTCTTTGACGGATGCATACATAGATATCCTTTGTCCTTCAATGATTTTCCCTCCAATCACTTGAACCAAGCAAACAACTCCACGATGCTCATCAAACCAAGAATCAACAATGCGCCCAAAAAATGGACCATTCTCATCTTTAGAAATATGTTTGGGAGATGGCAATCGATCCACCACAGCGCGCAGAACGTCTTCAACACCGATGCCCGCCTTCGCAGAAGTCATGATAACCGATTCTGGTTCTAATGAAAAAGTTGTACCCATCGCCAAAGCAGTGTCTTCTGGTTGAGCATTGGGTAAATCAATTTTCGTAACAACTGGGATAATGCTCAAACCCAATTGCTTAGCTTTTTCAAAGTTTGCAAGCGTTTGTGCTTGAACGGATTGTGTCGAATCTACAAGTAGTAAAGCACCTTGACAGGAAGCGAGACTTCGTGAAACTACCAGTATATTGCAATGAGTTAGAACATGTGATATCCATTCGCACTCGGAAATTATACCTTCATAAGAAAAGTCAATATGTCCCGGCGTATCAATCAAATTGAGCAAGTAACGTCTTTCCGTTCTATGATCTACATATATCATCGATGCAGTGTTCGCCTTGACCGTGATGCCTCGTTCTCTCTCTACTTTTAGTGTGTCAAGCACCTGCCCTTTCTTTCTGTCAAATTCGGTGATATTTCCTGTGAATGATAAAAGTGCATCTGATAGGGTGCTTTTGCCGTGATCAACGTGGGCAATGACAGAGAAATTTCTAATGTCATCTATCGGTATCGTAAGCAAAGATTTGGATTCGACTGCATCGAAAATGGTTATGAATCGCTTGCAATTCAGAAAGGATCTAAATATTTGTGTGTTTTGTCGCCGAAACATGGGGGCAGCATGCTAATCGACACCGATGGTAAAAACAAGATCGATAATATTCGGATTCGGACAATAATGTAATATTGTAGAAGTACTATGAAATACTGTAATATTGCTAGCAACTCTGGTGGCCATACATAAAACTTTATCATAATAATTTAACCGATTTATTTAACCGAGATAGTTTCTGGGCTACACTCTCTTCTCGGCTGCTGCCGCCTCTCTGCTCCTCCAGCAAAGATACTCTGGCGTTTCCGCCATGCCCTGCTGATTATTATAAATGACACACTTTGGACTTCTACAACATTAAAGCTCTGTTCGGTGTTTCGGTGCTATTTGGTATTGCATCTGGTACAATATCATCAAGGTGGATATAAAGATTGTTATCAAATTATAGGTACAATCTTATTATTGCAGATGTATTTTTCAGTCTGCAAATAATTGTCACTGAACATAAACGGTGGATCTGACAATTTTCTGTTGGTAATTCTAAGTTTTTTAGGTGGGAAATGCCAACTGTTAGCTCTGCTGAAGTAGCTGACTTCTGTGAAAATCTTCTACATTATGGAGTGGTGGTAGTTTTCAAACCCGTTGGGGTGATAATGATCGTGCTGGGGATATTATATATAATTACAAGTTTTGTCATCATTTATTTCATCAAATTGCAAAAGAAATTTGCTAAGGATGGAGATCACAAAGCTCTTCAATCTGCAATTTTTCCTATATATGTTCGGATATTGTGGATGAATGCATTTGTAAACTTGTATATTGGACTGATATCCTTTGCTTTTGACTTCCATCCATATGGTAATGAGGGTAGTGTGGGTGATAAAGTAACATTTGCCACGATGTGGGGTATGCAACATGCTGTGGTTGAGGGTGTTGCCCTATTATTAATGCAGAAAGGATTGGGTAGAAACGCTGCGAAAAGGACTTTAAAAGCTTCTCTTACGTGGGGGTTGATTACATTTTTGGCTCAAGTTGTTGCGTACAATGCTTCAAAGCCCATCGCATTCAGCGTTTCGATGTCATGGAATTTTTCCTTACTTCTGTTCTATTTGATTCTATGGCAACTACCACAGCGGCGATTATATCGTAGGCCCGCTGCAATAGTTTATGCAAAAATGTGGTGCCTTTATCGCCTGTATTGCATGATGTCATCGTCGTTATACTACTTTCCAGAAACTTTTGCTGCGGGAAATTGTCTTTATATTTTTGGAAGTCTGTACGGATTTGCTCTTCTAGAACCGTTCGTGTTATACTTCACATTCTTGCAAGATAGTCGCTGGTGGCAGGGTTTAGATATATCTCAAGGGAAACGGACATTATCCTCGGAAGAAATACGTTCTCCTTTACAAGGAGTTGACATCAATCACCATTCTGCACTATCTCTTGCAGCATCGCTGGATAATTTGGGCGTTAGTCCATCGCGATCGACCAGTAAAGCTGTCCGATTGTTGAATTTTGCATATATATCATTGGATCGCACTCGTATGCTCGGGTCAGGCTCTTTCTCCAAGGTTTATCTTGGGAAATATCGTAGTAAAAGTTGTGCTATCAAACTTATATTCACTATTGATCTCACTCAAGATATTATCAGTCGAGTTGCTGCAGAAGCACAGCTTTTGTCCTCTATCAAGCATCCAAATGTTGTTGAGATACTTGGTGTGTCAGTTCTTCCTCCTAGTGTGTGCATTCTGTTAGAGTTGTGCCAATATGGATCTCTAGCAGATGTCATTTCAGGCACTGGATCTGCCCATCTGCGTGATGCACCTGGGTTCCTTCGTGACTTCCTTATAGGCGGATCCCTAATTGGCAGATCATCACCGCGTGGTTTAAATCTTTCGTGGACAGATAGACTCTTTCTTGCAGTCGGATGCGCGAAAGGTCTTGCTGCACTACACAGAATGGCCCAGACAATATGCCACAGAGATGTAAAGTCCTATAACTTTTTAGTAGACAGTCAGTTGAATGCAAAAATTTCTGACCTTGAACTTGGAATTACGGATGATTTGCTCGTAAATGAACAATCGAAGGTAAAGCGAGATCTTATTAGTCAACCTTATACTGGGAACTCCAAAACTTCAACGGATCGTAGACATTTGAGCGTGTTATCTTTAAGTTCTGGTGGTACGGGAAGTGCTGTGGGTGGGGGTCGCAGAACTAATAGCGATGGTGTCAGTGAGTTAGCAATTGGAGAAGGTGTCATTGCAGCAGATGAGTTTCTGGCAAATTGGGCTGCACCAGAAGTCATTAGAGATGCTAAGCACTCCCAATCCTCTGATATCTACAGTTTAGGCTTAGTTTTGTGGGAGCTTTTGTCTGGTGTTGTTCCATTCGCAGAGATACGAAAACAAGATGACATTCGCTTCAAAGTATTGCATGGTGAAAGACCGGATATCGCAGATTGTTTCATATTAGCGGACGAGAAAGTCCATTTTGGTAAATATGTATCAATCATTCAAAAATGCTGGACCCAATGTCCTGAAGATCGTCCTACCGGAGAACAAGTCCTAGCTGAGTTGGAAATGCTACTTCAAGATCGCTGTTACAATATCTTGAGGCAGACTGATGCTGTTCCCACCGATACAACTATAGCAGCATCTCGACTTTCGTTGGCATCATTTTTTCCTGGTCGAAGCAACACGGTAAACATTGCTGTTGCAGATGACCAAATTCCTTCGATTATCCGGCGTCTTCAACAAGAAAGTGATTGCTTGCTTGAGTTTTCACGGGGAATGGAGGGTTGGTTGCTTGTCCTTCCCGACGCTCAACTTACCATGGTTTGGGCAAGCAGTTCATTTGAGGATGCTGTTGGTATCAGATACGAGGATATTCAAGGCAGATCATTCGCAGAGCTTCCTTGTTTTGAACATATTTGTCCAGACACTAGATCCAGCCTTGCTGGTTTTTTCCAAAAACTCCGAGAATCCAAAATGAAAGGCTTAAATCACGTTGTCATGGAGTTGGAAACTATGCATACTTTCAGTCTGAGGGAAGATATTAACGATGATGAAATGCGAAAGAAGCTTTTGACTCTCTTTTCTGTTCACGCATTTCCTATTACTAATAGATCATACAAGCTTGCTTATAGCAGTCACTTTGCTTCAGGTGGCTCTAGATTAATCGATAAAAATGACTCCATGCGAGAGTAAGTTCTTGTTCTCTTACACTATTATGTTGATATTAATGTATTGTCATTTTTTCAGAAACTCTGTTGTTTCGCTCTCCTCTGATATGCGGTACTTGCAACAACCACAACCTGTAGATGACACGATTATTGCGGACGTGGATATATCTCGATCTCTCGATGAAGGCCCGTCTTTTATTGATGATGGATCATTGCAAGGAACCCTCAATCATACTCCTTCATTTTCAATATCTACTAGTTCGCCCTTGAAGTCTGTTGATCCGACTCAGATGGGGTCAGATGCATTTAGCAATGACGGAACGCTTCCAATAAGTGAAGATTCAAGTATATCGGATTCAAAGCAAGACTTGTTTCGTATTGATCGAGTAAATACCGTTGATCAACTTACTAATGTTGTGGACTATCGACAGTCTCAATCATTCAGTCGTAACAAGCCAACTGCGAAGCTGCCAAGCATATCGATGATTGCATTATTGTTCACTCCGTTAAAGCGAACTCCAACAAATGATGGTAGGGAATAAAATTACTTTAGTTGTGGATTTGTATTCAGGTCAAATCAAGCTTTTTCCAAGAGTTAATAGGTTATCAACAGTATTAACTATTATGATTCTAGCTCAAATTTCCTGTGATCATCATATAGCGTAGAACTCTTATCATTTGTAGAGTAACATTATAAACTTTGGTCTTTGGATTATAAAATACGGATGTAGTGTGGGTAATATATAAGTTATTCTAGCGGTATTAATAATGTTCAAATTATCATGCCTGTCAAAAATTCTCTTTTCTGGCATTTGTGAGTATGATGAGGAATAATTGTTTTGTTGTAATAGTAAACAAACGTGATATAATATAATATAATATAACTTGATCGCAAAATTTTGTGTTGCAGTACAAGAAGTATCTAATTTGGCAATAGTTGTTTCTATGGTTATGTACTTAAATAGGAAAATTCATAAATTTGCCTATGGTCTTGGTTATCATCATCAGAACCCACAACCACAATATCCATAATATATTATCTTTATTGAAATTAATTCCTATATAAGCTTACAGCTTAATTCTGCATTTTGGGAGAGCCTTCTGCAAATGATGCCTGTCAACTGAAAATCCCAATAAGCACATATAATAGGCAGCGAGTAAATAGAACATACCATACAAGCTTCTATTGTTTTGGATATTAAGACCTGTCAGTTTGGTCCATTTCTGGTAATTTAGCGGAAGTGATCCACTCAATTCATTATGTTGAAGTTCCAAGTGAGTGAGTTGTGTCATGCTGACCCAGTTAGATGGAATTTCACCTGAAAACATATTGTTGCCAAGCAATAGTTCTTGAATACGAAACAAGCCACTTCCTATTTTTTGAGGTAAAGGACCAGATAGTTTGTTGAAACTAACATCTAATCTTCTCAACTTCATCAAATTACCAAGGGAAGATGGTAGCAATCCTAAACAGTTACCGATTAGTATATAAATACTTTGAGCCGAAAATTTTGGCTCTCACCTGAAAGTTGATTGTTTTCTAACCGCAAAACTGTTAAATTTTGAAGATTCTTCAAAGTCCTCGGAATTTCACCCTCTAAGTTATTGTGATCTAGGCAAAGAACTTCAAGGTTAATAAGGAGACCCAAATGAGAGGGAATCTCTCCACTTAGCATGTTTTCACTGAGCACCAATTGCCTTAACGACGTCAACGATCCTAATTCAGAGGGTATGGTTCCTATATAATAGATAATGAAATTTATAGGGAAATGAGAAATAAAATCAACTATCACCAGAAAGATGATTTTGAACGACTATTAGTCTCTCAATTTCGTCTGTTTGTGTATTCATGCTAACTCCTCTCATTCGCCCCAAAAATTGCATGATTATGGAATGTTTTTGACTGTTGCTACCCTTCTCTTGCTTGCTGCAGGTCAAGTGATGGACGAAATTTGGCAAATCTCTCCAAATATCATGTTTCCGCCAATTGGAGCCATTTGTCTTTATAAAAAAGTCATTCAAGACTTGAACTAGCATGTCTAAACCAAAACCAACCGCTTGTAATGCAGGGCTTGATAAGCCGGCAGCAGCAAAAATAGCATCGGGACCAAATCCAGCTAACTTGAGTTGCTCAGCTGTAAACCCTGCCGTAAGTATATCAATATCACTGAACCCCGCAGAACGTAATGTTTTGGGGTCAAAACCGATTAGTCGCAGAACATTTGGATCTCGGAAATCAACCACTGTATTAGATAAAATACCTGTAGTTCCTCCACTGCCACTTCCATTGTTGAACATTGCAACTGACAATCGATTGGATTTTCTTCGATTTACCACGGTACTTTCAAAATTCCCAAGAGAGGACGAAACTAGCATTGCCGTCTTTTCAAACGATGAGCTTGGAGGAAATAATGTGGAGTGTCCAGAAGTAGTGTATTCATCTTCTGCGTATACATCTGTACGATTACTGTTGCCTAGTACTGTGAGATTGGGCCATTGGGATTTGATGTAGCGCAGTAGTGCCCCAGCACCAGCAACTATGGCCAAACTTCCAATTGAGTGTCCTTTCGGACCACTACAATAGGAAAAGATGAAGTCAGATGTTAAAAATTCTGTGCCATCCCTTGCAATTCGCTCATTTAGATCCACAACTTCCATCATAGTAGTGTCATTGTCACTATCCAGCAGGCTAAACTGTTGGATTGAATGTTCAACGTTTTGAACTCTCTCTTCTAGATTTCGCTCCATATCGTCAAACGCCTGGGCAGCTGTGTAGTCACTTTGAGCCCGTGCTCGATTTTTAAATTTTCGTAACTCTTGAATTGCACTTTGTACTTGCTTTGTTAATCCCCAAACTCCATCGATACGTTTCCTTCCTCTTCCAATCAACCCATCTTCTTCTTCCAAATAGTCCTGCTCATCTGCGTCGATCGTTGCATCTAAAATAGTTGAAAATTCAGAAAGTCTTATTTTTTCGGAATGATTGCCAGTATGAGAATTCATTTCAACTAATTGCAAAACGTTTGAACGGATGCCAATCAAACGACACAGCAACTCAGAATGTGCCACAGAGATGGGCGTTAATAAATCATCCAATTGATATTGCAAAGACTCAAAGGATTGCAAAGCTTGTAACATGGTCTGTGAAAAATTTCCATCAATACTTGTGGTATGATTTGGAGTCGTTGAAGATTGAATTTGTTCTCCATGTATAATTCTTGAAGAAGTGGGATGTGACAATAAATCACTGTTGCTGAGACGTGACGATTTCAGCAACATCATAGACGATGAATGGTTGGGAGTGTTTGAAACGGTTAACGACTTGGAAGATTGGTCATTTAAAAGAAGCTTTTGTTTTTGTCTGTTGAGAATGGAAAGTCCGGTCCATTCCTCAACACAGTTCAGGATATCCTGAGCACCAGACATTACAAGCAGACTTGCAATATTTACGTTATCTTCACGATATTCTGAGATAAATAAATAGTCAGCACAAATAAAGGACGTACCCTCTCGCAAAATTTTTTCCTTGATGTCATCATGGGCTATCAAAAGTGAACATTTGCTTGTTATTGCAGCCAGTCGTTTATGAAGTTGGTCGGCTATTGCCGATGCCTGCTCAGCAATTTCTGAGTTCTTGAATTCCATTTCCTCTTTTTTCCGAGCAACCAAATGAAGTAATTCAAGCATTGTAACATAAATTTGTTGCGCAAGAAGAATAGCTTCATCTACAAAACGTCTGTTATCGGCAGAAACTGATTGATCAATTGAATACATCAAAACACGTAGGCGATGTGCTTCAGTATAATCCGAGTCTTCAGATACATCTCTACTAACCAGCATCAAATCATCTACTATCACTAGTAATCTCGTTATTAATTGCACTCTTGCTCCTGCGGTGAAGGTCAAAAATTGTTCTGCTCGTTCCCGTTGTAAATGAAACTTTTTCATCGTCGCCTGGAAGTCATCCTTGTCTTCAGTTGTCTCAGGCACCCGCCCATAGGTTTTAATATCATCGAATGATTTTTCCCATCCAAGCTCCTTCATTCTTTGCTGCTGAAATTGCTTGTGAATCTTATATTGGCCCAACAAGTCTCGTACCTCATGACGAATCATATCTGTACTTGTCTTGACATTCAGTGGTTCAGTTCTCATGGTTGTATAGTCTTTGGTAATATCAATTAGGGACGTAGCTGCTTCAAAAACATTGTCAATATTATCCAGTAAACAACAATCCCATCCAGAGGAATGACTAGATAATCTGTCCCTTGCAATGAGAAATGGTTTGGCATGTTCATCTAAGCATTCTCTCACTGCCAAGGACTGATGATACAGTAGAACAACATTGTGGGTATAATTGCCGGCTTTGTCACTGGGGCTATTTGCTATGATAATGTTTAAGAGTTCTTCTACAGCATTGGACAAATCACTTAACTCATTATTACCAACATTGGTGCGCAAAAATTCATAATCTAAACTATGTACCGCCCGTACTAATAGAGCGATTAAGCGATTGAAGTAATCGCGATCAGTTATTTCAATGGGAAAATATGACTGATATTGGGATCCAGGGAGTAATCTTCTTTGACATGACACTGGGGGATCCCAAACAGAGTTACGATACGTATTTATGGTTTTCTGCGGAGCATTGGTTCGGACACTCTTAGAATCCGTTGATATCGGAGTTACTGGTATCTTCTTATTTTTCGTTTGCGATAAAGATAATCTTCGATCCCCTTCATTACTTATACCCATCACCTTTGGGCTCGCAGGCAGCTGTTGATTGGTACTAATAGTTTGTGGTGAATACCAATTGGACACTGCTAAGGAAGATCTCCTGGGAGGAGATTTTCCAGGAGAGTTTCTTAAACTAGAGAGGAAATATTGGTTCTGATCACCCATCTCAACTCGCAAAATTGCAATGATCTTGCCAACTTTAATTCAAATAAAAAATCTGGTATTGTATCATCATCCAAATTTAGCTACGATAAATAGTAGCAAGTAACGGTCAGCAGAACAGAAAAACACCATAGTTGGTGGCCGTTTCGTTTGCTGTTTCGTGCTGCTGTGGCCTCCCATCATATCCGTCCCCCCGGCTCTGTAGCCTGGGCGCGCTGCACCTCGCTGCTGCTGCTGCCACAGACGTTTTCGCCAAGTCAGCTTTCCCTCTCATTTCATAATAAAAATATATGATAATACAGTAGCTGTAACGACGCAACCGATGGATGGTTTTGATTATTATCGATGACTTTCGACTATATAGAACTGTATGCGCTGGTCCATTATTTTTCATGTCAGGCCCTTCGGCAATCTTTGGTAGAGCTCCTACAAGGCGAATCCCACCTTCAATTCGTGAAGGCAATGGAGATATTAGTAGAGATGATGTAAAAGTTGACAACGATAGAGATGCCCCCAAGTCAAAATCTGAGATGAAGGTGAGATTAGTTCAGCATGAAATTGCTGAGAAAGAAGCGTGCAAGATGATTCAGTCATTGTGTCAAGAGCTGTCGTGTTTGTCCCATGTTGATATCGGCGGGACAAACTATGATGATATTGTGGACCTGCTATCAGGAATTCTCCTGTTGGGTAATTTATGCAAGAGAATTGCTTGCGTAAAAATTGAAATAGAAAAATGTCTATTTGATCTAAGAGCGGACTTCGATCGTTTAGAGCAAAGCAAAACAGCTGCGGTATGTTGGTTTAACGTTGTTATTTTTCGTAGTCTCATGAGAAATTATTCTTCAAAGGTTGAGCAACTTGAATGTGTCATCTTGCGATTGCAAGGAGAAAATTTGAAAGCAACAGACATGGTGACTGAATTAAATACAAAGCATAATCACAAGGTCACTTTAATGCAGAAAGAGGTTAAGAATTGGTCAGTTGTATTTTTTCTTGATTTTACTCCTTTCTTCCAAGATGTTTACAATGCGAGAAACTATAAATGAATTGAAGACTGAAAACGAGAAACTATCAACTAAATTGCAATACCAAGAACGCAAAGTCATGGAAATTCCAAGGCTAGAAGAGCAATATTTGAGAACTGCAAGAAGCATCGTCAGACAGCAAGAAGTAGCAAATACTATGAACAAAATTGAATTTAAAAAGGTCGAAGAAGAAGTGAAAAATATGAATTTTTTTAAAAACAAATCTAAATTTTTGGAGGAAAATATGGAAAAGCTGAAGGGAGAAATTGAAGCATTGACCAACCAGAATAGACTTGCTCATTCTCGTTACCAAGCGCTTTTGCTCGACTTTAACAAACTGAAGGCCAATAAACACAATGAAGAGAAGCGGCTTAAAGCGGTCATT
>JACCEA012556951.1_pt1 | contig 13979 bp, 12 predicted proteins | sample 7449851 | NCBI WGS metagenome assembly JACCEA01 (sample SAMN15323453, study PRJNA562643) | freshwater metagenome | isolation source: river surface water | place: USA:Blue River Watershed | collected 2017-08-18 | reverse complement strand
TGTTCGTTATGTCGGGAAAGACGGTGTGGTTCGAAACGACGTGTTCTTCATGCAGGTTTCACTCAGTGGGGTTGATGACGTCATTGAGTGGGGCTTTGAAAAGAGCGTGAACGACCAGTCTGTGTACAAACCGTTCATCCTGTGGGTGAACAACCGTCCGGTTTACGTGCAGGAAGCTTTCTGCCAGATTGGGAGTCCGTACACCCTATCGGTTCGCCTCCTCGGCGGGGTGAATGCGCTGGCCGCTGGTGCTACGTCTACTTCCGGCTTCATCAACTTGGCAGGCAATGTGACCGTGCCTAAGTGCGGGGTGACAGACGTCGTCATCAACGACGGTGCTCGAAATGGTTTGGTGCGCGTGCTGAATCGTGCTTCTACGAACGATATTGGTCCGAACACCATGTCGTCCACGGATCCCGGGTCCTCGCACGCGTCTTTGGTAGGTGCTACGCCGCCAGACGCAGCGAAGTACCTGACTGCAGTGACCGCACAGGCGGAAGAGCTCTATGGCGCGTCTGCATTCGACGGGCTTTCCAGTGAGGCAATTCTGGCGTTCGGCGTTCAAGTTGTGGGTTCTAAGAACAACCCTTTCGCACTGGATCTTGGTGCGACTGTGCGCGTGAACGGAGTCATGCGGGATCTTGGCCCGATCGCACTAGACATTCTCCCAGGATTCGCTACGGCTATTTCTGAGGTTAATCCGCTGACTGGGCTCAGCTGGACAGCACTGGAGGCGAACAGCGCGAACTTCGGCCTAAAGGTGACGTAATGGGCGTGATATTCTTTGAAGACTTCAGCCAAGACGAGATTAGCTCGATCGCTGGTCGCTACCCCAAGACTGCACGCTCAGTTCTGGGCACAGACATTGGTGGCTGGCCGCTTTCGAAGACGACCACGACTTCGGCTTTCGCAGCACTGCCAGTGAACTCCAGCAAGCGAACTGAAGTCTACCTGGATCTTGATGACAACGGATACGCCACGAGGACGACGGTAGTTACGTGCTTCTACGGTATCATCCTGTATGCGCCGAACACGACACAGATCTCCTTGTACACCGCCACGGCGGCAGGGGCGGCGGCTACAGCCCCTATGTACGTCAGTGGCTATGGGGTGACTCCAAGGAATCTGCGGAAAGTCTACATAGACGTGAACTTCGGCCTCAGGACCATAACGCTCATGCTCAATGGGCAGATGATCTTGAACCGCCTCGTAATGCCTGCGGACTGGCAGTCTTGGTACATGCCGTCTGCGAGTAATGCGGCCTACTGCTACAGCTCCAACGGATGCCCGTATCTTGCGAACACGATCCGTAAGATTGTGATAGCGACCGACAATCCGCAAGGATCGATGCTGGATGTCAACGCATTGCAGGTCACGAAGCGGGACTTGAATTTCGTCTCGCAGACAGACCTCACATACTCTTCTGTGGGGTTCGTAGAAGACGTCGACAAGGTCACGCCACTCACGACGACACCAAACATCTCCACTACAACTTTCGGGGCGGTCTCGTACTCCTCGGTGAAACCTACGGACTCGATAGCCGCCAAGGGATACATCGGTGGGTATTCTGAGAATCCGCGTAGGTTCGTTACTGCGCAGGGCAGTCTTCGTGAGATGCCGCGCTTCGCAGGAGCGATGCAGCAGTTCAATCTGAACGCAGATGCACTGTCTGTCGAGATTGTATCTCAACCATATTTCACGGCAGAGATCACCGTCACTACGGCAAATCAGGTCCTGAGTCCGCGCTTCGATACAGGCACGAACATCAGTGTTGACTGGGGTGACGGCTCACTAAGTAATGCAGCTTCGACCGGACGCTTGGATCATACCTACACGACCCCTGGCGTGTACACACTCAAGATAGCGGGGAAGTGTAATCGGCTGGTCCTGGCCAGTCCGTTGCTCACTCGGGTGACCGCCTGGGGCGATATGGGGTTCAATGGCTTCCAGTTCTACAAGAGCACGGCAACCAGCGACCCTGAGTTGACGAGTCCGAATCTTGTTGAAGTCCCGACCGCGCTGCCACCCGGAATCACCGATCTGTCGTACACTTTCTATCGATGCACGGCGTTCAACCAACCGATCTTGAATAACGGCTGGGACTTGTCAGGAGTAACTACCCTCTACGCCTTCTTGGGCGTAGTGAGTGCAGAACTCTCTGAGTACAATCAACCGATCGACATCAAGACCCCGGCTACTGATCTGCAGTATTTCCTGTATGCTCGGGCCAAGTTCAATTCGCCGATCAAGATTGAGCTCTTGAACGGCCCCATCAGCGTGAACATGTCAAATGCTTTCGCGCAAATGACCATCATGAATTCGATGGTGACGCTGATCGGCGGTCGACGCGTGACTGGCGGGGTTTCTATGTTCCAGAACTGCACTGCCTTCAATCAGGATTTGAGCGGCTGGTGCGTCTCTAACATGCTGGCGAAACCTACGAACTTCGATGCGGGCTGTACGGCGTGGACCAATCAGGCGTGGCGACCAGTCTGGGGAACATGTCCCTTAGGAGTTTGATATGCGCTATTTGGACAACTTCAGCCTCCTGGACACCCCGAAGACTACGGGACAGATGGACCTCACGTGGTTGCAGGCCCGGTACAATGTGTACGGGAGTCCGGATGTTCGGATCCAGGCGTTTAATTCAAGGAACATCCTGTATGCACCTACTCGGAGCAGCACGAACGTCAGTTCCTGGCTGATCACTAAACCCATCCCCGCCGCATACTCACGGTACGTGTGCGGGATACGCTTGGACTTCACCAATGTGCAGTATCCTTCGCAAGGAACGAACTCCCTCGGGATCGTGTCCAAAACTGGACCGACGAGTTTTGGTGAAGTGCTTGGTATCCGTTGGGCTGCAAGTCAGACTGCGAATCTGTACAGCCTGGTCATGAACTACCGTGATCAGGCGGGTGTTGCCCAGACGATCACCACTTCAGTGCAGACCACGGACCGCGAAGTTTACATAGACTTCGTATTCGACAAAGTCTCGGACGTCAACGAGTATTCAAGCCTGATCGTAAACCTCAACAACTCCCCAGTCTTCTATGCCAATGCTTTCTGCAACTATGGTACGAACCTAGAGTTCGTGGTTGCGGGCATGCTGCCCTTCCAAGAGACCGTAGGTTCGCCGTTCTTTGCGGAGTTCAACCAAGGCGACTTGCAGCCGCAAAACTTCGCCCAGGGCGTCACAGACTTCTACATGACTGATGGCGGTAAGCGGTTTGGCGATCCAGTCATCAATTCAGCTGCAATCACCAGCGTAACTTCACCGCTCACTTCTGATGTCCCACTCAGCCAAGTGTTCGGCGGTGTACCGGCAATCACCAAGTATGCGCAGGGTACGGGGTTGACGGAGGTTGAGTTTGACCTCAATGCGGGTTCAGTCGCGCAGATCGGTGCGATAGTGCAATCCAACACAGACGCTGCCGTTGATGTCGATGTGAATGGCTTTTCGGAACAAGTCACTGACAGGCAGTACGTCTTCGGGGAAGTTTCTGCTAGTGACAATGCTTTGGTGACAGTATGAATATCATCTATGCGTCTTCTTTCAGGAACGAGCAGATTGCCACGGGGAATCCAGTGCGGATTGTCTCGAATGCAGTCGCCACCTACAATGGGGTGACTGCGGAAGGCTGGCTGGCAGGCGTACAGGCGAACGTGAAGATGACTGCAACACCTGTGCAGTCTTTCACCAAGAGATTTGTGTGCTATTCGGTGAAGGTCACGCCGAAAGGGAATCTTGCCTACTTTGCAGGGTTGAGTTTATTTGGGCTGTCGGTGGCACCGTACCTGACTCTGAATCAGCCAGTACAAATCACAGTAGCACAAGACCTGACGTTGGGGACAGGACGTGCCTACGTTAACGAGGTGTTCGTGGAGGGATTGTCAGCAATCAGCCCCTCCATAGAATGGCTCTACACGTCAAGCGTCGGAAGGACGCTTGCTATCACAGATCTGGTGGTGGGCGAATCTGACACTGCAGAGATCTTCAAGGCTGCATTGATTGATCAGATGCTTACAGAGGTGAGTAACGATTGGTCATATAACGGAACCTCTCTGATCGATTCTATTGATAAGGTGGTTACGACTGCCGAGGATCCTCATGCTGAAACGTACTACGATGATCGACAGTTTGTCGTAGGCACAGAAGACAACACGAAGCCGCTGCTGGTGGAAGGCGTCGGATCAGCGGCCATTGACCCGCATTCATACGAATTGCTGGTTAATTCGGACTCAGTTGAGCTCACACCTTCGCCTACACTGGTGGATTTGATCCTCCCTCCTGCGGATACGATCACAGTAGGCCGTAGGAACATAATCACACCGCCGACGTATCCTATGCCGAATACGCTGGCATTGAAGTTGGATGATCGCGATGGAGTATATAGGGACCTTGTCACGAAGTCTGCCATGACGAACGTCTCAGGGACGCCAACAACGAACCTGACCAACAGTAAGGACGGCCAATACAGCACCACGTTCACGTCCGGATTCTTGTCGAAAGCAATCACCCCGATTGGGACTCGGGACTACACGATTGAAGTCTGGGCCTATGTCCCGTTTAGCACTGCTCAGCAGGTGCTTGTGGTTAGCAGCACCGGGCCATCATCAAGCGGGTACGTGGCATCCAATCTGATGTTTGTTGTTTATGTCGGGGCTTCTGGACAATCTTTTGTCACGTACTCAGGTTCATCCACAGGTACGCAGGCGGCATTCACACCCCCTCTATCTGAGGGCGCCGTCGGTGCGTGGCATCATATATGTATTCAACGGTCGGGCGGAATAGTCTACGGATATTTCAATGGGCAACGATCTGCGGACAGCTATCCACAGAATTTCAACTGCACGGGCACCACGCTGTACGTTGGATGCTACAGCGACTGGGCTGCAGACCGACGATTCACGGGCAAGCTGTCGTATTATGGACTGAACGTCGGCTCGACACGCTACCCTATTGAAGGCTTCACGCCAGAGTATCCTCCCTACCGAATTCCTGAATAATCTACGGAGCACAATATGCCGATTGTCTTGGCCGAAAACTTCCAAAACAACAACACTGACTCAATCCTCACGAAGTATCCTGGTTCGTACAAATCGTCAGCCTACACGGTTCCCACGCAATGGGTGGTTGATGGAGCATCGAAGTTGATGTTCGAGAAGGTTCCGACTTCTGGGTTTTCCAAGATCGAGTTCTACTTGACGTTCACAGGTGCGGCTGGCGCTTCAACTACGGGCGTCATCAACCTGTTCGGGGTGACGCTTCAGACGCCATCTGCTACCCAACTCGCTGTGAATGGCAACACCCTGACTGCGGCCAGCACATTCGCCGCGATCACGTACCTGCATCTCGTGTTTGTCAACGACGGTAGCGGGTATTGGACTGGATATGCCTACGCAGACAACGGACTGCAGGACACGTTCGTTGGTGGGATCATCAACTGGACCAATTCGCTGGTCGGCGCCACTACGATTCTCCCGTCACGGCTGACTTCGATTCTCGTTGCCACGGACACTCCTGCAGGTACGCGGCTGAAGGACATCACTTGGACGAATGCGGCGCTGACTGCCACGAATGCCGGTACTTGGGAATTCACTGATCAAGGTTTTGTTGAAGACACCAACAAGTCCGACCCCTCCGTGCTGGACCCCAACATCAAGAGCGCGACTGACAGTGGGGTCATCACATTCACAGCACCCGCCTTCGATGCGGTTCAGTGGCATGTGAGTGGTCGCACCGACAATATGGACGAGACCATTCTGCAACTCGATTCCACTGAAGGGGTGTCTGACAGCTATCGCCTGCTAGATGGCGTGAAGTCTCGTAGTCAGATCTCCGCGGATCTGAAACTTTCAGTACGTCCACCGACTACGAAGGTCATTGCTCAGCCCGACTTCAGCCGCATGGATAACAAGGCGGTTGCAATAGTAGACGACTATTCTGTAAACCCGTGGACTTACAGTCCCAGTGCTGTGCTGACTCCGGTGACACCACAACTCTTTGGAGGTAATCCGAATGTGTGGGGTCCTGCCGGTGCAGACTTTACCATAATGTCGTTACCTGCGGATTTTGGACTCCGCCCACTAACGTTTGAAGTGCACCTCACAGCGGCGGCTGTCGGCCGGTCTGGTGGCTACTTCGGACTATATACTGGTGGGAACTGGCTTGCGGGGGCCGGACCCCTGTCAGTCAGTGGGGGGACTTCCCGAGTCGGTAGTATCCTGGGTCCAGGGCTCAGTATTGCGGCTTACGCCTATTTCGCAGTTGTGTACATCCCAACTTCGGGTAAGTCCGGTTACTGCTATGGGTACTTGAACGGCACTCGGGTTGGGACCACGGCAGCGCTGGCCATTGATTCCACACTCAGGATTATTAGCAGTTACGCGGGCGGGTACATGACGAACCTGAGGATCACAGAAGACGTCCTCTACCCTGAGACTACTTCTATCCCAGTACCGACGGCACCGTGGCCAAAACCGTAGCGAATTGAGGAACACTCATGGCGACGAAAGTCTCGCAAATACAGGCAGTATCACCGACTGCATCAGAAACTGCGCTACCTGACTTCAAGACCAAGGTCAGTCAGATCCAGGCGGTGGAAGTCACAGCTACACCTACGGACCTGCCTGAGTTCACTTCGCACGTGAATCAAGTCACTGCGACAGGTGTGAACACCACGACAGGTAATCTCGTAGACGACTTCCCGCCCACCTCGGAGATAGGCCAAGTCACTGCGACAGGTGTGAACACTACCAGCGAAGCTCAACCTGTATTCGCGTCCTACCTGACGCAGATTAAGGTCGTGGACCTTATCGGTAAACTGACGGCCACACCATCAGATACTACAGAACTGACTCAATTCCGTGTGCAGTCGATTGACTTGCAGCCGATCAGTGACAAACCACTCATCTTCGCTGTGGAGAAGCAGGTGCTGGTTGAAGGTGAGCCTGCTGACTGGATTCGCGTCAACGCCGTACAGAACATCGCGCTGAAGCAGGAGTCAGTATCTGGTCTAACCTACGTCAACACTGTCGTCAATCAGGCGGCAGTGCAGGACGAACCTCCGGCTAAACCGCCTCGGTTGAATCTGAATACGTTCAGTCTCAGCGCCACTGCCGACCAGTACAGCGATCCGAGTGCCATACAGTCACCTGCCCGGAACTACCACACGACTTGGGACTACACGCTCGACCAGCAGATGGCAGACCCTGCCACCTTGCGAGCGGGTTCGATAAGCTGGCAACTTGCGGAGGACGTGAGCCAGTTCCAGGCTTTCGCCGACCCCAATCTGCTCCGTTCGGTGACGAGACACTTCCTCGAGTCTTCGCTCGTGTCTTCGCAGGATCCCTACTTCGATCCAAACACTGCCCGCTCGTCGGAGAAGCAACTTGCGCTAACATCCAAGATTTCGAGTGCCGACTCCTACCCAGACCCCGCTACACTCCGTGGCGCGGCCTTGTCGCAACAATTCACTGAAACCTACTCGGCAGCCGATTCACTACTCGACCCGAGAACACTGCAGTCGCCTACTCGCAACCGAATTTTAGTTGAGAAGTACAGCGCAGTGGATAGTAAGCCGGATCCTGGTGCTATGCGTTCTGGGACGCGAAATGCTATCTTGAACGCACAGTACAGTGCTGCAGACAGCCAGACTGACCCGGCAGCGATCCAGTCGCCTACAGTCGCACTTCAAGGTGAAGAAGCAGTTTCAGCGCTCGATGTGTTCGCGGACCCTGCTACACTCCGTATCACCTCTCTCAGCTATCAGCTGTCGTCGAGTGTTGCTTCGCCAGACCCATACATCGATCCGCACTTGATAGCGCTCCCGACGCGACAGCTCCAGACCAGCGAACTCTGGTCAACGCCGTGGGAACTTGCGGATCCGTCAGGACACCGCCCTCCGGTCGTCAATGTCAACTATTACTGGGCTTACGTATGACCATCATCATAGCTGAGAACTTTCAGCAGGATACGCAAGCATCTTTGATGCAGCGCTATCCAGGCACGTACAATCCTGCAGTTCCGTCAGGTGCGATCGTCAACGGCTTCCCGATAGGGTGCGGGGCGCACTGGCTCCAGTTCGGTAAAGCGCCGTTCGACACGTCTACGAGTCGAATCGAGATCAGGATGACTTTTCCTGGACCCGGGGTGGCTGCGACGGCTGCTGGGACTTTGAATATCTTCGGGTTGACAGTCACACTGCTCGCAAGTGAAGGTGGCATTCAGATCGGCGGCAACACATTGCCGTCGTTGCGGAACAAGACAAGCTTCCACATCATCCTGGATCTGGTAGGCTCGCTGTACAAAGCGGTCGTGCTGATGGACGATGTCGTCGTCATGACGCCGAAGTACATTGCAACCTTCGTTCCTCAATCTTGGATCGGCATCTCGGATACTACGAATACTTATCGCTCCTCTATCCCAAACCACATCAACTCCATAGTGGTTGCGACAGGGACTACCGTAGGAACGCGGCTGAGTGGTGTGACTTTCACGAAGAAGGCTCTCACTGTGACGGATCCTGGGGCATGGACTTTCACTAGTGTTGGCTACGTTGAAGATACCGATAAGCAGGATCCTACTATCACAACCCCCGGCGTCGAGGTGATTGGGGCGTCTTCCCTCCAACTGGGAATCACTGGGTACACTGGCGACACCAACCTCTATCTCAATAAATTTGCAGATGACATCGGATTCGCTTTGCAGTTGGACGGGTTTCCGAACAGTACGAGCACTTCCCCGACAGCAGTTCCAGTCAGGAAGGCCAGTAGCGGGGCCGTGTCGATCAGTACACCCTCACTGATTGGATTCTCTAACGGAGATGTGACGTTCGTCGGTGAGAGCTCGTTGATCACTTACGCTGATCTGTGTACAGCGGTCGGGTTTTCTGATGGAACTTTGAACACCGACGCAGGCTGGCTAGAATTCTACATTGACGGCCAGCATGTGTTTGTGGCGAAGAACTCGGTGCGCTACAACGTTAGTTGGGATCAGATATACGCTGCAGGACTCGTCTACGGTACTGACGACTTCGGCAGTTACCCAACGGGGACTCCGACTCTCCAGAATAAGACGGTTACGGTGAGCACGACGTCCTACAGAGTGCGGCTCTTAAGGGGTGCGGACACTGATCCGTACGTGGGAATATCGGACGCAGATCCGGTAGGTTCGCAGCGGTCAGAATGGGCGCGGCTCATGTATCCAATCTGCACAGGGTCACACCCTTCTTATACTGGTCCTGCGCTGGCCTCCTATACAGAGGCACAGTTAGGGCTTGGCGCAACGATAACGTTCGGTAGGGCGGGCTGGACGGCAGATGTTTACAGCGGCACCCGGCGGACCTGGGTTGGCAGCGGCGGGGTCAGCACCGTATCAGGTGCTACCTCAGATACACTGAACGCAGCTAGCGGATGGCGTCCAATCCTCATACAGATTCCTTAATACCTCAAGAGGTTGAAAATGGTTAGTGACAAAGAAATCGCAGCGGCTCTCAACATCACCGCAGCAGAATACGAAGGTCTGCCGAACGGTACGAAGGTGAGCTACAACTACCGAGGATCCAAGCACTACGGCACGATCGTCGGTATCCACAAGCAAGGCGACAAGTCTTCGAACACTTCGTACTCGGTGCGCCCGCATAAGCATTACCAGGGTGAAGATGCTACGATCCACCGTATGGCGAACAAGGTCCGCAAGGTGCGAGAGATCCCAGCTTCGGCTGCAGTCCTGGCTGCGACCAAGACATTCACCTTCAAGATCAGGACGGAAGACGGTGGGCGCAGCGGATATTCTACGCACGAGGTGGACGCCGTGAACGTTCAATCTGCATGGAAGGCACTCATCAAAGAGATCCCAACCCTCCTTCAATACGTGAAGAATATTGAGCTGCTTTGAACAGCCTTCGCAGCAATTTGATTACGTGATGATCACCTAACGAGGAGCAATATCAATGATCAACAATGTTCTCTGGGCACTTGGTTCTGCCTACCTTCTCTGGATCCTGTACGTCTTCACTATGGGCATCTACCGGGCATACCTGGACAAGCGGATGAATAAGTGGAACTTCGTCCTGGCGGCACCCTTCGTCTTACTGGCCGGGATCGTAGACGTCGGCTTCAACGCGATCGTAGCGACAGTCCTGTGCCTGGAACCTCCTCGAGAGTGGCTGTTCACGCAACGTCTCCAACGCTACCTGCGCGACTATCCTAGCTCGGGTGGGCTGAACGGGTGGCGCTACCGCTTCGCACGAGGCATCTGTACCAAGATCTTGGATATGTTCGATCCGACAGGTTCGCACTGCGACAGTTAAGGAGCGGTCATGTCAGTATTCACAGGCGGTACGGATGTTGAGGTGATCTTCACCCAAGTCCTTGGCATGAGTCGCACGTTCGATCGGTACATCAAGCTCAAGCCAACTGAGGTCACAACAGTCGAAGCTGCGGATGGCCTAACAGTTCGCTGCGACGGTCCGGTCCAGTGTGCAGTCATCAAAGATGGGGTGCATACGGCGCAGTTGAATACGAATGCGCTCTTCGTCCAGGATAGCAGCTTCGACACTGCCGAGATCACCAACAACGGCCTTGCTGACGCGTATGTCCGCATCAGCGGATTCATGAAACCCAAGGAGCAGTAATGAAAGCGATTTTCAAATATTCTGACATCAAAACGGCAGTAGCCAAGGATGGCTTCACGATGTCCTCCGGTGAAAACTGGTACGGCAGTGATGTGGAGAACTTCCTGAAGTTCTTGAAGTGGCACCGTCCTGAATACTCGCCCGGCTTCCTGCTCGGTGGGCTGTGCTATCAGGAGGAACTCGCGGCGATCATGCACAGTATCGATGCAACCTTCCCGCTGACTCCGCCCTTGGTCCTGGTCAGCATCCTGGTTGATGGTCCCGCAACCCTGACTTCGGGTAACACCGGCCAGTACACAGCGACCGCTACTTACGATGATGATTCCACGGCAGACATCTCGGATGCAGTCACCTGGAATCTGGTAGACGATCCGGTCGGTACGGTTGCGACTGTGGATTCTACCGGCCTCGTCACCACGACCGCGTCGGGTTCCTTCGACATCAGCGCTACTCTGGACACGATCACCTCCAATACGGTTGCGGTCACTGTCGACCCCTGATCAGCGAATCCTCAGCCAGAACTCCAAAAAGAAAGCCCCACGTAGGTGTCGTCCTACGTGGGGCTTTTGACGTTTGAAGGGCCGCTAAAAACCGTTCCTGAGCTATCGCTGAGGACTCCTCACGGAGACGCAATTCTCCATTGGGGAGGTCATGCGGTGAACTCCCGGCTTTCGGCCAATTCATCCATTTTGGAGAGTTTTCTGGATGATCCGAAATAGGCTCAGGACTTAGAGGTCACGAGATCCCCGTGAACAGAAGGCGCCCTCGGTGCTGACGACGCTTCGTTTAGCAAGTCATCCGCAAGATCGTCAGGGTCGTTCAAGGATTCACTGAAGCTACAGATGTGCTCCCAGTCGAAATCGTTGCCAGTCACCTGGGAGTACCGGACCGCGATCCTGCGCAGCATGGACTTGAACGTCAACCCCCCTTCGTCGACACCCTCGGTCAGCAGATCCTCGACCATGGACATGACGAAGTAATTGTCTTCCACCTTGGAGCCGTCAGGATTCGTCTCCCAGTACTTCACCGATTTGTCTTGTTTGTAGCCGATGCTCTTGCGGAAGATGTTCAGGGCGTTCTTGGCCAAATACTTCGCATAGAGCTCGCGGAACTCCATGTTTGCGGTCCAGCACATAGTAGCAAATGCTTGGAACGCTCCATCGAAGTTGCGGGTCAGCACCTTCCCCAAGAAGTTGTGGAAGATGCTGTGATCCACGGTCCCGTAGGTAGCCGCGAAGGTCGACGGTGCAAGCCGGAAGACAGGGGCGGTGTTGTATTCAGCAACGCGGGCTGCGAAGTCGATCACCGAAAACATCGACTCATCACCACGGATGCTCTGCATGAAGGCAGACATCAGGAAGTGGAGAACGTCGACGATTTCCAACTTCAGATTGTCAGCATCGAACTGGGATGCTGCGCCGCCACTCCAGAACGGTGCGTACCCTGCGGCCAAGCGACATTCCGTAACCTCGTCACTCAGCGCCGCCAAGTAATCGTACTGCCCAGGATTGGTTCGCCAATCGGGGCCAGCCAGCGAGGTGTTCGCGTCGGCCTGGAGGCGGAACATGGCTTCCCATTGTTGCTTCTTGTTGTAGAACATTCTTCATTCCTTGCTGGTTAAGTTAGATTGACGTTGGATGTGCTTCTTCACCGCTACACGTTTGAGTTCGAGATGCAATTCTTGGCAGACGGCATCAAAGACTCTCGCCCCAAGAGCTTGCAACAGCTTGGGGCTTACGATAGTCTCGGTTTCAGTTCCGTCCATTGGATTGAGTAAGTCACCCTCCTCCTCTTCGGTTGCCATGGCGGGACCGACTACTTCTTCATCGTAAGGTTCGGAGTCGACTTCGTAAATATCTAGCGTCCGCCGGTCCGGGAACTGCAAACGTTCCCGGCAGACCGGGCACACGGCCTCCGCTGACATATCCCCATTAGATCTACGGCTGATGATGGTGAGGTCGCGAGTCCTGAATCGGAGTTGAGATTTGCATTCGATGCACGTACATTCGTACGTGCGGTCCTCGACATGCTGAGGTCCTACCTTGAGGATTTCCACAGTTAACTCCTTAGACTTCGTCGGCTAGATTGGGGAGATTCTCGTCCGGCGCTTTGCCAGCAGCGGCCCTATAATCAACCCCGTTGTTGGGAAGGTCATACACGCGCATCAGGTCCCCCTCGATCTTCAGAGAGAAGGGGAATTGCTTCTGATTGCGTGCTTTCTGCTGTTCGATATTGAGGATGCCCTGCTCGCGGCTCTCTTTGTCGACTACGAAAGACCAGAAATTTGAAGCGTGTTCTGCCATGGCGCGGGAATACCGTATGAGCCCGTTGTTATCGAGCTGGGCGAGTACGATCACCAAGCTATTAGTGTTCTCCGCATGGATCTTGGCGTACCGAGTGGCTTGGCCGAGTTTTCTCCACTGATCATCACCGTCGTTGCCCGCAAGCAACCCCACGTAGTCGATGATCTTGATGGGGGCAGTCATCATGGCTAGTGCTTCTTCCATGGTAACGTCCTCGCGCGGCTTGTGGATGGCATAGTAAGAACGCTTCCTACTCAGCATCTTCCGCCAGCGGAGGAGCTTCTGCTCTACCATGGCCTTCTCGGCACGAGTCATGCGCTGGAGGAGGAGCTTCAGGGAATCGAAGCGGGTCACGGTTGCCATGATCCGCGCAGACATCTCGAGCTCACTCATCTCAAGAGGCAAGATGTCTACCGGGTATCCCATCGAAGCGAAGTTCACAGCCATTTGATTGGCTAGGGTACTCTTCCCGCCGCCGGTCGTGCCTGCCGCGATCATGAGGCTCCCGCGGAACAGCCCACCATTCACATCATCGAAAGTCTTGAAGCCGGTCGGAATGATGTCCTGACTGCGGTCGGCGTACAACACCTTCTTGATGATATCGCCAGCGTTATCCCTGTGGCCGTACCGAATGAGGACCGTGTCATCCTTGGATGCCCTGGCCCGGGACACCATGCTGGAGGCTTTCTCCAGGAGCTCCTTGGAGTTGACGCTTGGCTTGTTCAGTGCGTCGCCGACCGTATTGACCATCTCGGCCAGATTACGTCGTCGCCTGTATTCGGCGAGGGCTGAAATGGCACGGAGGGCTTCGTTCTTCTCAGTGATCGCAACTTGGGAATTGCGGAAGAAGTTCGCGGCTTCCTTGGTCAGTTGCGGATGTTCCAGCAACATGCGGTAGGGAACAGCTTTGCCGGTCTGATTCCGCACTTGCTTCGCAAGTTGGAAGATTTCCTGAGCCTCTTCCGAATAGAAGTACGACTCATCGATCTTGGTGAGGACCGTGCTACTCACCAGCTCGTCTTTATGACATGCAGCC
>JACCEA010926390.1_pt1 | contig 13984 bp, 9 predicted proteins | sample 7449851 | NCBI WGS metagenome assembly JACCEA01 (sample SAMN15323453, study PRJNA562643) | freshwater metagenome | isolation source: river surface water | place: USA:Blue River Watershed | collected 2017-08-18 | reverse complement strand
TCCCGTCATCGCCCTGCCTTGTACCGTCATCATGATGGGTGCGGTTTGGTATATTTTCAGTCGCATTCCAAAGTTGACTGGCGAATCGTTAGAGTCGTTTATCAACGAATAACGGCCAGCCCTTTGGCCGCTTACGGCAGTTTGGGGCCATTGCTGGCCATTCGCGATAGCATTTTGAAATGGTTCTGAAGAAAGAACAAAGGTTGGCAGCTGGTGTTGCACACCTCGGCAACACCGCACTCAACGTTTAAACCAACGCTCGGATCCTGGCAAAAGCCGCCGCCAAATCAGCCAGTAAATCCTGTGGATCTTCCAAACCAATATGCAGGCGAATTAACGGCCCTTGATACGGCCATACCGTGGCCGTCCGCAATGCTTGCACATCCAAAGTTGCCACTACTAACGACTCATAACCGCCCCAAGAAAAGCCCATTTTAAAATGCTGCATGCCTTCAACAAAGGCTTGCACTGTGTTGGCGTCCCCTGCTTTGAGCACAAAGGAAAATAACCCATTGCCGCCACTAAAATCACGCAGGAATGCCGCATGACCAGGATGCTCTGGCAGCGCCGGATGCAATACCGTTGCAACTTCGGGTTGTTGTAACAACCAGGCGACTATCGGCTCAACATTCCGTTGATGCTGCGCCAAGCGCACACCCAAGGTTCTCAGCCCGCGCGCCGCCAAGTACACGTCATCAGCGGCAGCGCAATAGCCCATCAAATAACTATGCTCTCGCAGCTGAGGCCAGTATTTGGCATTGGCAGTGGCGGTCCCCAGCATGACATCAGAATGGCCGCAGATGTATTTAGTTGCGGCTTGAATAGACACATCAACGCCCAGTTCAAAGGGTTTGCATAAAATCGGCGACGCCCAAGTGTTATCTAAGATAGTGATGATGTTGTGGGCCTTAGCAATGGCGGTAATGGCCGGCACATCTTGCACCTCCATCGTTAATGAGCAAGGCGATTCCAAATAAATGACTCGGGTATTGGGTCGAATCAACTTCGCAATATCAGCCCCGAGCATGGGGTCGTAATAGGTGGTTTCGATGCCAAGGCCCGCGAGCACTTTGTCACAAAAAGCCCGCGTCGGTTCGTAGGCAGCATCGACCATTAACAGGTGATCGCCTTGACGCAAAAACGATAACAAGGCGCCACTGATGGCCGCCGAACCACAAGGATACAAGGCGCAACCCGCGCCGCCTTCGAGCTCACAGACCGCTTCACTAAAAGCAAAATGCGTTTGCGTGCCGCGTCGGCCATAAAAAGGCACATGCTCGCCACGATGACGAGTGGCATGTTTCATTTCAGCCATGGTATCAAAAACGATCGTCGATGCACGGACCACCGGCACATTGACACTATAACCGGCCCAACGTTTATCACGTCCTGCATGGACAATTCGGGTTGCAACTTTCATCTTTCACCTACTCAGACATCTGGATGTCTTATTTCTCATTTCTGCATTCTAGGGCAGCCAGCGCCAATTGGCTAGTGTTTATCCAGTGACTGCAAAGAGTCACTCAGCTTAGGGTGATACAAACTGATACATGAAATGCTTTACGGTTTCAGTTTCCACAATGATTAGATGAAAACAGCGACGGAAAAATAACCAGTCGCAGCAATAATCATCATGGAGAATCCAGTGAAACTAAAAACACTCACCTATGCCATTGCCGCTGCTTTCAGCGGTGTGGTGATTGGGCAGGCCGCGGCAACGCAAGTGCCTTATGCCCCGAATAATCCAACCAGCGTGCAAACGTTAAAGCCTGTGACACTTTCGGCCGAACAAATCAAACAGCGTCAGCAAAGTCGCGCTTTCAAAAACTCGCGCGTGCAAAACGACGGGTTGAATGTGGCGCTGCAGCCTAAGAAAGTTAATTTCGTGCGCGAAGACGGCATCAAGGGCGAACAAGTCTATATCGTCCGCCTGCGCCACAATCCAATTAGCCAATACAGTGGCGGCATTAAAGGCTTAGCGGCAACCCAGCTATCATCAGAAACCGGTGAGCAACGCTTGTATCAACAAGGCAAGCCTGCCACCACCGCAGTTGCCGAATATCAACAATTTTTATTAGAACAACAGGCGGAAGTGGTCCAGCAAATGACTCAAATGCTCGGCGATCGTCCTGTTCGCCAGCAGTTTGTCAACGCGATTAACGGCTTTAGTGTCACGATGAGCCAAGATGAAGCCGAACAAATTGCTGCTTTACCGGATGTTGTGAGCGTGCAGCGTTCGACCTTGCATCAGCTACATACCGACATTGGCCCAAAGCGCATCAGCGCCGACAAAGTGTGGGTTGGCAACACCAGTCTGAACTTACCTTTCAAGGGCGAAGGGACCATCGTTGGTATTATTGATACCGGCGTCAACAGTGATCACCCAGCATTTGCCGACATTGGCGGCGATGGTTATGACCATACCAACCCTCGCGGTGCCGGCAATTACGTCGGTGATTGTGCACTCGATGATTTTAAAAATCGCTGTAACGACAAGCTGATCGGGATCCGAAGCTATGATGTCATCACCTCAACTTATGCGGATATTTATCCGAAAGTTGGTGAAGACGTCTCTGGCCACGGTTCTCACACCGCATCAACCGCAGCCGGCAACGTGTTGAAAGACGTTGATTTTGTGACGGCTGTTCCCGGTGCCGCCAGCGATGGCCGGGTGTTGAAAGAAAAACTATTCCCAGAAATTTCTGGTGTTGCTCCGCACGCGAATATTATTTCTTACCAAGTGTGTTATCCGCTGGAAGGCTGTCCTAGTGAGGCGTTAATCGCGGCAATTGAAGATGCGGTAGTGGATGGCGTGGATGCCATCAACTTCTCGATTGGGAACGTGATGAATACCACGTCGCCTTGGGAAGACAGCATTGAATTGGCATTTTTAGGCGCGCATCAGGCGGGTATTGCTGTGGCTGCTTCAGCAGGTAACGCAGGTAGTAATGGCGGTCAGGAGTTAACCTCATATATCGATCACGTGTCGCCATGGTTACTGAATGTCGCGGCATCCACCACGGGACGTGAGATTGAAGTTGAAACTTACGCCGAAGATTTTAAAGGCGGCAGCAATCTTCCGACAGCACCTGTGCGTGGCGGTGGTATCAACAACACCTCAGTCACAGGGGTAGTCGTTCAGGCGGAAAAATTTGGCGACGCCAAATGTTTAGAGCCCTTTGCTGAAGGCACCTTCGATAACTTAACCAATAGCGAAGGCCAAGCGTATGTCGACGCCGATGGCAATCCAGCCAAGGTGATTGTCGCCTGTCAACGCGGCACCAATCCTCGCGTACAAAAAGCCGAACATGTCGCAGCCGGGGGCGCCGAAGGGTTTATCCTGGTCAATACCACCCCTTATGGTGACGAAGCCAACGTGGTGCAAACCGATAGCTACGTCGTGCCGGGCATCCATATTTCCTACGACCAATGGTGGGAAAGCTTCAATAGTTGGTTAAATTCCGACAGCGCCAATGGTCACCACCTGACAATTTCGGCAACCACGATTGAACGCACAATCGATGACAGCGAAGCTGACAAACTGGCTGATTTCTCTTCGCGCGGCCCAGGCATCGCGAACCCAGAACATTTAGTCCCGTCAGTGACGGCCCCTGGCGTAGATATTTATGCCGCCATCAATGATGAAAGTCCGTTTGCCGAGCGCTTGGGCCAAACCCCAGTAACTGGGGATTATGGCATCTATAGCGGAACGTCGATGGCTGCCCCCCATGTGGCCGGTGCTTTGGCGTTATTAAGCCAAGCTCGACCGAATTGGACCGTCGCCGAAAAACAAGCGGCGCTGCAATTAACCGCCGAGCCAGTGGTGACTTACGCTATTAATCAAGGCCAGCCATGGGAGAAAAACCCGAAAGCGGAAATTTATCGTGCAGGCACCGGTCGGATTAATGTGGCAGCAGCAATCGATGCAGGTCTCATCATGAATGAAACCTATGACAATCTGTTGGCTGCCAACCCCGCCAATGGCGGTGTGGTGCACAAACTAAACTTACCTGAAATGGTCAATTTCAGCTGTAAACCCACTTGTCAGTGGATCCGCACATTTACCGCCACCAAAGACGGTAGCTGGTCGCTGTCAGCCGATGAAATCACCAACTGGTCGCCTTCAGATACCCAACGCTTTGTCCAACAAGGCGCGAAAATTGAAATTGTGCCAAGCACATTCAGTCTGAAAGCCGGGGAAAGTCAGACCGTGATGGTGCAAGCTTCAATCATGAACTCACAGGATGTCGCGGGCAATTCTGAAGTAGAGTTGCACTCGCACCTGTTATTTAAAGAAGTCAATGACAATGCACCTGCTATGCGTTTGCCTGTGGTGTTTAAGTATGACAACGGTGATTTACCGGAGCGAGTTGATGTAACAGCACATCGCAACACCAGTAGTTATACCGTGAAAAATGTCAAACTGCCGCCAGCGCCAGCAACAGTGGCTCGGGCTTATCAACCGGTGAAAGCACAACGACATTCAATCACTTTGAAAAAAGATGATGAATTCACTTTCCCATGGCCACTGCAAGATGGCGATTTAGTAGAAAATCGTCTGGACGAAGCATCTCATCAATTCTGGATTGATGTGCCAGCCAATAGTAAGCGACTGATTGTAGAAAACTTGCAGCGCACGGCATCTAGCAATAAAGAGGCCTATAACTTTGGTAATGTCATTGTTTATGTCGGTAAAGACTTCAATAACAACGGCCAAATGGATCTCGATACAGAAATGCTCTGTGTCTCTTGGCATGTCAGCTACAACAACTTCTGTAACATCAATGAGCCAGAAGCTGGCAAGTATTTTGCCATTTTATACAATGCCAATGACTGGATGAATCCAGGCACCGATACCTTTGAATATACCTATGCCGTAGTTTCGGGCGAACAGGCCAGTGATGTGAATGTGACATTGCCTGCACAGTCTGACGGGAAAACACCTGTTGATTTACAAATCAATTGGAATAAGCCTGACATGATGTTGGGTGATTTATATTACAGTGGATTCGACTTAGGAACTTCCGCAGCCAATGCCGGCAATATTGGTTTTGTGCCTTTAAAACTGCGCCGCGGTGACAATGATGTGACGATGTCTACTTCGAAAACCAGTGCCCGTGTTGGCCAGACAGTCGATTTGACCTTCGCCACACTGCCGAACTTGTCTGGCGCCGATCGCGATTTTACCATCACAGCACAAATTCCGACGGGTTTAGCAGTGAATGCCAACCAAATTCAAGTCAGCGATCCGGCCATCGTGAAGGAAACGAGCTTGAAAGATGGCGTGTTAACCATCAAAGGGACTCAACCAAACACTGCAGATGTCACACCGTCTTACAAAATCACTGACAGCGAGACTGATTTACAATGTCGCGTGCCTAATTTTGGGCAGAATAACGATCGGTATGTCGACTTAAGCAAATTTGGCTTCGCACCAAACTTTGGGGATGACCCGAACTACCTGAGACAAGGCACGCAAATTCCTTACAACTGGCTATTTAGTGATGGTGAAGGGTTTGGATTGTATAACAATGAACATGCCAAAGCGCCTGTGATGGCAGTTCGCGGGAATGGCAATGTGACCTTTGGTGCAGATCCTTACTTCTTCCCTGCACACTTACCATTCCCGTATGACAACTTCCCTCATCAAGCCATCGGCACGTTATGGCGCGGTTGGGGTGGCAACCCATTTTTATTCGAAACAGCAGCTACACCTCTCGGCTGGGATAGTGGCATCACGCTCGCCAGTACAACGAGTGGTTGGGCTATTGTCGAATGGGATGGCATGCGCACCATGCCGTACTTAGGCCAAGATGAAAACTGGCAGGGTATTTTCGGCGAAGGCGATGATCGCTTTGAATTCCAATTGATTTTCAACACTCAAACCCGCTTCGGTGCTGGCGAGTACGAACTGTACATGGCGTATAACCAATTAGACTTTGCTGGCGATTATCGTGGCTCAGTCGGTGTGCAGGGCTACCGTGGCCAAACCTCTATTTGGGGGCCGTTAGAAGGTTACTTGGGTTCTCAGTATGCCTTTGATGATTTAGACAGCAAGCTGAGTGTTGGCAAAGTCCTGTGTTACAACTACGTAGGTCCTGAGTCGTCACAGTTTAAAGTCAATCTGACAGGAACCGTGGTGCCGGCAGCGATTGGCACGCAAATGCAAATCACCGCAACCAGTGAAGTGTCTGGCATGGCAAATATCAATATGAGCCAAGCAATTAAGGTACCTACTGATTTGAGCATCGGTGTGATCGGCAATCAAACCGTCGCAGAAGATACTGAGTCAGCGGGCATCACAGTGTTGTATGCCGATGAAAACAATAGCGCCAACACCATCAAAGTGACAGGTGCCAACATCACTGCGGTTGTGGACAGCCATACGTCCGGCAGCAAAATCCGCGTGAAACCGGTGGCTAACTTCAATGGGACCACCCAAGTCACAGTGACAGTTGCGGATATTGAGCAACCAACCGACCAAGTGAGCACGACCTTTAACTTGACGGTAACACCAATGAATGATGCCCCAGTAGCCAGCGTAGTCAGCAGTAATGTGGTCGGGACCACAGGCACAACCATCACATTAGATGCAAGCAAGAGCCACGATGTGGATGGCGATGCATTGACGTACAACTGGGTACAAACCGCAGGGAGCACTCTCAGCACCACAGCAACCGGCAGTAAGTTGAGCTTGAGCAATGTGGCCAGCGGCAGCTATAACTTCGAAGTGACGGTGTCTGATGGTCAGTTGAGCAGCAAAGCCGATGTCAGCTTGAAAGTGAACGATCAGCAAGTGGTTACCGAAGTAAAACCACAAGAGTCAGGCGGTGCCTTTGGCTTTAACCTTGTCGGTTTATTCGGGGTGCTAGCGCTGGTGTGGCGTCGCCGTAGAGCTTACTCGCACTAAGCTTTCCTGTAATACGACAATACAATCCCTCAGTGCGCTGCACTGAGGGATTTTTTTGCTTTGTATCAGTTTGTATCATTCAACAAATACTGCAGATTTTATCGACTAGTCTTGCTAAAGTGCTTTCAGAATTCTGAAGTTGAGACTCCTTGCTTTGAAGCTTTTTTCATCTTGGCGCAACGGCCTTACAGGCATTGCATTATTGTTACCGCCACTGTTCAGTCATGCATCAACCGCAGAAGGCTGGCAATTGTCACTGGCGCTGGGCCAAGGTAAGGTCAGTACTCCGCTCGCCGGGCGTGATGAAATCGCTGGCAATATCCTGCCGGGTATCAGTTATTACGGCGAACGGTTTTACCTGGAAAATACCCATCTGGGTTACACCTTACTTGAGCACGAACGGGGTTATGTCGATCTGGTTGGCGAACTCAATGATGATGGCATGTTTTTCGAACTCGATGGCGTGAATAATTTTGGCTGGTGGGATGCGTTGGGAATTGGCCGTACCGACAATACCGAAACTGGCAACCCACCGGACTCCTTTCAGGATATTGAGCGCCATTTATCCTACATGGCCGGGCTCAGTGCAACCGCTGTATGGCAAGAGATCAGCCTGCGTGCGGCCTATTTAAAAGAGATGACTGGCGTCCATCATGGCGAAGTGATGCGGTTGAGCCTGCGCCATGATTTGGTTTTTGGCGAACATCTCACACTGCGCTTGCAAGCGATTGCCGAGCGCAAAGACCAACGTCTGCTGAATTATTATTACAACGTTCGCCCTTACGAGCTAAATAACTCTCCCAGCTGGTTCACGCTGGATGCGGCATGGAACTTTAGTTACGGCGCCTCGATGAATTATCAGCTTGATCCCAGTTGGTCGCTGTTAATTCATTGGCAACATCATCAAATGGATACAGATTTGCAATTAACGCCTTTAATACGGCGGTTAGATTATCAAAGCAAATTTGTTGGCTTGAGATACCTGTTTTGATGAAATACCTGGGCTTCATCTGCATTTTGAGCGTACTCAGCATGCCACTGCAGGCTGAGCAAGCGCTACAACTGGAGTTGGTGCCCAATACCTGTATCACCACCGAACAACAACCGACTTGTGTGCTGAAATTACGCTTGAGTTTACGCGGGGGTAAGAACCAAGATTTATGTGTGTTGTTGCCTGAAAAGCCCAAGCAATGCCAGCGTCATTTAGCCAAAATTGCCAGTGAGTTTATGCTCGAAGTGCAAACATCGAGCAATTTACCTATCATTGTTACCGATGCAGAAGGCAACATCTTACAGCAAACTGCCTTACAAATTGTGCGCTACCAAAGCCCGAGTAAACGCCATAAACGGGGTTATGTCTGGAGTTTGCTCTAATGCATCAACAAGCCCAGTTATTATTGATTGAAGATGATTTCGCGTTGGCGAATGCAGTGTGCGAATATTTGCAATCACAACTCATCCACATTCGACATGCCGCCACCGCAAGTAGTGCGCTCACTCAGTCAGGCCCTTTTGATTTAATTATTTGCGACATTATGCTGCCTGATGGCGACGGCTTCAGCTTATTGCCGAAGCTGCAACAGCGTTATCAATGTCCGGTGTTGTTTTTGACTGCCTTAAGTGGCGCGCAAGAACAAATCCGTGGGCTTGAAGCTGGCGTAACCGATTACTTATGCAAACCCATCGACCCTGCCTTGTTATTGGCGAAAATTCGCAGCTGCTTACGCGCGCATCGCCGCGAGCACAGCCAAACAATTGTGCTGCATGATTTGGTGATCGATCGCAGTCTAAACCGCGCCACATTGGCTGGGCGCTGCTTGGGGTTAACCGCGTTAGAATTTGATATTTTGAGTTTTTTCGCGCAAAGAGCCGGTCAAATTATCAGCCGAGAAACGCTCTTTCAACATTTGGTGGGCCGCGAATACGATGGCTTAGATCGCGCCATCGACGTGCGGATCAGTCGGCTGAGAAAACATCTAGACCAACGGCAAGTGCAAGGGTTAACCATCGTCACAGTCCGCGGTCAGGGCTATTTATTTAATTACGACCTCAGCCCTTCGCGCGAACAAGGCTCGCTATGATCAAACGCCAGTTTATTCGCTTCTATTTGTTGCTGTTGCTCTCTTGCGCCACCTTGCTGATTGCCTTGGGTGGCATTTATCAATGGCTCTCTGAAGACCAACAACGCTATCAACTGGACGTTGACCAAATTTTTGCGCAATCCGGCGAACCGCCGAAGCTCAGCCTGATCCCACGCCACCAATTGCATTTCCCCCCGGACATTGCTGTGTTGCTACAGCAAGGCAAAGTGGTGGCCGTGGATTTAGCCAATGGCAGCAGTTTGTACTATCGCCAACACAGCGATGCCGAGTTGATCGCACAATTCGGTCCTATGCCCACCGCGGAACTAAAAACCGAACATTGGTTGGATTTAATGCTCTATGTCGCCCTCGCGTTATTGTTCCTTGGCTTGCTTTGGCCGCTTTTTCGCGATATTCGCCTGCTGATGCACAAAACCGCCCAATTTGCCCAAACTCCCACGCCGATTGCCAGCGGTATTCGACCGCAAGCCAGTTTGTATCCACTCGCGCAGAGCGTCGAGCGCATGTCACAACAAGTCAGCCAACTCATCGAGTTAAACCAAGATATTTCCCGTACAGTGGCACATGAAACCCGCACGCCACTGTCGCGGATGAAATTCACGCTCAGTCTAGCCGCCAGCCAGTTGGAGCCTAGATTTCAGCAACAACTGCAGCATGATATTGAAGAAATCGAACATTTAGTCAGTAACTATTTAGACTTTTCTCGGCTGGAATATTTTCAAGTGCAACAGCCATTGCTGCCGATTTATTGTGCCGATCTGCTGCAAGAGCTAACGGACCGTTTTGATATCTACCAACATCATTTACAACTGAAATTTCATACCAATATTGAACGCTGCGAAGGGATCGAACCGGCACTATTACTGGCCGCGCAAAACCTGATTTCCAACGCATTGCGTTATGCACAAGCACAGATCGATGTCGAATTGACCGCCACCGAACAACATTATTGGTTGATTGTACAAGACGATGGTCCTGGCCTGTCAGAACATCCGGACCAGTTACAACGCATTTTCCGACGTGGCGCGAGCAGTTCTGGTTTTGGTCTTGGCCTTTATATCGTCAGCAAAGTGGCACAGTGGCATCAAGGGGAGTTGAGCATTGATAACCACCATGCCGGCGGCGCGCGCATTTGCTTGTGCTGGCCCAAACCCCGGGTCAATCCATCACCCTAAGCTCGCCTGCGCTCACATACCCTTGTCACACCCATCCACACCACAGATCTGGCCCCCCCAGTTGCTTCGTATAGCAATACCGTGCGACGCGTCACGCATGAGCAATTCATGGCGTGAGCATGGCAACCCTGCTTTCAGCATGTATAATGGCGACATGTGCTGAACGACCAAAACCTTGCAATCATTGGCAAGCAACAGTTTGGAACCTCATGAAATATAAAGATTTGCGCGATTTTATCAGTCAACTCGAACAACGAGGGCTGCTCAAACGGATCCAGCAAGAAATTGATCCTGTGCTGGAAATGACCGAAATTGCTGACCGCACCTTACGCGCGGGTGGGCCCGCACTGTTATTCGAAAATCCCAAAGGTTATAAAATCCCAGTGCTAGCCAATCTGTTTGGCACCCCGGAACGAGTAGCGCTTGGCATGGGGCAACCCGATGTGTCGGCGTTGCGGGAAGTTGGCAAGTTATTGGCTTTTTTAAAAGAGCCTGAGCCGCCAAAAGGTTTAAAAGACGCGTGGGATAAACTGCCGATTTTTCGCCAAGTGCTGAATATGGCCGCCAAGGTGGTGAAAAAAGCCCCCTGTCAGCAAGTGGTGCTCAGCGGTGAGCAAGTCGATTTAACCCAAATGCCGATCATGACCTGCTGGCCTGGTGATGCCGCACCTTTAATCACTTGGGGACTGACGGTCACGCGCGGCCCCCACAAAGAACGGCAAAATCTCGGCATCTATCGCCAACAAGTGCTGAGCAAAAATAAGGTGATTATGCGCTGGTTATCGCATCGCGGCGGCGCATTAGATTTCTTAGAATGGCAAAAAGCCCATCCGGGCGAACGTTTCCCAGTCGCGGTCGCCTTAGGCGCCGATCCGGCCACCATTCTTGGCGCTGTCACGCCTGTGCCAGATACCTTGTCGGAATATGCTTTTGCTGGTTTATTGCGGGGTGATAACACCGAAGTCGTCAAATGTATCAGTAACGATTTACAAGTACCGGCCAGCGCTGAATTTGTGTTAGAAGGCTATTTAGAACCGGGCGAAATGGCGCCAGAAGGCCCATACGGTGACCACACGGGTTATTACAACGAAGTCGATTCGTTCCCAGTATTCACCGTCACCCATATTACGCACCGCGAACAGCCGATTTATCACAGCACTTACACTGGACGGCCGCCAGATGAGCCCGCAATTTTAGGCGTGGCCTTAAATGAAGTTTTTGTGCCGATTTTGCAAAAACAATTCCCCGAAATTGTCGATTTTTATTTGCCGCCGGAAGGTTGTTCCTATCGCCTCGCCGTTGTTACGATGAAAAAGCAATATCCTGGGCACGCCAAACGCGTGATGATGGGCGTGTGGTCATTTTTACGCCAGTTTATGTACACCAAATTTGTGATTGTTTGTGACGACGATATCAATGCTCGCGATTGGCAAGACGTGATTTGGGCTATCACCACCCGGATGGATCCGGCGCGCGACACGACATTAATCGAGAATACGCCGATTGATTACCTCGACTTCGCCTCGCCAGTCTCCGGATTAGGTTCTAAAATGGGCATGGATGCAACGAACAAATGGCCGGGTGAAACCACCCGTGAATGGGGCGAACCCATCGTGATGGATCCAAAAATCGTCAGCAAAGTCGACCAAATGTGGGACAGTTTAGGCATTGAATTGCCATTGAAGAAAACAGGCCCTTATTGATGGCAAGCTACCAAGTCACCCTACTGCCGGCAAAGTTTAGTTTCACGGTTGAACCCAACGAAACTGTGTTAGCTGCGGCGTTACGACAAGGCATTGATTTTCCTTTTCGTTGCCAACAAGGTGTGTGCGGGGCTTGTGTGTGCCGTCAAGAAGCAGGTTCGGTGCAGTATTCACCACCCGAACCTGCGCACCAAGGGCAGAGTATGATTTATTGCTGTGTTGCCACGCCAAGCTCCGACTTAGTGTTGCGACATCCTTTTATCCGCGGTCCAGCCGCTAACTAAGAACAGATTATGACAGAACCTATTCCAGCAGCGGCCAGCAACAAAGTCTTGTGCACCGTAGTCAGCATCCAACCGCTGACGCCCAGCGTTTTCCAAGTGTTCTTGCAACCCAAAGCCCCTGTGAGCTTTTTGCCAGGCCAGTATCTGCAAATTTATTTATCGGACAGCGATAAACGGCCATTTTCGATTGCCAGCGCACCCTCCGATGACCTGTTAGAGCTCCACATTGGCGGCAATGTGACTGATAACTATGCGAGCCAAGCCTTAACCCACCTGCGTGACAATCCTGAAGTATTAGTGCAGGTCGGGTTAGGTGAAGCCTATTTACGGGACAGTGAGCGGCCAGTCTTATTGCTCGCAGGCGGCACAGGCTTTTCCTATGTGGCCAGCATTGCCAAAGCCTTGGTGCAACAAGCGCCAAACCGCCCCGTGTTATTGTACTGGGGCTTACGCCAAGAAGCCGCGATTTACTATCAAGCCGAACTTGCTGCTTGGCAAACCGCCTGCGCGACGCTCAACGTGGTGCCTGTGGTGCAAGAACCGAGTGACAATTGGCAAGGTCGTTCGGGGTTGGTGCATGAAGTGGTGTTGGCGGACCACGCCGATTTAAGCGCTTTCGATATTTATATCGCTGGGCCTTTCCCGATGGTGGGCGCTGTGCGGGATGCCTTTTTAGCACAAGGGGCTGTTCGCCAGCAGATGTATGCTGACGCCTTTGCTTGGCTGTAAGTGGATGCACTCTGTGACCTTTGCACCACGGACGCTGCTGGTTTGGGGATTGATGCTGCTGAGCTTGCTCGGCTGTTCTGATCCCCCACCAAATTTGCAGCATCAAGCCTATATTTGGCAGCGGCAATGGACAGCTCAGCACGATGCTGCGCTGGCCGCCAGCAAAACTGACTTCAATACGCTCCGAGTCTTGGCGCTGCAAATTGACTTAAATAATGGCACCTACTTGTGGCAAAAGGCGCGAGTAGCGCTCAATTCGTTGCAACAAGATGGCCGTCCGGTGATTTTAGTCGTGCGGATTGACGGTCGGATCAGTGAGCTGCAGCATTTGTCGATTTTGTGGCAGTTAAAACCGCTGCTGCAAAGCTGGAAAGCTGCGGGGATTCAAGTTTCAGGGGTGGAAATCGATTACGACAGCCCGCGCAGCCAACTGCCACTTTACCAAGCTTGGTTGCGTCAATTGAAAAGCCAACTGCCCCCCGACATGCCCCTGCAAATCACCGCCTTGCCTGATTGGTTACTCGCTGGCGAATTTCCTGAACTTGCCGCCACGGTCGATGGCGTGACATTGCAACTGCACAGCATTCTCAGCCCAGAGCAAGGTTTGTTTGATATCGATGTGGCCAAAGCGTGGGTTAGGCAATTACAAAGTTTTGAGCTGAAAACCTTTAACATCGCCCTGCCCGCTTATCATTCCGCTTTAATCAATACCCCTAGCGGCTGGCAAGTCGAAAGTGAAGTCCCCGTCGCAAGCGCAGGCCCTCGGCAAGAAATGTATGTTGCGCCGGCAACTGTCGCCGAATTTTTGGCGTGGTTACAACGGCAAAACCCAGAAGGTTTAGCGCAGGTGGTTTGGTTTCGTTTACCCCTTGCAACCGATCAACGTGCTTGGCCGTTAGCGACGTTACAAGCGGTGATCCGTCAGCAAGAGTTAAAGGCTGATGTCACGCTGCAACTCACAGGCACTGCGCCACTCTTTGAGCTCAATGCGTACAACCAAGGCAATAGCACCGGGGTGTTACCCAATAACATTCAATTAAACGCTACGGACTGTGTCGGTATGGATGCATTACAAGCTTTT
>JACCEA010791967.1_pt1 | contig 13984 bp, 11 predicted proteins | sample 7449851 | NCBI WGS metagenome assembly JACCEA01 (sample SAMN15323453, study PRJNA562643) | freshwater metagenome | isolation source: river surface water | place: USA:Blue River Watershed | collected 2017-08-18 | reverse complement strand
GCGTCGAGAACGGGCGGGTGGTCGGGGTCGAGCCGCAGGCCGGGCATCCGGTCAGCCAGGGCCAGTTGTGCGCCAAGGGCTGGTCCAATGCCTATGCGGTCGACCCTGTTGGGCGCATCACCACGCCACTGGTGCGCGAGCATGGCGAGTTGCGCCCGGCCAGCTGGGACGAGGCGCTTGAGCGGGTCGCCGAAGCCATGCGCAACGCGCTGGAGATTCATGGCCCTCAAGGGGTAGGGGTAATCAGCTGCGCCCGGGCTAGCAACGAGGATAACTACGCTGCGCAGAAATTCGCCCGCGCCGTGCTCGGCACCCACAACATCGACCACTGCGCGCGCATCTGCCACAGCCCGTCCGTGGCGGGGCTGTCGCGCACCCTGGGATCGGGGGCGATGACCAACAGCATCGCCGACCTCGACGAGGCCGAGCTGATTCTGGTGATAGGCGCGGACGTCACCGAGAACCACGCGATGATCGGCGCGCGCATGCTCAGGGCCCAGGCACGTGGCGCCAGGCTGGTGGTGATCGATCCACGCAAGACCCGCCTGGCGCGCCTGGCCGATATGCACCTGCAGCTGCGCCTGGGCAGCAATATCGCGCTGCTCAACGGCCTGGTGCAGATCATCCTCAGCAATGGCTGGGAGAACCGGGCCTTCCTCGCCGAGCGTTGCGAGGATATCGAGCCGCTGCGCCAGCATCTGGCCGGCATCACGCCGGAGCAGACCAGCCGCGAGACCGGCGTGCCGGTGGAGCAGCTGATCGAGCTGGCGCGGCTGTACAGCCAGTCGAAGGCGGCCTTCATCGCCTACGGCATGGGCATCACCCAGTTTCAGAGCGGGACCAATAACGTCATCGCCGTGTCCAACCTGGCGCTGGTCTGCGGCCAGATCGGCCGGCCCGGCACCGGCATCAATCCGCTGCGCGGGCAGAATAACGTGCAGGGCGCCTGCGACATGGGCTGCCTGCCGGACGTGTTCCCCGGCTACCAGAAGGTGGTGGATGCGGCGGTGCGCGCCAAGTTCGCCGCCGCCTGGGGCTGCGCCATGTCCGAGGCGCCGGGGCTGACCTCGCTGGGCATGACCAAGGCCGCAGCGGCCGGCCAGTTCGGCTGCCTGATGATCCTGGGCGAGGACCCGGTGCAGACCGATCCGGACCGCAATCAGGTTGCCAACGCCCTGGCCCGGCTGGACTGCCTGGTGGTGATCGAGATGCACCTGACCGAGACGGCGAAGCTGGCCGACGTGATCCTGCCGGCGGCGAGCTTCGCCGAGAAAGACGGCACCTTCAGCAATTGCGAGCGTCGCGTGCAGCGCATCCGCCAGGCGCTGCCGCCACCGGGGCAGGCACGCTGCGACTGGCAGATACTCGGTGAGCTGGCCCGCCGCCTGGGCCACGCAGGCTTTGCCTGGGAGAGCGCCGAGGCGGTGTTCGACGAGATGACGAGCCTGGCGCCGATCTTCTCCGCCATGAGCTACGCCGCGCTGGATGCGCACCACGGCCTGCAGTGGCCCTGCGATGCCGAGCGCCCGCTGGGCAGCCCGATCCTCCATCAGCACAGCTTTCCCCTGGGTCGCGCGCGGCTGCTGCCGGTCAGCTGCGTGGCACCGGCCGAATGCCCGGATGCGGACTATCCGTTCTGGTTCACCACCCACCGCCTGCATTTTCACTACGGCTGCGGCTCGATGACCCGCAAGTCGCCGCTGCTGGAGCGCGAGACGCCGGCCGGGCTGCTGTTTATCCACCCGGCGGATGCGGCCATGCTGGGGCTGGCGCAGCATCAGCGGGTCAGGGTGAGTTCGCGGCGCGGCGAGTTGGTCACGCGGCTGGAGCTGTCCGACGACCTGGCGCCCGGTACCCTGGCCATGCCGTATCACTTTCGCGAAGCCCCGTGCAATCTGCTGACCAACGACGCCCAGGACCCCATCACCCGCATGCCCGAACTCAAGGCCTGCGCCGTGGCGCTGGAGGCCGTCGAGGAACTGGCCAAAGAGGAGGGCGCTCATGCTCGCCGCCCATAAGCTGGACAGCCCCGAGCGCCTGCGCGCCCATCTGGCGCACAGCCGTCAGGTGCAGGAGGTACGGGCCGACGGGCAGGGTGGTTGGTACTGGCAGAGCCTGGCGGCTGATGATGCGCGGCCCTTCGAGCCGCCATCGCGTCCGCCGCTGACCTCGGCCAAGCCGTTTTTCTTCGCCGAGCGTGAGGCACTGTTTCGCTTCGACGGTGGCACCTTCTACGGCTGCCTGCCGGATGCACAGCCGCAGGTGCTGTTTGGCGTCTCGGCCTGCGAGCTGCGCGCGCTGGCCTATCAGGATCGATTCTTCGCCCAGGACGAGCATTACCAGCGGCGTCGCCGGCAGACTTTATTACTTGGCTACGACTGCAGTCACAGCTGCGTAGGCGGTTTCTGCACGACGGTGGGCGGCAGCCCGCTGGTGGATCAGGCCCAAGCCGACCTGATCCTGCGCCGCAATGGGCATTGTAGCTGGACCCTGCTGGTGGCCAGCCAGGCCGGGGCCGAGGCCATCGCCGCGCTGGCCTTGCCGCAGGCCCCTGAGAACTGGGCCGCCGAGCGCTCAGCGGACCTGACGCAGGTGCAGGCGGAGCAGGGCGCCCAGATCGAGATAACCGACGGTATCGCAGCCATTCAGGCGGCGAGCGTCGAGCCTGAGCGCTGGGAAGCACTCGGTCTGCACTGCCTGGGCTGCTCCGGTTGCACCTCGGTGTGTCCGACCTGCTCCTGCTACGCGCCACTGGAGCAACGCGAGGAGGGTGGTACGGTCCGGCATGAGCGGGTGTGGGATTCCTGCCTTTATGCGGGCTTCCAGAAAGAGGCCAGCGGCCACAACCCGGCGGCCACGCCCGGCCAGCGTGTGCAGCGCTTCTGGTACCACAAGTTCGGCACGGCCTTCGCCGAGCGCTTCGGCGCCTATGGCTGCGTCGGCTGCGGCCGCTGCGACGCGGTGTGCCCGGGCGGCATAGGCGCCCACGGCGTGATGAGGAGGATAAGCCGGCCATGATCGACCCGACCCCGCGCCCGATGATCCTGGAAGACGCCTATGCCGATGGCGAGGATGCCCGGCACTTCCAGCTGCGCCTGCTCGATCCGCAGCCTGAAGATCTGGCCGCGCAGCCCGGGCAGTTCTTCATGCTGGCCATGCCAGGACATGGCGAGGCGCCATTTACCTATGTGCGCGCGCCGGATGTCGAGGGCCGTTTCTCCGCGCTGGTGCGACGCACCGGGCAACTGACCGAGGCGCTGTTCGAGCTACCGATCAACAGCGTGCTGGGCTATCGCGGACCGCTGGGCCGAGGCTGGCCGCAGGATCTGACCGGCAGCCATGTGCTGGTGATCGCCGGCGGTTGCGGTCTGGCGCCGCTGGCCGGGCTGATCGACGCGGCGCGCGGCAGCGCGGCTCGCCTGCAGGTGATCTATGGCGCCCGTCATCCCGGCGCCCAGGTGCTGGCCCGCGAGCGCGCGCGTTGGCGGCTGGTTCTGGATTACCTGGAAACCTGCGATGTCGCCGCGCCTGGCCAGCGTAGCGGCTCGCCACTGGCGCACCTAGACGAGCTTCTGGGCGAAAGCCAGCCCGATGCCGTGCTGTGCTGCGGCCCGGAGCCGCTGATGCTGGCCAGCGCCGAGCATTGCCTCGAGCGTGGCGTGCCGGCCGCGCATATCTGGCTGTCGCTGGAGCGGCGCATGCACTGTGGCGTGGGCCTGTGCGGACATTGCCATATCGGCGCGAGCTACGCCTGCGTGGACGGGCCGACTTATAACTATGAGCAGTACCTGGCGCTAACGCGCGCCGCCGGTCTTTATTCGACGGCTCAGGCGATACGCCATTGCTGAGTATCGCAATCAGCCAAGACTGAGGGTGTCGAGTGCCAGTTGACCCAGCGCCAGCCAAAGGCCGGCAGCCGTGATAGCCAACGCAACGCCACCCAGCCAGATGCCCAGCGCGATCTCGAATGCCAGTCGTCTTTGTCGCTGAAGCGGTTTTACACGCGGCCGGACTTCGTCAAAGTCGTTGAAATCGTCATCGTCGCGTACGGCTCTCATTGCGGTTTCCTGGAATGTGGCGGTGAAGGTGGTATTTTGCCCGAGGTTTGCAACGTGAGCGATCTGCAGTCGCAGCGTGCCGTGATGGCTGTAGATCGCGTTACAGATAAGTTCGCATAATCAATATTATGGTAAATAAGATATCGGGAGGCTGTTATGGATGACACGCACGAATCGGATGATCTCGACAGATGGCATGCACTGGCTGTAGACGCTGTTGCACGGGCCGTTCAGGAAAACAAAGACCTTGGTCTTGTTCCCAAGGACCGGCGCACTGAATGGGTAGATGGTGTGTTGTGTCACATTGATGGCAACACGATAACGCCAGTGCTACCGGATAAGCCGCGCCAGGTTGCTGACGATGAACCCGCAACGGTCGTTTTCAAATTCAAATAAGCCCCGCTGTGGGTTAACCGCCTGCTGAAATCGTTACGCGGCAATCAACCATTCCCGAGGTGCCAGGGTTCAAATTCGGTTGATTGCTTCTCTCCAGGGCATGACGTCGTTACCCTGTCGCGCTGATGGCGTTAGTGCCTCGCTCTGATCTCCCTGGGTTTGCGATCACCATGATGACAATTGGAAAACTGCTGCTGGCGCTGATTCTGGGCGCGCTGACTGCCTGGGGCGCGGCGGCATTGCTGATCGCCGGCCCACAGGGGCGCCTGAGTGCCACGCTGGCCGCGTGCCTGGTTGCGCTGGGCCTGCTGGCCATTACCCGCCTGTGGTTCAGTCGCGGCCGGCTCATTGTTGCCGGTTTGCTGCTGGTGACCGCCGGAGTCTGGCTGCTGTGGTGGCAGTCCCTGGAGCCGTCCAACGATCGGCAATGGCAAAGCGATGTGGCGGTGTTGCCCTCGGCGACCGTTGAAGGCAACCGCATCACCCTGCACAACGTGCGCAATTTTCAGTATCGCAGCGAGTACGACTACAGCCCGGCGTACTACGACAAGCAGGTCGATCTGGATCAGCTGGTGGGAGTCGATCTGATCGCCACCTACTGGATGGGACCGTCGATTGCTCATGTGTTTCTCAGCTTCGCCTTCGCCGATGGTCAGCACGTGGCCGTGTCCATTGAAACGCGCAAGGAAGTTGGCGAAAGCTACTCGACCATCAATGGGTTTTTCCGCCAGTACGAGCTGTATTACGTGGTGGCTGACGAGCGTGACGTCATCGGTCTGCGCACCAACCATCGGCACAATCCGCCGGAGCAGGTACATCTTTATCGTCTGCAGGGATCGCTGGAAAACGCCCGGCGGCTGTTCATGGCCTATGTCGATAGGATCAACCAGCTGCATGAACGCCCCGAGTTCTACAACACCCTGACCACCAACTGCACCACCAGCATCTGGATGAGCAGCCAGGTCAACGAGCAGCACCTGCCGTTCAGCTGGAAGCTGCTGGCCAGCGGCCATGTCCCGCAATACCTCTACGAACAGGGACGCCTGCAGGATGGCCAGCGGCCCTTCGCCGAGCTGCAGCGCGAAGCCCTGATCAATGACAAGGCTCAGGCTGCCGGGGACTCTCCTGAGTTCTCGCGCCTTATCCGCCAACCCTGAACGCACCAAGGCCAATCATGACCCGCATGCCCCGTTTTCTTGCCCTGTGGCTGCTCGCCAGCGCTGCCCTGCCCTCTACCCCGGCGGCTGCCAGCAACTCGGCGACTGATGATGCTGGCAAGCGTCCGCGCATCTGTCTGGTGTTGTCCGGCGGTGGTGCCCGCGGCGCCGCTCATGTCGGTGTGCTGAGAGTGCTGGAGGAATACCGCGTGCCGGTGCACTGCATCGCCGGTACCAGCATGGGCTCGCTGGTGGGCGCGGCCTATGCCACCGGCACCACATTGCCGGAGATGGACGTGATCCTCGGCAGTATCTCCACCGAGCTGCTGTTCAAGGAGGAGCCGCCGCGCCAGGAACTGGCCATGCGCCGCAAGCAGGACGACTACGACATCCTCTTTACGCCCGAGGTTGGTCTGAGCAATGGGCAGGTCAAGGTGGGCAAGGGCATCGTCACCGGCGTGCAGCTGGAAACCGTGCTGCGCCAGTTGAGCAAAACCAAGGGCTTCCAGCATTTCGACCGTCTGCCGATTCCTTACCGCGCGGTGGCCACCGATCTGGTTACCGGCCAGGCCGTGGTGTTCAAGGAAGGCGAGCTGGCCAACGTGATGCGCGCCAGCATGTCGGTGCCAGGCGCCGTGGCGCCGGCCGAGTTCAACGGAATGATGCTGGTCGATGGCATGCTGACCAGTAACCTGCCGGTCGAGACCGCACGCCAGATGGGCGCCGACGTGATCATTGCGGTCAACGTAGGCACTCCGCTGCTCAAGCGTGAGCAGCTCAACGGCATCCTCGGCGTGTCCGGGCAGATGCTCAGCATCCTCACCGAGCAGAATGTGCAGGCTTCGCTGGCCAGCCTGCAGCCCCAGGACATCCTGATCTCGCCGGAACTGGGCGATTACTCCACTGGCGACTTTGACGCCCTGCCGCAGATCGCTCCGCTGGGCGAGGCTGCTGCGCGCAAGATGGAGCAACGCCTGCGCCAACTGGCCCTGCCCCCGGCCGAGTACGCCGCCCTGCGCCAGCAGCAGATGAACCATGCGCCGGCTGAGCAACTGGTGGTCGATGAAATCCGCTTCGACAACCTCCAACGGGTCAACCCGCAGGCCCTGGTCGGCCTAGTCGACACGCAGGCCGGCAAGCCCATTGACCAGGCGGTACTCGACAAGGACATGCGCCGTCTTTATGGCACCGGCGATTTCGAGCATGTCAGCTACCGGGTGCTGGAAGAGGATGGCCAGCGCGTGCTGGCCATCAATGCCGCCGAAAAGACCTGGGGACCGGACTACCTGCGCTTCGGCCTGGGACTTTCCAGCGATTTCGATGGCGATTCGTCCTTCAACCTGCTCGGCAGCTATCGCCAGACCTGGCTCAACGAGCGCGGTGCCGAGTGGCGCAACGATGTGCAGATCGGCCAGACCACCAGTTGGCAGAGCGAGTGGTATCAGCCACTGAGTGCCGGCAACCCGCTTTTTGTCGCCCCGCATCTGGCCATCACCCAAGGCAGCGCCGATCTCTATGACGATGACCGGCGCATCGGTACTTACGACATGTTCTCGACCCTGGCTGGGGTCGATGTCGGCAGCCAGTTCAACCGTTACGGCGAACTGCGCCTGGGCCTGGTCACCGGCCAGGTCAGCCCCAGTCTGGACAGTGGCCCCGACTACCTGGAACCGCTGGACAAGCGCCTGCAGGCCGGCGCCCTCACCGCCCGCCTGCGCCTCGATCAGATCGACAGTGCCAACTTCCCCCGTTCCGGCTGGCGCAGTCAGATCAATGTGTTCGACTCACAGCAGGCGCTCGGTGCGCAAGAGGAATACAGCAAGTGGTCGGGCGAGCTGACCTCGGCCATCTCCTTCGATTCGCACACCTTCAACTTCGCCCTGTTCGCCGCCGACAAGCTGGGCGACGAGCCGCTACCCAGCTACGAGAGTTTCCAGTGGGGCGGATTCCTGCGTCAGTCCGGCTATGCGCCGGGCCAGTTGCTGGGTGAAGAGCTGCAGTTCGGTCGCCTCATGTATTACCACCGCATCATGCAGGGCACGGTGCTGGAGGGCGCCTACGGTGGCATTTCGATGGAAATCGGACGCATGGGTCAGCCACTGGTGAAGAGCAACAGCGACGACTGGATTCTGTCCAACAGCCTGTTCATCGGCACCGACAGCCCGATCGGCCCGCTGTACCTGGGCTATGGCCGCGCCGACGACGGCAATAGCAGCCTCTATTTCTACCTCGGGCGGCCGTTCTGAGGAGCTGCAGTTTCGCCTGCGTCAGCCTGTCGCGCGGCAGCTCAGCGCTGCTGGCGGGCGCGGGCTCGTGCTAAGGTGATGATTCGCACTTTCAAGGAGTCGTCCATGTTGCGTCATCTGCTTGCCAGCGCCGTGCTGCTGTCGTTGTCCACTCTTACCCAGGCCCACGAGTTCAAGGCCGGCGATCTGATGATCGACCATCCCTGGGCCCGCGAGCTGCCGCCAACGTCGGCGACCAGCGCGGCTTTCTTCACCCTGCACAACCACGGCGCGCAGGAGGATCGACTGCTGGGTGTCAGCACACCGGTGGCCGGCAAGGCCGAGCTGCATACCCATATCCACATGGGCGAAGTGATGCGCATGCAGAAGATCGATTCGGCGAGCATTCCGGCCCATGGCATGACCGAGTTCGTGCCGGGTGGCAATCACGTGATGCTGTTTGACCTCAAGCAGCCGCTCAAGGCGGGCGACAGCTTCCCAATGACTCTGCAGTTCGAGAAGGCCGGCAAGGTCGAAGTGACCGTCAACGTCGAAGCGGCGCCCGCGCAGCACGAGCATCAGGGTCACTGATGATCCGGGCGGTGAGTTCCCTCACCGCCCTCTCCCTCCCGCCAGATCAGTCGCGGTCGAGCAGATGGAAACGGGGCAGCGACAGCTGCCAGCGCAGCGCGGCCAGGCGGGCAATCAGTACCACCAGCATCGAGAGGCCGGTGGCCAGCCAGTGCGTCACTCCTAGCTCCATCAGCGCAATGAATACCACCGAGCCGAGGATGCAGGCGGTGGCGTAGATTTCCTTGCGAAAGATCATCGGGATCTCGTTGCAGATCACATCACGCATCACCCCGCCGGCTACACCCGTCATCACCCCCATGATCACGGCGGTACTGTGCGGCACCTCGTGGCGCATGGCGACCTCGGTGCCGATCACGGTAAAGACCGCCAGGCCGAAGGCGTCGGCCAGCAGCAGGCCCTTGTCATGGATCGGCTGCGTCAGGCGTACCCAGACCACGGTGCCGATGGCCGCCAGCGAAGCCACCAGGATGTAGGTGTCGTTGCGAATCCAGCTCACCGGGTGGTTGTCGAGGATGACGTCGCGCAGTGTGCCGCCGCCCAGGGCGGTGACAATGGCAATCACCAGCACGCCGAACAGGTCCATGGATTTGCGCCCGGCCATCAGCGCGCCGGTAATGGCGAATACCGCGACGCCAAACAGATCGGAGAGATAGAAAAGTTGTTCCATGAGTCAGCTTCACCCTAGAGGGGGGCGCGCATGGTAACAAACTCTTCCGCAGCCGTCGGATGGATGCCGATGGTTTCGTCGAAAATCCGCTTGGTGGCACCGGCCTTGATGGCGATGGCGATGCCCTGGAGGATTTCTCCGGCCTCGCCTCCGACCATGTGGCAGCCCAGCACACGGTCCGTTTCGGCATCCACCACCAGTTTCATCAGGCTGCGCTCCTGACAGTCGGTGAGCGTCAGCTTCATCGGGCGGAAACGGCTCTCAAAGATTTTCAGCGTATGACCTGCAGCCCTGGCCTGTTCCTCGGTGAGCCCCACGGTGGCCACGTTGGGCAGGCTGAATACCGCCGTGGGAATGTTCTGGTAGTCCACCGGGCGGTATTCCTCGGGCTTGAACAGGCGCCTGGCCACCGCCATGCCTTCAGCAAGGGCGACAGGCGTGAGGGCCATGCCGCCGGTCACATCGCCCAGGGCGAGAATCGATGGCGTGCTGGTTTCATAGCGTTCGTTGACCTGAATAAAGCCACGGTCATCCAACTGGATATCGACATTTTCCAGCCCCAGGTCATCCAGCATTGGCCGGCGCCCGGTGGCGTAGAACACACAGTCGGTTGCCAGCTGGCGGCCATCATTCAGGGTGGCCAGCTGGCTGCCGTCAGCCTGGCGCTCGATCCGGCGGATATCGCTGTTGAACTGCAGGTCGAGGCCCTTCTTGCTCAGTTCCTCCTTGAGGTGCAGGCGCACGGACTGATCGAAGCCGCGCAGGAACAGCTCACCGCGATAGAGCAGCGACGTCTGGGCGCCCAGGCCCTGGAAGATCGAGGCGAACTCGACGGCGATATAGCCGCCGCCAACCACCAGTACACGCCTGGGCAGTGCCGGCAGGTAGAAGGCTTCATTGGAGGTGATGGCCAGTTCCTTGCCGGGAATATCCGGGATCTGTGGCCAGCCACCGGTGGCGATGAGGATATGCCGGGCGCGGTAGACCTGCCCCGCCACCTCGACACTGTGCTCATCGCGCAGGTGGCCGTGGCCTTCCAGCAGGGCCACACCACTGTTCAGCAGCAGGTTGCGGTAGATGCCGTTGAGGCGTTCGATCTCGCGATTCTTGTTGGCGATCAGGGTCGGCCAGTCGAACTGCCGCTCGCCCAGCGTCCAGCCAAAGCCGGCTGCCTGGGCAAAGTCCTCGTGGTAATGGGCGCCGTACACCAGCAGCTTTTTCGGCACGCAGCCCACGTTGACGCAGGTACCGCCCAGGTAACGACTCTCGACAATGGCCACGCGGGCGCCAAAGCCGGCGGCGAAACGTGCGGCACGGACACCACCGGAGCCGGCACCGATTACCAGCAGATCGAAATCAAAGGACATGGCTATTCTCCTGAATCAGGCCGCCAGCATACGCAAGTTGCGCCTGGCTGCCGATAATCGGGCCTGTGCCGAATGTTGCGGAGGAACGTCATGCGCCCCACCCTCACCCACATCGCCTTGCATGTCGCCGATCTGGACGCCTGCATTGCCTTCTACGAGCGCTTCTGTGGCATGGCGGTGATTCACCAGCGCGCCGGCAAGGGCTCACGCATCGTCTGGATGAGCGAGCCGGGCAAGGAGCACAGTTTCATCCTGGTGATGATGCCTGGCGGTGTTGACCGTAACCTGCCGGCCACGGACTACAGCCATTTCGGTTTTGCCGTGGACAGCCGTGCCGCTGTCGATGCCATTGCCGCCGAGGCCGCCCGCTCGGGCCGCCTGATCTGGCCTCCGCGTGACGAGCCCTATCCGGTGGGTTACTACTGCGGGCTGCGTGATCCCAACGGCAACTATGTCGAGTTCAGCTATGGGCAACCGCTGGGGCCGGGCGCAGAGCAAATGCCCATTCCCTAGCAGACCGTTGAAAAACGTTGGCGAGGCAGCCAGCGCAAGGCAAAACAGGCGAAAAAGCGCAGTTTACGAGTGGTAAATGAGCATTTGATTCGCTCCGCTCACCCCTCAGGGGCCGTGCTAAAGCACGTTCAGCCTGTGGCTGTGAGTCTGTTTTTAACGCTGAGATGGCAACGCAGGTAGTTTTTCAGCGGTCTGCTAGAACGCACAAAGCCACCCGCAGGTGGCTTTGGCCAAACCGTCTGGCTTAGTAGGCCTTGCCGGTCTTGTAGAGGTTTTCGTAGCAGAAGTTGGTCGCCTCGATATAACCCTCGGCGCCACCGCAGTCGAAACGCTTGCCCTTGAACTTGTAGGCAATCACGCAGCCGTCCTGGGCCTGCTTCATCAGCGCGTCGGTGATCTGGATCTCGCCGCCCTTGCCCGGCTCTGTCTGCTCGATCAGATCGAAGATGTCCGGGGTGAGAATGTAGCGACCGATGATCGCCAGGTTGGACGGCGCATCTTCCGGCTTGGGTTTTTCCACCATGCTGTTCACGCGATAGATGTCATCGCGGATCATCTCGCCGGCGATCACACCGTACTTGGAGGTTTCCTCCGGCGGCACTTCCTGGATGGCCACGATGGAGCAGCGGAACTGGTTGTACAGCTTGACCATCTGCTGCAGCACGCCGTCGCCTTCGAGGTTGAAGCACAGGTCGTCGGCCAGCACCACGGCGAAGGGCTCGTCACCGATCAGCGGACGGCCACAGAGAATCGCATGGCCCAGGCCTTTCATTTCGACCTGACGGGTGTAGGAGAACGAGCACTCGTCGATCAGGCGACGGATGCCGACCAGGTATTTCTCCTTGTCGGTGCCCTGAATCTGGTGCTCCAGCTCATAGCTGATGTCGAAATGGTCTTCCAGGGCACGCTTGCCACGGCCGGTCACCATGGCGATCTCTTTCAGACCGGCTTCCAGAGCCTCCTCTACCCCATACTGAATCAGCGGTTTGTTGACCACTGGCAGCATTTCCTTGGGCATGGCCTTGGTCGCCGGGAGAAAACGAGTACCGTAACCAGCAGCCGGGAACAGGCATTTCTTGATCATGACAGACCTTGTCTTGAGGGGTGGACGAGTAAATGCCGCGCAGTCTAATCAGGCGGCTTCTTCCTTACAATGCCCTTGAGTCGCCCGGCCGACGCCCTGATAGACAAAACCCAGGGCGCGCAGCTCTGCCGGGTCATAGAGATTGCGACCATCGAGCAACAGCGGCCTCCGCATCAGCTGGCGTACCCGGACAAAGTCCGGTTGGCGGAACTGCTTCCATTCGGTCACCAGAATCAGCGCTTCGCTGGCTTCCACTGCCGCCAAAGCGTTGTCGCACAGCTGCAACTGGCCGCTGGCGACCTCGCGCGGGTAACGACTGGCAACGCCCTCGTTGGCGACCGGATCGTAGGCGCGGACCTGGCAGCCGGCGAGCAGCAGTGCATCCAGCAACACCAAGCTGGGAGCCTCGCGCAGATCGTCGGTGCCGGGCTTGAAGGACAGCCCCCAGAGCGTCACGACTCTCTCCTGCAAGACCCCGCTGAAGTGTTCACGCAGGGCCTGGAATAGCAGGGTCTTCTGCAGCGCATTGCGGGCTTCCACCGCTCGCAACACGCCGGGCTCGATGCCGAGCTGTTCGGCGCAGCGGATCAGTGCGCGTACATCCTTGGGGAAACAGGAGCCGCCATAGCCGCAACCCGCATAAATGAAGTGCGTGCCGATGCGCCGGTCACTGCCAATGCCGCGACGCACCTGCTCGATATCCACGTCAAGGCGGGCGCACAGACTGGCCATCTCGTTGATGAAGGAGATCTTGGTGGCGAGAAAGGCATTGGCGGCGTACTTGCTGAACTCGGCTTCGCGGCGCGGCATCAGCAGGATGCGCTCGTGGTTGCGCACGAATGGAGCGTAAAGACGGCGCAAGGCTTCGCTCCCCTGCGCACAGTCACTGCCGATAATCACCCGGTCCGGGCGGGTAAAGTCCTCCAGGGCGCTGCCTTCCTTGAGAAACTCCGGGTTGCTCAGCACCGGCACGCTGAAGCTAAGGCCACGCTGCTGCAAGCCGCTGCGAATGCGCTGTTCGACCCGTTCGGCGCTGCCGACGGGAACGGTGGATTTGTTGACCACGATGCAGGGCTTGCGCAGTACCCTGCCCAGCTCATCGGCTACCGCCAGCACATGGCGCAGGTCCGCCGAGCCATCCTCCTGCTGTGGGGTGCCGACGGCAATGAAGATCACTTCGGCGTGCAGCACCGCCCCTCGCAGGCTGGCACTGAAACTCAGCTGTCCGCTGGCAAGGTGCTGGCGCAACAGACTGTCCAGACCGGGCTCATGAATAGGGCAATGGCCGTTCCGCAGTTGCGCGAGACGCGCGCTATCGCGTTCCACGCAGATCACCCGATTGCCCATTTCGGCGAAACAGGTCGCCGTCACTAGTCCGACATAGCCGGCGCCAATCACGCATAGCTGCATTGCTCGACCCTCACCCTATGGTTCAGGTGATTGCAACGCAGCCGCGTGGCAGGGACGTGACAGGTGGGCGACTAGCCGATGACAGCGGTCAGGCGCTGGGCCGCACGTGCTGCCACAGCTTGCTGGCCACGCTGACCAGCAGCAGGCAGACCGCGCCGGCGACGATGCCCAGCACGCCATCGAGCAGGCTTGGCGTGACGGCGGCGAGCACAGGCCCCGCGCTGCCGAGGCTGGCAAGGTTCTGACTCAGCGCCTGGATCACATGATGAGCCCAGGGCCAGCCATGGCTGAGGATGCCGCCGCCGACCAGGAACATGGCGGCCGTGCCGACCACAGAAAGGGTCTTCATCAGCCAGGGGGCAAAGGCCAGGATTCCGCGGCCGATACGCTGGCTGAAGGCTGACGGTTGCTGCAGCAGGTACAGGCCGGCGTCATCCAGCTTGACGATCCCGGCGACAAAGCCATAGACCCCGACCGTCATCAACAGGGCGATGCCGGACAGTACCGCGAGTT
>JACCEA011264363.1_pt1 | contig 13991 bp, 13 predicted proteins | sample 7449851 | NCBI WGS metagenome assembly JACCEA01 (sample SAMN15323453, study PRJNA562643) | freshwater metagenome | isolation source: river surface water | place: USA:Blue River Watershed | collected 2017-08-18 | reverse complement strand
GTAAGGGTGGCTGCCGTAGTCAAAAAAGTGCCAAATCTCGGCATGGCTCACCTCCAGCTACCTTCAACCCTAAGTTGAGATTCTTAAAAAACCCTGATGAGATGGGCGATTTTGGAGATTTAGCTCTCTTTAGAGGCTTGATTTCAGATTTTGATTTTTTTCTTCAACAAGTTTCTGAAGGTCTGCTCGGTAATTGTCGAGTTTTTTCTGGATGGTTTGATCAGAGATTCCCAAAATCTTTAGCGCAAGCAGACCCGCGTTCTTAGCACCGTCAATCGAAACAGTTGCAACAGGAACGCCAGCTGGCATCTGGACGATGGAAAGTAGGGAGTCCATTCCATCGAGATTGTTCAGGGATACTGGAACTCCAATTACTGGCAAGGAACTAACCGATGCGAGCATTCCAGGCAGATGGGCAGCGCCACCAGCTCCAGCAATAATTATCTTGATGCCTTTTGCAGCTGCTTCTTTACCCCAGCTGATCATTTTTTCGGGTGTGCGATGAGCGCTCAAAACTTCCACTTCGGATTCGACCCCAAACTCGGTCAATACCTGCTGGGCTTGCTGCATGACCTTCCAGTCAGAGTCAGAACCCATCACAATCGCAACGCTAGCCATGAGCTAAGTCTAGACACCCCCTCGATAAAGCTCATCGCGCGCATTTGAAGCATCGGCAACTAGCTTTTTCCAGTCAGATCCAACTGCGGTGAGGTGGCCCATTTTTCTGCCCTGCCTGGGCGCCTTCTCATATGAGTGAAACTTGATGATTGGGTGATTGGCCATGACTTTTGAGTAATGCTCGACAAAACTATTTGAGTCATCAACGCCCAGCAGATTTACCATTACTGCAACATCAGTTTTCATTGCTGTTGAACCCAGCGGCAAATCAGCAACTGCTCGCAAGTGCTGCTCGAATTGAGAGGTGACAGATCCCTCAATTGAAAAATGTCCGGAATTGTGAGGTCGCATGGCAAGTTCATTGATCAGGTAATTTCCAGTTTCGTCTTCAAACAGCTCGACGGCCAGAACTCCAGTCACTCCCAAACCCTCAGCGATAGTTTGCGCAATCTCGCTTGCTATTTCTTGCCTGATTGAACCTGGGGCCGGAGCAATCACCTCGGAACAAACACCATCTTTCTGAATCGTTTGAACAAGTGGCCAAGTGGTGAAATCCCCAGAGGGGTTCCGAGCACTCAACTGAGAGAGTTCACGGGTGAAGTTGATTTTTTGCTCAGCTAATAAGCTGCCACCGAAGCTCTCTAGGTTTGCTAGCCAGTCAGAGACCTGCTGAGTCGCTGAGACAACTCGAACCCCTTTGCCGTCATAGCCACCTATTGGAGTTTTGACAACGGCTTCTTTGTGCTGCGCTAGAAAATCAGCCAAGTCTTTCTCTGACTTGATTTCCTGCCAACTAGGCTGGGGAAGATCAAGGCGTTCCATGGCCTGGCGCATGATCAACTTATTTTGGGCGTGAATCAGCGCAGCACTTCCCGGGCGAACCAAGACTCCATCGTCTTCTAATTGCTTCAGATGAGAAACTGGAACATGCTCATGGTCGAAAGTTATAACATCAACGGTCTTGGCAAAGCTTTTTAGAGTTTCAAGATTTGTGTAGTCACCAACCATGGTGACCGCTTGATGGGCAGATGAGTTTTCGGTCTCTGCTAAAACCTGCAGGTTTAGACCGAGCGCAATTGCTGCAGGTTGCATCATGCGAGCGAGTTGGCCCCCGCCAATCACTCCGATTCTCACCATGAATTTCCCCTACTTACGCAAGTGCCAAACATCGGCGGCTGCCAAAACATGCTCTTTATCAGCCCAGATTACTAGTTGCCCATCGTCTTGAATATCAATGGCTTTACCAACAACTACCTGACCCGTTACTAGTTCAGCGCGGACTGTCCTACCTAGAGTTGAGCAGTTATCGCGAATGTATTGCAGGAGCCATTCAAGCGGCTCATCCGATTGGAATCGTTGCCAATTCTGCTTAAGACAAGAAAGTGTGGAAGCTAAGACGCTGTCGAAATCTGCCTTTGCAAGTTCATCCAAAGCGATGGCGGTCTCTGGAGTGGACTGAGTCGAGAGGTTTACCCCTATACCAACCACCACACTGCCATCCGGGTTCGCCCCGGCCAAAATTCCTGCCAGCTTTCTTTCTCCCACCAATAAATCATTGGGCCACTTGATGGAAAGCTGGTCAGAAGCGATGAGCTTCGCTAAGGCTTGGTGTGCACTGGCGGCCATTAGAAAAGTAATCAGCGAAGACCGCTGCGGAAAGTTGGGCCTCAACAAAACTGAAAGCGATATAGAGGCACCCGGTTCGGACACCCAGCTCCTACCAGACCTACCCTGGCCCGCTGTTTGAGAAGCTGCGACCAAAACCGAGAAATCAATCAGCGCTTGGTGTTCACGAACCAGCTGCTGGTTGGTTGAGTCCACTGACTGCACAAAACGCAGGTCCGAGACCACGGCTTTGGATTTGGGCAGTTCCATACGAAAACCCTATTCCAGCCTGCTTGCTTGTAGCTTTCCGCAACGAATTTTCAATCTCTTTGTGGCAACTGTGCAATTTAACCCTCTGTTCCAGCAATAAAGTAGGAGAGCTAGCGAGGAGACCATGAGCGATAAACCAGATTTGAGCACCACCGCAGGCAAGCTCGAGGATCTCAAACTCCGTTACCACGAGGCTGTTCACGCGGCTGGTGAAGCGGCGATTGAAAAACAGCACGCGAAGGGCAAGAAAACGGCTCGCGAAAGAATTGCGATGCTGCTCGACCAGGGATCTTTTGTTGAGGTTGATGAGTTTGTTCGTCACCGAGCAAATGCTTTCGGTATGGATGCCAAGCGGCCATATGGTGACTCGGTTGTCACCGGATTTGGAACTATTCACGGTCGCCAGGTAGCTGTCTACTCACAGGACTTCACTATTTTTGGCGGCTCCCTGGGTGAAGCTGCCGGAAACAAAATCATCAAGATTATGGAACACGCCATCAAGAATGGAGTTCCACTGATTGGAATTTTGGATTCTGGTGGTGCGCGTATTCAAGAAGGCGTCATCGCACTTGGGAAATACGGCGAAATTTTTCGCCTAAACACTCATGCCTCTGGCGTGATTCCGCAGATTTCAATCATCATGGGGCCAGCGGCTGGTGGCGCTGTTTACTCCCCCGCTCTAACCGACTTTGTGATCATGGTCGATAAGACTTCAAACATGTTTGTGACCGGACCAGATGTAATCAAAACCGTGACCGGCGAAGACGTTGGAATGGAAGAACTAGGCGGAGCAAGGGCCCACAACGAAACATCAGGTGTCGCGCACTATCTTGCCTCTGACGAAGAAGATGCAATTGATTTTGTTCAGGCCTTGGTTGGCTACTTACCCGAAAACAACTTGTCAGATCCGATTCGCTTCCAGAGCGATACTGAAATGGAAATCACTGAATCCGACCTCAAGCTGAATACTCTGATTCCAGATAGCCCAAACCAGCCTTATGACATGCATGAGGTTATCGAAACGGTTGTGGATGATGGTGAATTCCTCGAGATACAGCCACTATTTGCCCCAAACATAATTATTGGATTTGCTCGAATTGACGGGCAGTCGGTTGGCATCGTGGCAAGCCAGCCTCTCCAAATGGCAGGAACATTGAACATTGATGCCGGTGAAAAGGCAGCCAGGTTTGTTAGATTCTGTGACGCTTTTTCTATTCCAATCATCACATTGGTAGATGTACCGGGTTATCTGCCCGGAACGGATCAGGAGTGGGCTGGCGTGATTCGCCGAGGAGCCAAGTTGCTCTACGCCTATGCCGAGGCAACCGTTCCACTTATAACTGTTATCACTCGTAAGGCATACGGCGGGGCATACATTGTTATGGGCTCCAAACAGCTTGGTGCTGACATCAACCTGGCCTGGCCAACTGCAGAAATTGCAGTAATGGGTGGCCAAGGTGCTGTGAATATTTTGTTTAGAGATCAAATCAGACAGGCAGAAGAAAAGGGAGAGGATATCGCAAAGGTGAGGGACAAACTCGCCCGCGAATACACCTACAACGTCGCTAGTCCTTTTCTTGCCGCCGAGCGAGGTGAGCTAGACGGGATTATTGAACCGGCCGCCACCCGAACCGCTATTGCTAAATCCCTTAGGGCATTGAAATCAAAGCGCGCTAACTTGCCACCAAAAAAGCACGGAAATATTCCACTTTGATGAAAAAACTTTCCCTGGAAGAGCTGTCCGAACTAGTAAAGATTTCTGGCGCCAATGCAGAAGAGGAAGCAGCCGCACTTGCAGTCATCCACTCAGTTTTAAACGGCCACGAAAGAGCCGAGGTTCAAAAGAAATCAGCCTGGCAACGAGGCAGAAAAGGACTCCGAGGAGAGCTGGGCACTGAATGGGAAGGCGAGCTCAGGCGATAGCTGTCCCCTAAAGAGCTGAATAGGAATATTTAGCAATAAAGCAGCTTCTTGGCGGCAAAGTGGTTTGCTTAAGTTGAGATTCAGAACGCGAAGAAGGGTTGCGGAATCTTTCGGGGAATTAGGCGGCTTCGGTCGCCTTTTTTTATAGCCTGATAAACAGATCAGGTCGATCGGCATCTTTCTGAATGGCAGCCATTGTGACTCGCCAGCCCTCACCGATTGATGCCCTGATTACAACTTTCCCGGCCTTGACCTCCCGCAGACGTTCGGTCACTTCTGATAGGTATTTTTCCTTTGCAGCATCGCTCAGATCATCCAATCCGCCATCATCCAAAAGCTGGACCTCCACCCCACGAATCCGTGCCTCTCGCGTTGCTTTGATTACTGCAGAATTTAGAAGTGAACGACCACGTATTTGGTCTCGCAATTGGGCTTCCAACAGGATTGCCTCAGCTCGATCGGCCGAATTCAAATCTCCTGACTGCTTCTGAATTTTCTCGAGCAGTGGCATTGCGGAACTAAGTGTCTGCTGCAGGCGATGCATTTTCTCTGACCTAGCGGCAGATGCCGCGGCCACAGCTGCATCAATCTCTATGGCACGCCTTCGAAATTCGACTGCACTATTTGCACTCGAGACAATTGCCCAAAACGCAGCCTGACCAACCGCAACTAAGAGCAGTCCTCCGATCAAGCCGCTATTGAATGCAACTTGCAATCCGCCCCATGCTAGAACTTGCAAAGACACTAGGACGAATCCAAACCAGGCGAGAACTGGATACTGTCGAATTGCAACAATTCCTAGCAGCGTACCCAATGCCCCAATGTGCCAAGTCGCATAACTACCCTCTGTGACCTCTGGAAGCGAGGCATAAATCAGTTGTGAGATAACAACGGTGTTTATGAGAACAATCAGGGCCGAAGCAATTGACATTCGAATGCCTGACTTATCAAAAATCACAACTGTTAGTGAGAAAAAGTATGTAACCAATGCAGCCAGGGCTAAAACCGGACTCGAGTATTCCGAGAGACTAAAGATGCCAAGCAATCCGTGATAAGTACCGAAAGCAAAAGCAATCAGCGCAAGAGAATATTTGTTCAGCCTAATCATCAGGCCACCCCAGAATTACAGTCGACCCTCTACCGGGTTCACTGTTTATCTCGGCAAATCCCCCAATTGAGTTCATTCGGAACTTAATTGATGTGTTGATGCCTATTCGATCTTTGGAAACTCTCTCAGGCCTAAATCCCACTCCGTTGTCAGTAACCACGAATCTGACTCCGGTGTTATCCGATGCAAGCTCTAGTCGAATGTCACTAGCTTTTGAGTGCTGTATCGCATTATCCAATGCTTGAAGCGTCGCCTCAGTCATAGCTTGAGCAATTTCTGGCCTCAATGATGCAGAGCTCGCTCCCGAAATCTGTACCGAAATCCTAGAGTCAAGTTTCAAAGCAGCATCTTCGATTGCTCGAAACAATCCGGCAGTAGTCACCACTTCGCTTTTTTGTTGATCACTTTTAGCTCGCTCAAGCGACGAAATAGCTTGCGAAGCAGACTCAGCAGCAGCAGCTTTTTCATCAGGCGCTTGAGCTCTAGCTGCGAGCAGAAGAGTGTGGAGCACCTGATCATGAACCAGAGCATCGAGCCGCTGTCTTTCCCTGCCAATGGCCTCTGCTTTAGCCTGTTGCACAGCGCTCAGTATTGCCTCACCGTTTGCGAGGTCAACTTCTCTCGCTCCTTCGCGCACCAATGAAACCAATGCCATTACAGCAAAGCAATAAACCAAAACATACGCTGAATCGAGAGTCGCCTGGATAATTCTCTGATTTCCAAATAGTAATAACTCGCTTGCAAACCAACTGGCACCCAAGACGATCAGGAAAATTACCCATTGCCAAGTTTTGCTGTGAACTGCAAACAATATTGCAGCAAAACCAATGGCCCACCAAATCCAGGGTCTGCCATTCATCCCGAAGTCAAATTCTTCGATGTTTGAGAGAGGATTTACCAAAACAATCAAGAGCACAACTAGTGCGTAGGCGAGTGGAATGGCCTTCCCTTTTCCAAACCATAGAGACAAGAGAGCAAGAATTGCAATTGCAATATAGAAAATCAGTAGAAAGTTTCCAAAACCATTCGTTTCTCTAACCTGACTGAAACCATTCACCGAAACCTCGATAACGACCAGTAGATGCACAAAGCCGCTAATTCTTCGAATCAGCTCTTCAAGCCGGCTAGCGGCAATTGATGCAAGTTGCACTACAGCAACTCCCCCGAGATGATTCCGTCTTCCACCGCCCGCTTGAAGAGATCGACTTTGGTTGCAGCCTGCCGACCGAGTTTGGCGTATTTGACTCGCACGCGGTCAATGTGTTCTTTGGCTGAGCTTTGCTTGATCTGAAGCTGAAACGCGACCTGCTTCAAACTCATTCCGGAAGCATATAGAGACAGGACCTCGCGTTCTCTAGTTGACAAAGAAGCTTCCTTGAAGGATGAGTCCGAGTCAATGGTCGCTGTGGTTTCAGCGTTGTTGATAATCGCGCCTTGGCTGGCTAGCTCGATTGCTTGGAATAGGGCTTCCATAGGCTGGCTTTTCGGAACTATCGCAGTTGCTCCGGCTCTCACTGCAGCCCTCATAAGCGCTGGTTTATCAGCGATAGAGAAAATCAAAACAGCGGGTCCCGCGGCGACCAGTCTTTGCACGTTCTCACTGACGCTGGATCCGTCGGCGAGGCTTAGATCCGTAACAACTACAGCGCAATCCTTGCCATTAATCTGCTCGAGGAGTTCGTCAACAGTAGCTGCAGAGCCAACCAGGTCTACGTTATGTTTGTCGCAATAATTTCCAAAACCCAGCCGAATCGCTTCATGGTCGTCAACGATGGCAACGCGAATCCCCATGCCTATAGGTTAGCCAGTTGCAGAGACAGTACGGTTTCAAAATGATGGGTCTGGGGGAATATGTCCCAAGCACTCATTTCTACAAGTCGATAACCATGCCCAGATAGCTCCGCTAAATCCCTGGCGGCCGCAACGGGATCACAGGCGACATAGATTATGTTTTTTGCTCGCAGTCGAACCAGCTGACCCAAAACCTTACTGTTGGCTCCCGAACGTGGTGGGTCTAATACGACTGTGTCGAGTTCTTCCTGTCGGCGCCGCAAGTACATAAGTACATCTGAATTTTCAAACTTGAGGTTCTTGAGATCTTTAGAGCTTCGCTTGCCGTCTTTGATTGCCTGTTTGCTCAACTCGACAGAAGTCACTTGCAAGGCGGGATAGCGCTCAGCGATGGATGCTCCAAAAAGACCAACTCCGGCGTAAAGATCTAATACTTGCTTGGGCTCAAACTTACTGAGCTTCGCCATCACATCCTGTACTAAGGCTAAGGGCGCTTCGCGGTGGGCCTGCCAAAAACTATCAAGTGAAATCTCAAACAGTCTTTTTCCCACTACCTGTGACAAGAAGGGTGTTTTATCTGATGGGGCGATGTTGCCAAAGCTGTCAATCGCAAAAGCAACTCGTTGGTTTTTATAACCGGCGTAATTGGCTAGAGCAATTTTCTCTAGTTCTTGATCAGCAAGTGGAAGAGATTTGACAGCCACTAGCTCTTCGCTACGAACCTTTTTGACACAGGCCTTGCCGGCCAAATCATAGTGAACCTGGATTCGAGTTCTGTAGTGAAGGCCATCGGTTGAATCGACAGCAGCAACCTTTACATCACTTTCAAACTTGGCAAATCGCAACAGCGACTCTCGCAAAACCTCTGTCTTAAGCTGCCGCTGATAGCCAAGTTCGATGTGACCAAACTCAGCTCCGCCGGCCCCTGCTTCGCTTTCGGGCCAGACGTGTTGCTTGCGATGAGGGCTAGCTTGCAAAACTTTGGTAACCACGGCGCGAAGAAAACTTGATTTTTCATCAACCACCTCTGCCAACACAGTCTCGCCTGGCAAAGCTCCTTCGACAAAGATCACCTTGCCCTCGGGTCTTGCTACAAAGACGCCGCCATGGGCGACTTTTTCTATATCGAGCTCCAGCTGCACCCGCCTAGTGTTTCACAGCTAACCTTGTTTGGTGACTAAATTGCTGCTGGCTTCTACCTCCCCAGCTCGAAAAAAGCTCCTGACTGAGGCTGGTATTGCCTTTGAAACTATGGCTCCAGGAGTAGACGAAGAAGCTCTGGTAGAACAACTTGCTCCGAGCTCCGCTGAAGAACTCACCCTGCTCTTAGCTAAAGCCAAGGCCGAGGCGGTGTTTGGGAAAACGGAATTGCCTTTAATTTTAGGCTGCGATAGCGCGCTGGAATTTGACGGTGATATCTATGGCAAGCCGCTGGAGCACGCGGTGGCTGTCAAGCGATGGCAGATGATGCGAGGAAAGTCAGGAACGCTTCTTTCGGGCCACCACTTGATTGACTCTTCGGGAAACAGCGTGAGCCATTGCAGCAAGACAATTGTTCATTTTGCTGACCTTAGCGATCAGGAGATTGAGCGTTATGTCGCTACCGGGGAGCCGCTAGCGGTGGCGGGGGCCTTCACAATTGATTCAATCGGTGGAAGCTATATCGAAAGAATTGAGGGTGATTACCACACCGTGGTTGGGCTATCGCTGGTTGCGCTCAGAAGACTAATGACCGAACTCGGCTTCAAGTACCAAGACTTCTGGCGATAAACTCAACAAAATCAACAATTTTTTGTTGAGAACTCATAAATTTCGCTGGTTTTTGACCAATAAGCTATCGGATTATGGCCGAGCGAAGAATCACCAAGCTGCTGATTGCTAACCGTGGCGAGATAGCAGTCCGGATTATCCGAGCTGCCCAAGACAGCGGCATTGCAACAGTTGCGGTTTATGCCAACTCGGACCGAGCTGCCCAGCACGTGAAGTTAGCGGATGAGGCGTACTCATTGGCTGGTGATACAGCGGCTGAAACCTATCTGGTGATTGAAAAAATAATCTCCGTTGCTCGTCGCTCTGGAGCCAATGCCATTCATCCGGGATATGGTTTCTTATCGGAAAACGCAGATTTTGCGAGGGCAGTTATCAATGCTGGTTTGATCTGGGTTGGACCACCAGCCGAAGCAATTGAGCGACTTGGCGACAAGGTGTCAGCTCGAAAGGTCGCTGAGAAGGTTGGAGCCCCGTTAGCGCCAGGAACGGCAAATCCAGTAGCGGATGTTTCCGAGGTGGAAAAGTTTGTTGAAACTCATGGCCTTCCTGTTGCTATCAAGGCTGCCTATGGTGGTGGTGGTCGCGGAATAAAGGTCGTTCGAGAAAAATCTGAAATAAAAGAACTATTTGAATCGGCAACCCGTGAGGCAATCGCTGCCTTTGGACGCGGGGAGTGCTTCCTTGAAAAGTATTTGGAGAAACCAAGGCACGTTGAGACTCAGTGTTTGGCAGACGAATATGGAAACGTAGTAGTTGTTTCCACTCGCGACTGCTCACTTCAAAGAAGACACCAAAAATTAGTTGAAGAAGCCCCTGCACCGTTTTTGACTCAGGAGCAGGAACGTCAGCTTTACGACGCTTCCAAGAAGATTTTGAAAGAGGTTGGATACATAGGGGCTGGCACTTGCGAATTCTTGGTCGCTAGGGACGGCACGATTTCCTTCCTCGAAGTAAACACCAGGTTGCAAGTTGAGCATCCGGTGACTGAGGAAGTCACTGGTATTGACCTGGTCAGAGAGCAATTCAGAATTGCCCAGGGTGGAAAACTCGACTACCCGGATCCAACAATTAAGGGACACTCCATTGAGTTTCGAATTAACGGCGAGGATCCTGGTCGCAATTTCTTGCCATCACCCGGCCCAATTCACCACTTCGTTGCGCCAGCCGGACCTGGTATCCGAGTTGATTCCGGAGTAGTTTCTGGGGATGTCATTTCTGGCAACTTCGATTCAATGATGGCGAAGCTGATAGTCACGGGAGAAAACCGCCAGCAGGCTTTACAAAGAGCTCGCAGAGCTTTAACGGAAATGCAAGTTCACGGACTTCCAACCGTTTTGCCGTTCCACAGACTTATTTGTAACGAACCAGCCTTCACCGCTGATCACGGCAAGTTCGATGTTCACACTCGCTGGATTGAAACTGAATGGAATAATCCACTGCAGCCGTGGACTGGACAGCAAGAAGATTTGCCAGTGTCGCCTGCGATGCGCGAAGTTGTTCTTGAAATAGAGGGTAAACGTGTAACAGTGGCTGTCCCCCGCTACCTAATTACAGGCGAGGCCGAGAGACTGCCAAGTCTGCATCGAAGAAAGCGTGGCGCTCAGGCTGCCAGCCATACCGGTGCAAAGGGTAACTCGCTGCTAGCACCAATGCAGGCGACTGTCGTGAAGATAGCGGCAAGCGAAGGAGCAACTGTGCAAGAGGGTGAGCTACTAGTGGTGCTTGAGGCGATGAAGATGGAACAACCGCTCACCGCTCACAGAGCAGGGGTAGTAAAAAACATTGGCGTTGAAATTGGAACCACTATCTCCGCTGGCACAAGAATTCTTGACATCCTCGATTAATCAATAATTGGGTGAAGCGCGCTGGCAGCCTCAGCAATCGATGCAGACAGAGCCGGATAAACCGTATATGTTTTGGCAAGCTGATCAACTGTCAGTCGATTTTCAATCGCTACCGCTATCGGATAAATCAGGTCAGAGGCTTTAGGTCCAACAACTACCCCGCCAATCACTGTTCCAGATCCCCTGGATGCAAAAAGCTTTATAAAGCCCTCGTTCAGGGCCTGCATTTTGGCACGTGGGTTTGTTTCAAGCATCACTTGCTCAACTTCACCGCGGACTAATCCATCTTGAATGTCTTGCTGAGACCAGCCGACCTGAGCAATTTCCGGTGAAGTGAAGACGTTGGAAGCAACATTTCTAAGTCGAGTTGGGGATGCAACATCACCCAGTGTGTGATAAACGGCAGTTCGACCCATCATTGTGGACACCGAAGCAAGTGGAATTGAGGTCGCACAATCTCCGATTGCATAAACATTTGCGCGCGATGTTCTTGCAACCTTGTTTGCAACCACCCTTCCATCCTCAGCCAGCTGTATGCCGGCTTCTTCAAGGCCAAGGTCCCTCGTGTTAGGAGTGGCGCCCACTGCCATCAAACAGTGAGATCCGGCAATGGTCTTGCCATTAGAAAGCTCGACCAAAACTCCCTGCCCAGTATTGGCAACAGACTTAGCGCGAACACCTTTCAGAAGATCCATTCCTGAGCGAACAAATACCTGCTCCAGCAGCGCCGCTGCATCCTCGTCATTGCCAGGAAGAACTTTGTCTCTGGATGAAACCAGGGTGACTTTAGAACCTAACTGCAAATAAGCAGACGCGAATTCAGCCCCGGTAACACCTGATCCAACAACAATTAGGTGGTCTGGTAGCTCGGAAAGATTGTAGAGCTGCTTCCAATTCAGAATTCTTTCGCCATCCGTTTTAGCATCAGGCAATTCGCGAGGGGATGCGCCGACTGCGAGAATGATTGTCTTGGCCTCAATGCTGACCTGTTTACCCGACTCTTCGTAAATCACGTGGTGATTTCCATCGCGCCTGGCCGATGCGTGAATTACTTCAACACCATCGCGTTTTAGGTTTTCGAGCATTTGTTTTGATTGGCTCTGTGCCAACTCAAGCAGACGCCTGTTCATAGCAGGCACGTCAACGCTAACTTTGGGTGAAATCTTTTTGCCCTCAAGGGTGAAACTGATGCCAAGTGACTTAGCTAAATCCAGTTGCTGTGCAGCCTCAGCTGTAGCGATTAGCGACTTAGATGGGACCACATCTGTAAGAACGGCATTTCCGCCAATTCCGCTTTTCTCGATCAGAACAACTTCTGCCCCGAGCTGCCTGGCGGTCCTGGCTGCCTCGTAGCCGCCGGGTCCACCGCCAATGATGACTATTCGTCCTGTTTTTGAGTTAGCTACCACGGGACAATCTTTCCCTAATTTCAACCGTTTGGTTTAGAACTACACTTAAAACTATGAGTCACCCTCTAAATGCCGAAGGCATCAACCCTTTTGAGTTTGCCGAAAAGGCTGCCCAAGCCATCGCGGCCAAGTCTGGGATTGCAAAACACGACATCGCTCTAACGCTCGGCTCTGGCTGGTCAAAGGCAGCTGATTTGATTGGCGAGACCGTCAGCGAAATCCCAGCCAAAGAAATCCCTGGTTTTTCTAAGCCTGCTGTTGCGGGGCATGTGGGGACGATTCGGTCGATCAAGTTGCCCAGTGGCAAGTACGCCCTGGTGATTGGCGCTCGTACACACTTCTATGAAAATCACGGCGTAAGGGCAGTGGTTCACTCGGTTAGAACTGCTGCAAAGACAGGCGCAAAGATTATGGTGCTCACAAACGGGGCTGGTGGCATCAAGCCACAGTGGGCAGGCGGAGCTGCAGTATTGATCTCTGACCACATCAACCTCACCGCATCTTCTCCTCTAGAAGGTGCGAACTTTGTCGACCTAACTGATCTTTACTCCAAGCGGCTTCGCGATCTCGCTAGGGAAGTTGACCCCTCACTCGATGAAGGGGTGTATGTCCAATTCCGGGGACCCCATTACGAAACTCCTGCGGAGGTTCAGATGGCCAAAACCCTCGGTGGACACATCGTTGGAATGTCTACCGCTCTGGAAGCAATTGCAGCACGTGAAAGCGGAATGGAGGTAATGGGAATGTCCCTCATTACCAACCTCGCAGCGGGAATTCAAACTACGCCGCTTAGCCATGAAGAAGTGATAGCAGCCGGTAAGGCTGCGGAAGCTCGTATCTCCAAACTCCTTTCAGACATTGTTGCAAGGTTCTAAATGATGCTGCTCGACACAGCTAAAACCTGGGCTGCGCAGGACCCTGACGCTAAGACGAAAGCGGAGTTAGAGAAACTAATCGAAGATGGAAATCTCGATGAATTGGAAAATCGATTCTCTCAGCTACTTCAGTTCGGAACAGCGGGGCTTCGCGGAGAGCTAGGCGCTGGGCCCAATCGAATGAATAGGGTTGTTGTTTCTTATGCCGCGTTGGCAATCGCGAAGTTTCTAAGTTCAAACAAGCCTGAATATCAGAACCCTGCTGGTGAGTTATCAGTCGTTATTGGTTATGACGGTCGAGAGAATTCAGATATTTTCGCTAAAGACACAGCTGAAATTCTGGCTGCAAATGGCTGTCGCGCTTTGTTGTTTGATCGCCCTGTCCCAACGCCTGTGGCAGCTTTTACAGGGCACAGATTGAATTCAGCCGCCACAATTGTTGTTACCGCGAGCCACAACCCACCCAGAGACAACGGCTACAAGGTATACCTGGGAGGTAAAAACGGTGGTTCACAACTAATTTCTCCTCAGGATAAGCAAATAGCTCAACTTATTACCGAGGCCGCAAATAAGGAAACGTTCAACTCAATTCCCCGCAGCCGCGACTATGAAATACTGGGCGAACAGGCCGTTGATGCCTATGTTCACCGAGCCTTGGCTTTGGTCAAAAAAGAAAATAGAAACAGGGCAGATCTAAAGATCACTCACACCGCTCTGCACGGTGTTGGCTGGGATGTAGTAAGAAAGATTTTTGACTCGGCAGGGTTCGCAGTCACTG
>JACCEA011476100.1_pt1 | contig 13993 bp, 17 predicted proteins | sample 7449851 | NCBI WGS metagenome assembly JACCEA01 (sample SAMN15323453, study PRJNA562643) | freshwater metagenome | isolation source: river surface water | place: USA:Blue River Watershed | collected 2017-08-18 | reverse complement strand
TAAGTGGGTAATTGAACAAGGCGCAACAGATATGGCTTTGGCAAAATACGGTTTCTCTTTTACAGATATGCTTTATTTGCCAGTTATGCATAATTTTAAGCTGGAGCCGATTGAAACTTTATTTTTTGATGAAGTTCAAGACGCAACCAAACTAACTTTAGAGTTTATGCGTCGATCACTCAAAGGTCGTATTGTTGCGGTTGGCGATGAGTGCCAACCTGAAGGGACTAAGGTAAAATGCGTTAGTAATGATGCGCCTAAATTTTCTGGTAGATCACAAAATGTTTTTGAAAAAAATATTGAAGATTTAGAAATTGGAGATAAAATTATTACTGCTAGTTTGAGGGAAAACTCTTTTAATTATAGCGGAGAAGTATTGGGGAAATCTTCAAGATTTTTTGACGGGAATTTAGTTGTTGTGACTACAGAAAGTGGTAAAACGTCACAATATACTCCTAATCACCATTGTTTAGTTTCTTTTAAGCCGTTTGATGGAAAATATTTCGTCTATTTAATGCAGAAAGATTCTAGATTTCGTATTGGAATCTCCAAAATGTGTGAGGCTGGTTCTTTTTATCGAATGAGGCAAGAAGAATGTGATAAAGCTTGGATATTAATGTTTTGTGAAACACGAATTGAAGCTTTAATGTGGGAATCAGCTATTTCTGGTAAATTTGGTATTCCTCAGTTAATGTTTAATGAAAACAATTTTACAACCGGAATCAGAATATCTCAAGCTTGGGATTTTATTGGTGACAATATTGATAATGGCAAATTTTGTTTACAATATTTTTTTAGAGATTATCGCTATCCAATTTATTCTAGTGATATGGAGTATTCTACGTTACGTAGACCAATTATTACTCATGCTTCAAATTTAATGGATGGCTGTTTGGTTTTGCCTTACAATAATTTGGCTCATTTTAGAAAGTCTAATTGGGAAGCAATTAAAATTGATTATAAATATTATCAAGGCAAAGTTTATTCTTTAACTGTATCTCATAATCATTTATATGTTGCCGATGGGATTACAACTCATAATTGTCAAAATATTTTTGGCTTTGCTGGAGTTTCTAGCAATGCTTTTTATGATGTGATGGACACGTTTAATTGTGTTCAGATGCCTCTTAACCTTTGTTATCGCTGTGGCAAAAACATTGTAAAGTTAGCTCAAACAATTGTGCCAGATATCGAAAGTCCTGAATGGATGCATGATGGGGATATTACATCGCTTAAAGCATATAAACTTATTAAAACTGTCAAGAGTGGAGACGCAATTCTTTGCCGGACAAATGCGCCTTTAATTTCGACCTGTCTAGAGCTTATTGCTAATGGAATTAAAGCCAGTATTTTAGGCCGCGATATTGGTAAAACTCTTGCCAGTCACGTTAAAAGGATTATGAAGCTAGGCACTTGGAGCGAGTTCTTAGATTTGATTCCGGTCTATGTTCAGCGTGAAATAGATAAAATCTTGAGAAAGGCAGATTATAGCCAAAGTCAAGTTGACTACATGAATGATATTGGAGCTTGCTTGTTGGCAGTTTATCAGCCAACAATGCTTAATGAAGATATCTTGATTGCGACCATTGAAGCTTTGTTTGTTCCAGATGATGAGAAAATCAAAGGTGTTACGCTATCAACAGTCCATAAGGCAAAAGGGAAAGAGTGGGATAGGATTTTTATTATCAATCCTGATAAGCTCCCGCTAATTTGGGCAGATCAAAAACCACACGAATTTCAACAGGAGAAAAATATTCAATATGTGGCTTATACAAGGCCGAAATATGAATTGTGTTTTGTAGAATGAAAGTAACAATCAACAGATTAAATAGAGTTTACAGGCAATTTACAGATGGACGAATTGCTTATTTTGATATCAGTCGATTAAATGGAAAGCTAAAAAAGCCTATCTTCTGGTTTTTACAGAAGATAGGTTTAACGCCTGTTTACGGAGAGGAATATCTTCCAGCCGATGTTATCGAGCTAGATGATATTATCGAGCAGATTTACGCTAATCAAAGCGTTTTAGAGAATGTTCTACATCGTGAGGCTAAATATTTATTTGTGGGCCACGATGTAATGAAACGTATTGGTATGAGATATGTTTATGGCGCTGTGCAATTGCCGATGAAAGTTCAATCCGGCAATACGCTTCTAGCAAATAATATTGCCGGACTTAAACTTATTTTTTTGCCTTATATGACAGGCTTGGTAGTGGTTCCAGATTTTGATAATATTGTTTTAGATAATCAAGCGTCATTCTCAATTTCTGATGTTCCGTCAATCCCTGATTTAGAATTGTTGTAACGTGCTAACGCTTCATCCCAAATTTCATTAATTTTGCGTGATGCCCCTCCAGCTTGGTTATAACCTAGTCTTTCTAAGACAGCCTTTCTTAAAACCTTCTTGCCTTCATTCTCAAGCTCATTCATCGCTTGCATGACTGAGGCTAAATTAATGCCTTTCTGATTCGTAGCAGGTGTTTCAGTTGTAAAATCAAACATTGAACCATCTGCTACAGTTGCTTCAGGTGGGCGACGTTCCCCATAGCCTTCAGGTAAAGCGCTTTGGAATCGAATCAATTCGTGATCAACAAAAATAAATTGACCATTCCCCTGTAGATTCTCAGCGCCTACTCCCGCAATTCCTGAAGCAACTTTTGAATCTTCTGGACTTGCTACCTTGCCTACGGCTCTACGCATATTAGATTTCATTAGGTTTCCAATAGCATTTACTGACGGTTTCTGTGTGCAAGCAATCATATGCACTCCGTATTTTCTACCTTGTTGTGCAATTACCTCAATGGCTTTTAGAGCTACAGGTGATTCAGCGCAAAGGCCAGCTAATTCGTCAATAAGAATCAATGTCTTATATGGAGCGTTAGCCGTAAACATCTTTGAGGCGATTTGATTTAACAAAGCCTCTACGCCAGCAACATCATTAGGCGGTTCGACAGCTAGGAAGGGTTTAATCCTAGGATAAAACCAATCAGCATCAACGTTGTTGTGATCTAAGACCACAATTTTTAGTTCGTCTGGAGTATGTGTCTCTGTAGCAGCTAAGATAATCGAGTGAGCTAAAGCTGTCTTACCGCTTCCTGTAGTTCCCGCAATAAGCAAGTGAGCATTGGTTGATTTCTTCAAATCAAAAATCAATGGGTTGCCGATTCTATCGTTGCCTAAAACTAACTCATATTTTGATTTAGTTTGTTGGGCTAACTCAAGAAGGTTAGGAGCTTTGGGGGCGCAAATTTGAATTTCAACTGTGATTTGTGCTTTTGAATCCTGATAAACTCTGACATTGTTATTAGCAACAGCATTAGCTATATCCGGTTGCGCCCCTAGGATTGAATCAATTCTTGGAGATTTCCCCTTGACAGAATTAGGTTTTAGTTGTAGCTCAACAAAGCCAGCTTGAGGATAAACCTTACCACCTACTGCCATTACTGGCAAAGACAGTTGATAAAGCCTATTCTCAATTGCATCGCAAATTCTTTCTAGTTCGTGTCTCTCAATCATAATTTTGTGCTTCCTGTATTTTCTACTAATTCAAAAGTTCTTGGTATTCGAATTTCGGCTGTAATAGGTTCGTCCATTGGACTCTTCATTTCGTCCGGCACTTTCTCTTGTGCTAATTTTCTAGCCTGTCTACGTTCAATTCTGTCCATGTCGGAGCCAGATACAGCGGCTCTCATTAACCTTACGGTTTGAACTTGAGTAGCCGCTTTAAGTTGCATTGGGTTGTATGATTCCGATGTAGTTAGCTGTTTTACCTCTGTGTTTCTACCCTGTAGCAATCCAGCCACTTGCTCTCTAGGAGTCGGTAATTTAATAATATTACTTGGAGCTATTTGCAAGTTTGGGTCAGTAATAATCTGATATCCATGTCCTCTAGTAATGACTAAAGGTAATTGTCCATCAGAGCCAGCATAAGCAAGCTGTGATCGTGTTTTAACCCATTGTCCACCATAGAACGCGGTTTGAACGCCAAACAATACGATACTGCCAGCAATTCCGATAATTAGAATTGCAGTTCCTAAAACCCAAATTGGTTTTACGCTTTGGTCATAGTCTAGTTCGGCTTGAGCTTGCGCTATTTTAATTGCTTGATTTTGTTGTCTTTCTACGATATCTTGGTTGCTAACCCTGATTGCTTGTTGTGTTTCCATTACCTGAACTTCTTCAGATTTGCATCCCGCCAACAATAACATAGAGGCAGCAACGGTTAAGAATATTAAATTTTTCATGCGTCTACGAAATACCTCTTGCCCTTTCTCATTCTCGGCTTTATAATCCGTAAAGTGATTTCAGGATACTTAAGGCAGAATAACTTGTGTTTAATTTTGAATACGTCTGTTACTAAGCCTTTTACATCTTCGACAACCCATTTACCGTTAATAAAATACCCAAAATCTGGTATATAAGTAATGGCTCTATGGGTTCTGGTTTCGCCTGTATAAGTTTGATACTTGAATCCAGCCATTAAAGTATAGGTTAGAGTCTTTCCGTGAACGACTAAGCCGGTAATTTTACCAGCTTGTTCCATCGCTAAAAGCTCAATATACCTATCTCTCTCGGCTATTGAGTCAAACTTTATTCCGTTATAAGTGCAACGTTTGTTGCCAAATTTTGTTTTAATCATGTGTTAATCTCTAGGTAGGTAGATTATATACATTTAGGGTAGATATTTCGCAAATTATTGTCAGAATATACCAATAATTGGGTAAAAATCAGCCTAAAGTATGAGAGCGGTGAACAATATTACACCGCTATTGCAATATACTTGCTAGATTATTATATGATTATTGCAAGAAATATATTTCTGCAACCCTTGATTTATAGCGGAAGTGATGTAGAATATAGATACCGCTTAGAAAAAAAAGCGGATTTAAAAAATTTTTTAGAGGTTTATAAGATAAAATATGGCAAAGAAAAGTGATGTAATTGTAGAAGACAAAGTGGTAGAAGAAGATGCTCCGTTGGATACTGGCGGATATGAAGGACAACCTGTTAGTCAGTTTAACTCCTTTCACGTATGGAGCGTAAACCCATATCAAGGTAATGGTCAAGCCAAGAATAAAGATGGCTTTATGGTTACTTTGAAGAATGGCGGCTTTAAGGTTCCTCTTGTCCAAATCGGCGTTACTGACCCAAAGGTATTATTTCAAATTGGGCCAGAAATGAAGATGACCCCATTGAAAGGCGATACGTATCAGGTTTATGGGAATACGGAGTTGCGCGATGTATATGTTGTTGGAGCCAGTCCTGTTTATACAGCCATTGCACAAAGTAAAGTTATTGAAAATGGGCGCAAGGTTGTTGTTCCGCGTGGGCCGTGGGTTCGTGCCTACGATACCAAAGGCGAGGAAATCAAGGGCGTGATGTTTACCGAAATGGTTCTATTTTTGGTATTTAAAAATGACCCAACTAGGAAAGTTTACCGCTTGGTTTGTGGCTCAAATTCAACTGATTATGGAAAGAAAATCGTTGAAACTTTAAGTCAGTTGGCACAAACTTATCAGAAGTTGGCAAGTAAGCGCTTTAATAAGGCTGTTGGGCTTCCGGCAAGATTCGCTTTTTGCGTTACACTCGGAGTCCCTGATGAGCCTGTTAAGCTACCAACTGGAAGCTTTATCGCCCCTCCAATCCTTAAATGGAATGACGACAAGATTCCTCAGACTTACGACGAAATTAAAGAATACATTGTAGACAGCAAAACCTACGGTGATTTGGTTGAGATTGCTAAAGAAGTTGATGAATATTTGGCAAGCCCTGAAGCTCCACATGCGATTGGTAAGCTTGACCCGATTTTCGCAGCTAGAGTTGGCGTTGAACAGTTAGCGGACGGTTCAGTTGTTAAGCTTGGCGAACTTCCAGCGCCACGTAACGCTACAGTGGCAGCAGCATTATCAGCGGCTCCCGCAAAGCCTCAAGATATGACCATTAGGCAGTATCTAAAGAATCACACATTGGATGAGTTTAAGGATTTGCTGGCTACAATGGGAATTGAAGAGCCTCAAGATTTTGTTGCAGCTTATGACACGCCTGAAAGATTGGCAGAAGAAGTTGGAACAATCGTTGAAATTGTTGAGCTTTATAAATCAACCTTGTAATGTATTGTGAAGTAGTAAGCTTGTCCGAACTGCCAAAAGAAATGCAGTTCGGACAAGTGCCTGATGATAAATTCGTAGTGATTAAAGATGTAGATGGTAGAATTCTACAAACTTTCTCGCTTTTTGAACTTATCAATAGTCCAGAACAGGCATTAAATATTCTTAAGTTTGGAATTGATTATGCCTATGCTTTGGGCGCTAAGACGATTGTAACGCCAAGTCCAAAAGTTTGTGCATGGCTGGCGCACAGAAGAGCGGAAAAGTATTCTGATACAAGGAATTTAACGCCACTTCAGGAGAAGGAATACATTTCTCTTGAGAGGCAATATAACGATATCAGTGATAGATTCGCTAAGAATCAAATGCCACAACCAATTTATAAGCCGACAACAAATAAGATTATTTCATTTACGATTAAAGGTGATCATGGACATGCTTACGCTGTAGACGCTGGAGCTACACGTTGTTCATGCGCGGCTGGTAAAAAGAGTCAAGAATGTTGGCACGTTAGAATGATTGATATCTATCTAGAAGGAATCGAATATGAACGAAGTAGCTAGTGTATTAAGCGCAGAACAGAAAGCGGTAGAACAGCAGTTAATCAAAGATGTTTTGGACGCGGTTAATGCAAGTTTTGAAGTTATCGCTAGGAGCCTCATTCAAGTTAAAGAACAAGGGCTTTGGATTGAATATCCTAGTATGAATGATTGGGCTTTTGAGCATTTCAGATTTGAACAGCGCGAAGTAGACCATTATATTATGGGATATGCCGTAAGTCAGAGGCTTGAGAGTGTTGACAATGGCGGGAAACCGCTTAAACTTACTCATGCCTTGCTAGTTGGTAAGTTTGATGAGGAAGATCAAGCGACCGTATATCAAGCGGCTGTAAATGCAGCTAACGAAAGCGGTAAGAAGTTAACGAATAATTTAATTCGTGAAACGGGCCGAACAATGCTTGAGAATAATAAAGTTAAACTTCGCACTGGAGTTAAGAACTTAGGCCAAACAGGTAATAGTAGCTTGGTCAAGAGGGTGATTAAAGAATTGCCTGAATTAGAGGATGAAGATAAATATCAAGTCTTTAAGGCTTGGATTGATTTTGAGGAAGTTTCTTTTTTGAACGTTATGAAAGCTTTGATTGAAGAGAAGCTAGAAGAACATGATTCAGAATAACACAACACAAGTTAACAACTTTTTTTTCGATGTAGTAATGCCAGTCCTGAAATCATCGGACTGGCATTTATTAACTCTGTTCCTGTATAGACCAAAATGCACATTGTCTTTTTTGGAAGAGATTATGAGCGATTCAGGTTTAACAAGTCTAATGGCATCGCTTAAGAGTCTTGAAGATCAAGGTTTTATTGAGCGTGAAGGCGATGGGTTTGTTTTATCTTTAGATGATTCCAAATATAAAATTAAACGAAAGAAAGCAAAACAGAATAAAACCGCTGGCTTGGAATTTGAAACCATTGATATCCCTACTGAGGATATGCTGAACTGGCAAAGTTTCTTGAAGTCGGTTCCAATGGCTCATCATATTCGTGAAATTTTGTGGCGCGTGTATGAGGCAACAGGAAGAGACAAGAATAATCCTTGGAGAAACATTCCTAATATTAACGACTGGCTAAAAGAAGCTAAAGTTGCTTGGGATTTAGCAGAACAAAATATGGACGTAATCTCTAAGAGCATCTTGGAATTAACTTCTAAAGGGTTCCCAATTGCGTCTCCTAGAAGTTTGCATAAAACAATTATGTGGGTAAAGCCGAAGCTAGAAAAGAAAGATGAGAATGTAGCAGATGTTGGAGGTTGGTTATCTTGACAAATCCATATGTATTTACAAATAGCGAAGCGAGTCAAGCCCTTGTTGGTCTAGCAAGGCAACAGATTGAGAATGCAGATCGCGCATTTGATTGGAGTCCTAATGTTCCATCGTTAAATGATGCCCCGCCTATGTTTCCCGGTCAGGTGATGGTTTTACATGCCTGTTCGGGCGAGGGCAAATCATCCGTTAGTAAGTGGCTTGTAAAGGAAATGGCTAAAGCAATTAAGAATAAGTTTAGCCAAACCGATAAAGTTTTGTCGGTTGTTTTGGAAGAAACTATTGAGTTAGCGAGAGCTAATACAATGTCGGTTCCTGTTAACTTTGCTGAAATTGCGGCGGGTAAAGCTGACTTGAATATGCTTTTAAGGGCTGTAGCGCAATCGGCTGGCGACCCAATTTACTATGTTGGGCCTAGTATCATGGGCGCTTTAATTAACCCTAATGCGGCTGAGTTTGATGGAATTACGCCTAAGCAGTTAGGAGAAATCTTTTACCAACTGCAAACCGAACAAAAAATTAACGCTGTAGGTGTAGTGTTGGATTACATTCAGATTATGTCTGACAACAGGCGTAGCACTGATCGGTATCCTAGAGTAACGAATGCCTCTATGGAGTTACTGAATGTTGCAAGGTCTACCCTACGCTGTCCTTTAGTGATTTGTGCGCAAAGCAGCAAAGAGGTTAAGGAAAGAGCAAATAAAATTCCCGGTTTGTATGACATTCAACATTCTAGCCAAATTGCGCAAGATGCCGATATCGTCTGGTCTATGTGGCATCCTGCCTCAGAGCCTTTTGGAACACAAATTAAAATTATGGGGAAAGATATATTTCCATTTAATGATATTTTTGTTGTAAGTGTTTGCAAGTGGCGTAATACTGGAATGTTAGGCAAAATGTTTATTTTATGTGGCGGAAAGCCTTTCGGAGATTTTTTTGAGGTTCCCTTCGAAGTCTTGGCTGACATAACTCCAGATGACGTTAAGAGACTCCGTGTAAGAAACTTTATGGACTTGCCAGAATCTCTTAGGAGATTTTAAGGTTTTGGGTATTGACAAAAGAAATATATTTCTGTATATTACTAGCAGAGGTTAATTAAAAAAAAGAAATGCAAACTACAATTAAGTTGACTAAGGCGCAGAAATCGGCACTGGATGGTATGGCTGTTAAGGATATCGCAGAGACAAACGCTGGATTCTTGAAGTATATTATCAAGGATTTGCCAACCGATAAGCTTGAGGCTATTATTCTTGAAGCTAAGGCGCAATTGAATCAAGCTTCTGCTTTGCCTAATAATGGGCCGGTTGAGGTTGTGATTAAGAAAGACCCTTCGCAAATGAACTTTGATGAATTGGTTCGTTGTTCGGCTGAAAATCAGAAGTCCATGAGTTGGATTGGTCGTATGCGTCAAGTGGCTGGCAATCGTCGCGTGATTGCATTGAATTCAGATAAGACAATTGACCCTGATACTTCAATTGATGCTTTCACGAAGAATGTTGACAAAGAGACGTGGAATGGCAAGCGGATGGTTACGATTAATCAATTTACAGATCAGAAACCGCGCTATCTCCCTTGGAACAAAAATGAAGCAATTGACCCCGCTTCTGTTTGGGCGAAGCTAACGGCTGATGAAATGGCTGTTATTTATTGGGCAGCAACTAAGCCTACAGATCGTGGTGGCGTTTTGAATCTTGGTTCAATTGCAGTTATCGTTGAAGATGATTTGTCAAATAGCAATTGGCGCTTGTTTAAAAACACTTTGGCCGCAATTGAACGCGCTAAAGAAGATGAAGATGGCGAGGTTGAGTTTGCCAAGTGCAAAGCCGCGCAATATAAGTCTTTTGATCAGGGTGAAGCGCACACCCAAGATAACACTCAGCCAGTTACACAAACCAATGTTGTTACAAGTCGTGGTAAAGTAATTTCGGTTGATCGAATTAAGTTACGTGAGAATATCAACCGTTACTATAGTCTTGATGAAATTGAGTCTTTGTGTTTTGATCTTGGCGTAGATTTTGAGAATATCGGCGGTAGTTCAAAACCCGGTAAGGTTTTGGAATTGATTCAATACATGGAGCGTCGTGGCCGATTGCTTGAACTAGCGGACAGTTGTCGAAAATTTCGCCCACATATTGATTTTGGCGAACAATATGAACAGCTTAATGTAGCTGGAACTGTCAATGTCGGCGTAATTAATACGAATGGTGGGGTATTTATTGGCGGCAACGTAAATACTAATACTGGCGATTTTGTAGGACGCGATAAAACCGTTTATCGGCGGTAAAAATGACAAACTTTGAATTGTTGGTTATTGTTGGTTCAGTTCTTTTCTTGATTTGTGTATTGCTTTTTAATACCTTCTCCCTAACATCTAAGTATGTTAGGGAGAAGGTAGATAATAACAATAAAGAATTGGTTATGCAGTTTGAATCTTTGGTGATTGATGGCGCTCCAATGGAATTTAACAAAATTCTGGCAGAGCTTTTTGATGGCGATTCATTGGCCGCTTTTATAGCTTTAAGGTATTTTGTTAAGAAGAATTATAAAGGCGATTTGTATATGTATAATTTAGCGCTTTCGTAGTATAGGGGTTATTACGCTTGTATGACACACAAGTAAAGTGAGTTCGACTCTCACCGAGAGCATAATAATTTGTAATTTATGATATAATATATCTTATAGGTGTATTATATGATAGATAGCTCAAAAATTGATTTAGTTAAAAACTTCATTAGTAATGGATTTACTACAAGAGAAATTGCGGCGGAATTGGGCATGAGTCAAAATTTTGTTATGAGATTTTTAAAGAGAAATAATCTTAAAACAAAAAGTATTCGAAGGGGTGGTAAATTAAAAACAAAACCAAAGTCTCTTTGTGTGGTTTGTGGCAAAGAATTAGAAAAAGCACAAGCTAAATACTGTTCGATGAATTGTCAATTAATTTATAAAGATTCTATTTTTATAAATGATTGGCTAAAAAATGGGTATCCATTTACGATTACTAGGCGTGACCATCCAAGAATGCAAGCCTCAATTCGTAGGCATCTAATGAAAGAATCAGGCGGAAAGTGTATTAAATGTGGCTTTTCTGGAGTTAATAAGTATTCTGGTAATTCTATTTTGGAGATACATCATATAGATGGAAGGTTTCAAAATAATGATCGTGGTAATTTAGAGTTACTTTGCCCAAACTGTCACGCTATGACTCCTACACATAGATCGTTAAATAGAGGCAAAAACCGCCTTATCGTCTAGCGGTTAAGACAGCATTCTTATAAAGTGCGAATCCTTGTTCGACTCAAGGTAAGGTGATATGAAAATTACATTGAATAAAGTTATTGTTGCGCTTGTTATTATTGGTTCTTTTGTTTTTGCTAATGTTCTCTATATTGATAATGTTCGCACAAAAAAAGAGGCAAACGTTGAAGCCCTAATTGCAAATCAAAAACAGCCATACGATTTGCACTTAGACGAAAATTTTGGCTGGATTATTCATTTAGCGTCCGTTGTATCAGCGGGCTTTTGTGTTTGCGCTATTTTTAAAGAAGAAAAGGATAAAGAAGATGTTCAAGAAATTTAGTTCTGTTTTGTTGGCGATTGTTAGTCTTGTGATTTTGTCCGGTTGTCGGCCATATGGAGCTAGTCCAATTGAAGAAATTGGGCCAAGTGATACCGCGTTTTTGGTTGACCTTGATAAGTCAGATGTGTCAGCAGATGCTCCACAAAAGTTTGGCTCAATTGGTTATTTTGAAGCCAATAAAGTAGCCTCAAAGCGTGTTGAAATTCCGGTTCGTTGGCGAGAAACTGGCTATCCAACTTTTGGTTTTATTCCACAAGGCGAATGGATTCCAGCAAAAAAGCTGATTAAAGTTAATCGCGCTCCAATTGTGTCAGAGTGGACTGAAGCCAGCACTACAGGCACAAGCAATGCAAATCAGGCTATTAGTGTAGAATCAAGTGATTCCATCGGATTCTTTCTTGGAGTAGTTGTTAACACGTCTATCGTAGAAGAAGATGCGGCAACTTACCTTTATTGGTATGGAGAGAAACAGCTTGTAGATGTTACGAATTCAGAAGTTCGGAATTATATTGTTGGTCGAATGTCAGATATTTTTGGCGCAATTCCGCTAAATGATGCTCGAACACGCAAGCAAGAAGTTTTTAAGCAGGTTCAAGCCGATACTCAAGCATTTTTTAAAGAAAAGGGAATCACCGTTTCTTATGTAGGGCTATCTGAGGGTTTGACTTACGAGAATCCAGCAATTCAAACGCAAATTGATAAAAGCTTTCTCGCAGAGCAAGATAAAATTAACGCAATTGCAGAACAGCAAGCTCAAGTAGTTCGCAATCAAACCGCAATTGCTACAGCTAAGAGTGACGCTGAAAAGAAGCAGATTGAGGCAGAGGCAGAGGGTAAGCGCATGGTTACAGCGGCGGAAGCCGAAGCTAAGGCCATTCAGCTTAAGAATGACGCGATGAAGGGCAATTCTGATTACGTTCGGATGTTGGCAATCCAGCGATGGGATGGTAAGTTACCAGCAAGTTATGGCACTGGTAACGACACAAATAGCGAGTGGTATCAAATCTTGAAGTTCGGGCCACAACAGTCAGTGACTCCGTAAATTAACCTTGACGATATGGAGTAATTGAGTATAATTACTCCATATCAATTTCGGGATATCTGAGAGGCAGAAAGCGTTTATACTAGTAGGCGCATAAACACAAGTTCGATTCTTGTTATTCCGGCTTATGTTTGAATTATTTTTACTTTTATTTATGGCATTTTGCGCGGGTGGCGCGAGTTATGGCGCTTTTGAATACTTCATGTTTGAACGTGGTAAAAAGCGTTATCACCTTTATACGGTTACTACAGATAAGAATGAGTTTGTGGGTTATGAAGTGAAAGATAGTAACGGTTGTGTCTCAAAATTTTATGGCGAACAGCGATTAGTGGAGCCTTTAATGTTAGATTTTGTTAAAGGCAAGAGACGTTTAGAAGATAAACGGTAGGATGGCAGAGCTTGGTTTAACGCGCTTCTTTGCTAAAGAAGTTAGCCGTAAGGCTACGTGGGTTCAAATCCCACTCCTACCTTATGATTAGAATTTATTCACAGAATCCAAGTTTAGAAGGCATCTATGTTAATGGTGTTCTAGCGCATCAAGATAATGGTATCGAGTTGCGAGACTTAATCGAAATCGTAAATGAGAATTTAGGATTGCCAATTGAGACAGCCTTCTTAAATGAGCAACAAGAAGATAAAGTAAATAAAAAAGGCGGGTTCCCCGCTAGGGAATCAACGCTGATTAAGTGGGCAAATTAAAATGGACATTAGTAAGTTGTCACATCCTCAGATCAAAGAGAAGGCGATTGGTTCTCCGCTGTTTGCGGCAATTGTAATAGACGATTTTCTATCGACTACAAAGATTATCCTTTTAAAAACGCAATAACCTATGTCTGTAGATATCACAATTCCTAGTCGAAATCCAGAAACTATTCGTAAGTTTCAATGCACTGAACTAGACGGAAATCATAATAAATGGTGGCAGATTGAACACTGGAAAGACGATAATATTATTCGCGTTACTTTTGGCCGTGTAGGTCAGACTTGTTCTAAGCCATCTATTAAAACCGGCAATCTTTGGGATGTTAATAAGCTTATTAGCGGCAAAACATCTAAAAGAAACGAAGATGGTAGCCGATATACTGAAGTAGATTTACACACTCCAGCCGTTGTTAATGTCGATAACACGACTATTCATAAAGATATTCAGAAGCGCATTAATCGCATTTTTGAAACTGCTAACGAGTCCATTGCTAGTAAGCTACAAGGCTCTGTAGATGCTCTTTCTGTAGAGCAAATCAAGAAAGGCAGAATCTTGTTAAGCCAGATTCGCAATCCCCTTAATGACGACCTGTTGGCTAAAGCGGTAGCACAGTATTACAACACAATTCCTACAATTTTAGGGCACAAGATTGATAAAGAGAAAGTAATTAAAAACTTAGTTGCGGGAATTGATGATGAAGATGATCGTCTAAGTCAGCTTGAAGCGGCTTTGCAAGG
>JACCEA010906139.1_pt1 | contig 13997 bp, 14 predicted proteins | sample 7449851 | NCBI WGS metagenome assembly JACCEA01 (sample SAMN15323453, study PRJNA562643) | freshwater metagenome | isolation source: river surface water | place: USA:Blue River Watershed | collected 2017-08-18 | reverse complement strand
GTAAGGGAAAACAAAATTTCGCCTGCGTCACCGTTAAAAGGCTTCCAGTCCCCAATAATAGCCGAGTTATCCCAGGCCTTTGCTTTTTCCCAAGGCAAGCCCTTAGATTTTAAGCCGGCTTGTACGTCACGAGCCGTAAAATCGATACCTACCGTAATAGCGTCTACACAGCTAAGGGCGTTAGCAGCCGAAATGTTTTTAGCCGTTTTGCCAATGCGTAAAACAAGTTCTATTTCGTAATGTAAATCAGAAGTAAAACTCGGATACTCAAACTTTACACCAGGTGCTAATAAAGCCGTATCAGGCTTCATAAAAATAACCGGTGCTTCAGGTAAAGCGTTGCCTAATTCTTTGGCGTGCTCTGCGTAATTACGGCCTACACAAAATATTTTCATACAAATTATATTTCAAAATTTAAAGCATTGCAAACCGTCATGGTTCTATCAAGTCCAATAGCAGCAAAGGATTCAATCACTTCAATGCTCTTGTCAATTTTTTGCTGAATCACCGGCTGCTCAGATGCTAACCATTTGCCCAGCACAAAATCTACTTGACCACCTTTTGGGAATTGATTGCCAATACCAAACCTAAGCTTTGGATACACATCGGTACCAAGCATTAACTGAATATCTTTTAACCCATTATGCCCTGCATCAGAACCACTGCCCCTTAATCGCATTTTAGATAAGGGTAACGCTAAATCATCCACCACCGTAAGCGTTTGGCTAGGTTCTAGTTTTTCTTTGTCCATCCAATACTTAAATGCTTTACCACTTAAGTTCATATACGTAGTAGGCTTAATGCAAATGAATTGTTTGCCCTTCCAGGTAACAGTAGCCACATCAGCTAAGCGGTCGTTTTTAAATAGACCGCCATGCTTGAGCACAAAAGCGCTCACTACATCAAAACCAATGTTGTGGCGGGTGTGTGCGTATTCGGATCCTATATTACCGAGTCCTACAATTAAAAATTTATGCATAGCGTATGGGAAAGGGCCAAATTTAGTTAAAAAACACAAAAATGGGTAACTTGCAACATGATTACCAAAGAACTATTAAAAAGCCTATTTCCTAGTTTGGAAGATGGTTTGTACGACGCAATGCTTGAGCATGCCGAAATAAAAGAATTTCCGGCAGGTACCTCACTACTAAAAGTGGGTCAAAACATTAGATCTACGATGATGGTTGTGGAGGGCACCGTTAAACTCTATCAAGAAGATGAAGAAGGTGACGAGTATTTTATGTACTATATATCACCAGGTCAGGCATGCGCCGTTTCCATGGTATGTAGTTTTCAGGCCGAACAAAGCCAGGTACTTGCCAAAGCCCTCACCGATGTTACACTTTTATCTATACCCATAACATTTATGGACAAATGGCTCAGCGAATTTAAAAGCTGGCACTACTTTGTCATTAAAACCTACCGTACCAGATACGAAGAGCTTTTAAAAACAGTCAACGAAGTGGCATTTAAAAATATGGATGAGCGCCTAGAATTTTACCTCAAAAAACAAGTGGCAAAATTTGGCCCCATCCTTAAATTAACCCATCAAGAAATTGCTTCCGATCTTAACAGCTCTCGCGAAGTAATTAGCCGCCTCATGAAAAAAATGGAAAAAAACGGATGGATAGTATTACACCGCAATAGTCTTGAATGGATTAAAAAATAAGCTACCACTAATGTGGTAACTTATCTCTAAAATATCCGTACGTCCAAGTACCTGCAACGGCACTTGCTATTACTACTAATATCGCGTAAAAGCCTGCACCAATATGTGCAAATAATGGACCAGGGCATGCACCCGTTAAAGCCCAACCAAGACCAAACAACAAGCCACCATATACTTGACCCTTGTTAAATTCTTTATCGGCTATTACAATTTTTTCGCCGTGGATGGTTTTTACATTAAACTTCTTAATTAAAAAAACACTAATCGCACCTACCACTACTGCTGTGCCTATCACTCCGTACATGTGAAAGCTTTGCAAGCGAAACATTTCCTGAATTCTAAACCAAGAAATGATTTCGGCCTTCACAAATACGATTCCAAAAATTAAACCCACAATAGTATACTTTAAATTATACCAACCTGGGTGCTGTTGTTCTGATGCGTTAACGCATGCTGTATTGCTATCTATATTTTGTACTTTTTCGTTGTTCATTGTGCTGTTTTTATAAAGATAAAATCCAAGGTAAAATAATGTTGGCCATTAAAAAGCCACCTGCCATAAAACAAATAGTTGCCACTAAAGATGGCCATTGTAAATTACTAAGTCCCATAATAGCATGGCCTGATGTACAACCGCCTGCATAACGCGTACCAAAGCCTACTAAAAATCCACCTATCACCATCATAATAAAACCTCTAGCTGTAAGTAGCGCTTCAAAACTAAAGAGTTCTTTAGGCAACATATAACTGTAATCCGTTAAGCCATAGCCCGCTAACTCGCTTTGTAAAGCTGGACTCACTGCAATAGGTGCATCTGTCATTAAAAAATAATTGGCAATAAAAGCACCTGCAAAAATACCACCTACAAAAAAGAAATTCCATATTTCCTTTTTCCAGTCGTACTTAAAAAATTTAATGTCGGCCGGAAAACAAGCAGCACATACATGCCTTAGGTTAGAAGAAATACCAAATGTTTTGTTTCCTAAAATTAAAAGTGCGGGTACAATAAGCCCAATTAAAATACCGGCTACATACCAGGGCCAAGGTTGAATAATTTGTTCCATCATGCTTGTTTGTTTTTTTAATTATTGTTTGTTTATTTTTTATAAAAATTTTTGATGGGTTTGTATGGCCCATATTTATGCTGAGTTTCTGAAAAATTATCGGCGTAAGGTCCAAAAGCAAAATCGATTGGCTTTTTACTATAATTAGGCCAGTCTTTAGATTGATCTTTATGTGGGCGGGGCTGGCTGTTTACATAAGCAGCCACATCCCAACATTCTTCTTCCGTTAATGTTGGATTGGCATGAGAAGCAACCGCAAAAGGCATATTGTTTTTCACATAGCCTGCAAAATTGCTAATCCTATAAAGTCCTGCGCCATCATTGTAACTATGTGGTCCCCATAGTGGCGGATACGCATACTCTATTTCATCAGGTGTTAATTGCCCCTCACCATTAGCGCCATGGCAACTTACACACTGCGCCGTATATATCACCTGCCCTTTTTTAGGGTCGGCGGCGCGGTCTAAATAGGCTAATTTTTCGATGCCAGAACCGTGGGGCTTTTGTCCTTTTTCTACACCCTGTCCAATCCATTTGATATATGCATACATTGCTTTAAACTCACGGCTATTACTATCTACGGCGGTACCGTTTAAACTTCTTTCCATACAATCGGCAACACGCTTATAAATACTTTCTATTTGTCCGCTACGGTCTCTAAATTTTGGATACGTCGAAAACACAGCTGCATAATTATTACCCCACGCTTTACCGCCTGCTTGCAAGTGACAGTTCTGACAGTTCATGCCATTGGTAATTTGCGCCACACTTCCTTTAGGACCTAAATATTTTGCCGTATGCGCAATTAAATCTTGACCGTAAATAACAAGTTTACGCTCTTCACCACTAACCGTATTATCAGCATAAATACTTGGCGCCAACCAGGTACTATCGGTTACGGCAAGGCTGTTGTCCATTTTAAAAATATCGCCTTTGATAAAGCTTACCATAAAATAAAGTAGCGCCACCGCTGCAAGGCCAATAATTACGAGATATTGTTTTTTCATTGCAAATAATATTATCTAAAGTTATACGTCGTTCCTTCTAGTTGCGTTAATAAAGTAGCCGGCTTGTCGGTGGCGATGGTTCTGCCTTCTAGTTTTGGTGCCACAAGCGGTGTAGCCGCTAAATACTCCGTTATTACATCGTGTAAACTATTTTGTGTTGCCACCGGGTTGCTTACTTTTTCTATTCTACAAAGTGTGTCGTTAGGGTCGCCTTCTCTTTCACAAGCCACTATTGTATACATTTTATTTTTATCTAGTGGCTGTCCCTTAATTTTTACGGTGTTAACGCGCTGTCCCTTTGGTTTTCCAATGGTACAGTTTACTTCCATACCCGCAAAACGCACAAACCATCCGCCAAAACGCTTACTTGGGTCTGGTGCAAATGCATTTTCAAGTTCTTTTTCTAACCACTCCAGTATTTGTTGCCCGGTTACTTCGCCTTTTTTTGCCGTAGAATCTACAGGTAACATATTCCATAAAAACTCGTTGGTGATGGCTACTTTTTGAGCACCCTGAGGCACCGCAAGTGGTTGACAAAATCTAAACCCATTGCTAAGCGCAATGTCTGGTTTAAACTTCCACATGACAGCGTCGGTAATTAAATTATCCATGGGTGTTTCTAAAACAAAATAACGCACCAGCGGAGTAGACGTGTATCCAATTACTTTTTGCAAAGCATCTTGATAGGGTGCTGCTGCTTTTTGTACCAGCGCCAATACATTTTTATTGGCTGGATATTTTACCGGATCTACATCCAGTAGTTCGTACTGATAGGTGTCTATTTTTCCTTCTTTTACCGTGATGTCTAATTTTCCTAAAAAAGATCCAAAGGCACCACACTCTACCACTTTGGTATATTTTCCTTGTATGGGAACACGCACTCTTTCGTGTGTATCAGCACCTAAAATAAAATCGGCACCGGCTACGCTTGGGTCATTGGCAAGTCCTACTTGTTGCGCAAGTCCCATATGTGTTACAATAAAAATAATCCCACAACCTTCCACTTCTTTCAAATATGTAATGTACTTAGCTACATTGTCTGTGGCATGTGTAAAACCAATACCCTCGCTATATGCAGGGGATTGACGTTTAGGTACCAAATGATCGGTAAAACCAATAAAACCAACTTTTGCACCTGCAATATATTTAATCCAATACGGCGGATAAATTAACGTGCCATTATCTGCATCATTTGTTTTGTGCCACATATTGGCACAAATTTTTGCTGCATTAGAATGCCCCATATCATAGAGCATTTTCTTTTTCTTGTACACTACTTCCCAGTTACCTGGAAGTATTAAATCGTAGTTAAACGCATTCATGAGCGGAATAAGCGCTTCCCCTTCAGACAACGACGCTACGCCATGGCCATGAAAATAATCGCCACCATCGTATAAAATATTTTGCGGATGCTGCGCACGTAACGCATCAATCATGGTTTTAAGTACGGCAAGTCCGCCACGTTTTTTGTACACGGCTTTTTCATTCTCCCAAAAAAATTCGTCGTGGGTATGAATTTGCGCATGCAAATCAGTAGTGATAAAAACGCTGAACTGATTGGGCGCCTGTTTGCTTGCACCTGCATTTGCATTTGCGTGTTCAGTATTAGCGTCGCTGGCAAAAGCAGCAGAAACTGGACCTATTGCAGCGGGCACACCCATACCAAGTACGGCGGCGTTTTTAATAAAATTTCTACGGTTATTTTGGTTCATGGGGCAATCTTTGAGAAATGAAAATCAGTGTTATTCTCATTAATTTACGTGACTTTTATCACAATGTGGGTTCATAACGCTTTTAAAAATGAAAGTTTAGTATGAAATTGAAATGCCCCATGTCCACTTTATTGATATAATGCTTAGGGTTATCATACGTATTTCCCGTAGCATCCTTATAAAAATATATTACTTGAGCTTCCCATCCCTTCCAAAATCCAGTAAAGGCATAGCGTACATCTAGGTTGTACTGCATATAAGACGGGAAACTGTATTTATTAAGCGCATAATTGGTAATATCTGGGAGTTTAAAATATCCAACGCCCATGTTTACCGTAAGCGGAATTTTTGACGCCGTATACTTAGATTTTACAACATAAGCGCTCACATCACCCATACCCTCATTACGTTCGCCCATTAAAAAAGTATAAAACGGATCTCTGCCCCACTCGCGTGGCATTAAATAACGCCCCTGCTTTGTAATGCGGGTATAATTTAATGAGTAATCCCAATTGTTTATTTTTTGTCCTACCCTAGCACCCAATACCAAACTGGATTGATCTGGATTAAAATAGGTTTTTGCAGCATCCTCGTTACCGCCGTTATTAACCACGGTTTGGGTTATTAATTGTAAACCGTAATAATAAGGCTGTTTTGCATTTGGGGTTTTATCTATTTGAAAAAATACGCTGTTAAACATATTGTCTACAAACTGATTCCAAATTTGAATTTTATAATTTTTGATGCTGCCAATTTCTGCGCCAACAAGTGCCACACCATTTGATTCGAGTGCATTTTTATACCCAGATTTTGTTCCATCTACATTTACCCCTACCGAGTATATACCAATCGACTCGCCTGTTTTATACCATGCTACCGTACTACGTGGCGAAAATCTGTTGAGCCATCCCGCATACCATTTATTGTCTTTGTTTTTGTGTTGCATCCATAGGCCTTGTACTTCGGTAGGACGCATCCTTCCGTCTTGCAAATTAATAAAGGGCGTATTGAGTAACTGCTTACCTAGGGTAATGGTTGTTTTATTTTTTTGATACTGGATATAGAGTTCCTCTAAGCGGTCTATATCCGTTTTGTTGGCAGGGTCTGTGATATCAAATAAACCAAGCTCGTATCTATTGATGGTTCCAGATAAAGGATGTGGCTTTGTTAAATCCGACGAAAATGCATCATACACAAAAAAACCGCTTACGCCTATATTTATATTGTATACCGGTTTAGAAATAAATTGAATACCGCCGCCAATGGCCTGCGCATAATCCATCTCGCTATTTTTATTAAAATTGCTGCTGAAAAAACTGCGCAAATGTCCGTGCAAAGTACCCATTTGAAAACGGTACAATAAATTACTACTGTCTACCTGCTTACTAGACTTACCCCACAACTTAGGATCTTCGTGGAGCTCTTGGTGCTGGCCATACGAAACGGTAGCGCATAATAATAATGCAATAGCAAAAAGCTTTTTCATAAAGGGAAAAGTAAAACTTGACTAAAATGGTTAGAATGGCTAATTAATGTCCGCCACCGGTTGGGAAAAATAATTGTTGTGCAAGAATATAAAGCCCCATAATAAGCACAAACCAACCAAACCCTTTTTTAAGTTTGTTACCGTCAATTTTTTTACTGAGCATATCACCAACAAAAATACCACCAATTGCGAGGCCAGTTACAGAAAGTAACAAAGTCCAATCCATGGTTGAATTGCTTAAATCACCGGTAAAACCAATCAATGATTTTGCAGCTATAATTAGTAGTGATGTACCTACCGCCTGCTTCATAGGAAGTTTACTTAACATCACAAGTGCTGGTATAATTAAAAATCCACCGCCTGCACCCACAAGTCCTGTAAGCATACCCACAAGGGCACCCTCCAATAAAATCATTGGATAATTAAATTTTTGCTCACCCGCTTCTTCTGCAGCTGCTGCTGGCTTAGAACGTATCATAGAAAATGAAGCCGCTACCATCAGCACCGCAAATAATAGCATCATCAGTAATGACTTTGTAATTTCAACACCCCCAATAGTTCCTAACTGTGCAGGAATGGCAGGTACCAAAAATTTGCGGGTAGCATATACTGCCGCAATAGAAGGAATACCAAAAATAATGGCTGTTTTAAGGTTTACAAAACCTTGCTTGTATTTTGGAAGGGCGCCAACAAGGCTACTAGCCCCTACAATAAATAAAGAATAAGCAGTTGCAAGTACAGGATCTACACCAAATAAATATACCAGAACGGGTACGGTCAAAATACTGCCGCCACCACCAATTAGACCTAGTGAGATACCAATTAATACAGATGCTAAATATCCAATTATTTCCATGATTTTATAATTTGACACAAAAGTGCCACTATAAAAATAAAAGGTAGGTGATAAATGTCACCTACCCAATTTTTTACAATAAAAAAGATTTAAAAACTACATCTTTCCCTTTAAAATCTGTGTCCAATATAAAAATGGAAGGATGTATCTTTTTAAAATAAACATACTCCATCTTTCTTTGGCTTGGTTAAATGGAAATGTTTCTTGCGGATTGTTATCATAATCAAACTCGGCTAAAATCAATTTACCATAACCGGTAATAAGTGGACAACTACTATATCCATTATAGTGCCCTGTAAAATTACGGCCCTGCATGAGTGCTAATAAATTACTAACCAATACAGGCGTTTGTTTTCTTATGGCTGCCCCTGTTTTACCCGTTGGCAAAGAGGATGCATCACCCAACGAAAAAATATTGGCGTACCTAACGTGTTGTAGAGTATGCTTGTCTACATCTACCCAACCTGCTGCATTGGCTAGTGGGCTATTTTTTACAAAATCAGGAGCCGATTGAGGAGGCGTTACGTGAATCATTTCATAATCGATCCATGTTTCTACGTCTTTATTTTTTTCACCAAAACCTACAAATTTAGCGCGCTTATTAGCACCGTCTATTTCTACTAACTTCTGATAATAATTTTCTTTGATGCCAAAATTAGCGACCACTTTTTTAAGTGCGTCTTCAAATTTTTTGGTGCCAAATAGTTTTGTACCACCCGACCAAAACTCAACCTGAATAGCCTTTCCCAGCTGATGCTTTTTAAAATAATCGGCAGCGAGATACATGATTTTTTGCGGCGCACCACCACATTTTACGGGTGTATGCGGGCTTGTAAATATCGCCCTGCCGCTTTTCGAATTTTTAAGGCATTCAAAAGTATAGGGTGCTGTTGCAAAACTGTAATTTGAACATACCCCGTTTTTTCCAATATTTTCTGCTAGCCCTTTTACCTCATTCCAATTGAGCTGAATACCTGGGGCCACTACTAAATACGCATAGCCTACATTAATGCCTGATGCAAGCATCACTTCATTTTGATCCGGCGCAAACCCTGTAACAGCTTCTTTGATCCACGTTACGCCTTCTGGAATAACGGATGCTTCTGATTTAACCGTATCATCAATATCATAAATACCTCCGCCTACCATGGTCCATGCAGGTTGATAATAATGTTGTGCCGATGGATCAATAATAGCAATATCTAAATTTTTGTCTTTTCTTAAAAGTTGTGCAGCAACAGTAATGCCACCATTACCACCGCCTACTACAACAATTTGGTATTTATTTTTCATGCCTTATAATTTACGATAAAAGTATGTGCAACAACTTATCTATAATGTAACATTCATCACATATAAACCTGATATAAATCATGTTTTTTACACCTGTTTATGTGATAATTATCACGAAAAATTGATTCAATAGTGCTCACTTTTGTGTTGTCATTTTAAAATTATAACACTTTAAAAATACCACTATGAAAATCGAACAAATTTACACAGGCTGTTTAGCGCAAGGCGCTTATTACATCGAAAGCAATGGCGAAGCTGCTATTGTAGATCCATTAAGAGAAGTTGCTCCTTACATTGAAAAAGCAAAAGCGGATGGTGCAACAATTAAGTATGTTTTAGAAACACACTTTCACGCAGATTTTGTTTCGGGACATATCGATCTAGCTAAAAAAACGGGCGCTACCATTGTTTATGGGCCAACAGCAGCAGCTGGTTTTGAAATGCATACCGCAACAGACGGTGAAATTTTAAATCTTGGGAATGTAAAAATTAAAGTGATTCACACACCGGGCCATACGATGGAAAGTACTTGCTTTTTATTAATTGACGAAAATGGAAAAGAAACTGCACTGTTTAGTGGCGATACTTTATTTATAGGCGATGTAGGTCGTCCGGACTTAGCACAAAAAGTAAAAGCAGAACTTACAGAAGATATTTTAGCTGGGCATTTATTTGACTCTTTACGTAATAAAATTATGCCGTTGGCAAATGACATTATTGTTTATCCAGCTCATGGTGCAGGATCGGCATGCGGTAAAAATATGAGCAAAGAAACCACCGATACGTTGGGTAATCAGAAAAAAACAAATTATGCCCTTAACTTAAATTTAAGCAAAGAAGCATTTAAAGCAGCTGTACTTGATGGACTAGTAGCCCCTCCAGGTTATTTTCCACTCAATGTACTTATGAATATTCAGGGTTATGACAGCATCGATAAAGTATTAGAGCGTGGGCAACATGCATTAAGCCCTGCCGCATTTGAGGTAGCAGCCAACGAAACTTCAGCCCTTATTTTAGATACCAGAGACGCGCAAGTATTTGCAAAAGGCTTTATTCCAAACTCAATTAATATTGGTATTGATGGCAATTTTGCACCTTGGGTGGGTGCTATGATTCCAGACATCAAACAAGAAATTTTACTTGTTACAGAGGAAGGCCGCGAAGAAGAAGTGATCACAAGACTTGCAAGAGTTGGATACGACTTTACCATTGGATTTTTAAAAGGAGGCTTTAATTCTTGGAAAACTGCAGGTAAAGAAGTAGATACCATCACTTCCGTAAATGCAGATCAGCTTGCCGATTTACTTAAAAAAGACAATAATGCACTAGTGCTAGATGTAAGAAAAAAATCTGAACATTTTAGCGAGCATCTGCTTGATAGCGAAAATGCGCCACTTGATTTTATCAACGAAAGCATGGCACAAATCAACAAAAACAAAACTTATTATGTACACTGTGCTGGAGGCTATAGGTCTATGATTTTTGTTTCTACTTTAAGAGCAAGAGGATATGACAACCTGATTGATGTACAAGGTGGTTTTAAAGCATTGAAAGATAGCGGCAATTTTAAAATTTCTGATTACGTATGTCCATCAACTATGTTGTAAATAAAAACCAAATAAAATATGACACATCTTATTGAACTTATCAAAGAAAAAAAAGCAACCATCATTGATGTTAGAAGTCAACTAGAATTTGACGCAGAACATTTTCCAGGCGCTTTAAACATTCCGCTCGAAACCGTTCAGAACGCCGCAAGTAAAATTGGTGAAATGCCTAAGCCTATTGTAGTGTACTGCAGAAGCGGAAATCGAAGTGGAATGGCAGCAAGCATTTTAGGACAACATGGTGTAAGCGAAGTGTACAATGGCGGTGGCCTTTACGACATGCTTCATTTTGCAGGCAATTAATAAAAAGTTTATATTGTGTAATTACTCATTTTATACATTTTAAACAACTGTGCATGAAACTCATTAAATTATTGGTCTTTACGTTATTGATACAATTAAGTACAAATGCCTTTGCGCAAACAAATAATCAGCCAAAGCAGCATAAAGTAGTGATTCAATTAAATACAGCAGATACAGCGGCATGGGGTGGCGTTATTGGGAATGTAAAAAATTTATCAAAAATTTGGCCCGGTAACATATCTATCGAAGTAGTTGTTCATGGTAAAGCACTCAATTTTTTAGTGGCTTCAAAATCACATCTTATCACTGATATAGAAGATCTTTTAAAACAAGGCATTGTGTTTAATGCTTGTGAAAATACCATGAAAAAATATGGTATTACCAAGCAAATGCTAATACCAGCCGTTGTTTCAGTACCATCTGGGGTAGCGGAATTGATTCTAAAACAAGAAGAAGGATGGAGCTATTTAAAGGCCGGCCTTTAGTTTTGGGATTGTGATATTTGTCACAATGAATGGCGTTTTGATAGTACATCTTTGCAGTATCAAAATAAAACAAACTAAAAATTTATACTTATGTATTTTCAACACGTTTACGACAAAACCTTAGCCCAAGCAAGTTATTTTATTGGATGTCAAAAAGCAGGTATTGCTGCGGTTATTGACCCAAAGCGCGATATCGATACCTACCTCGAAATTGCTAAGCAAAACAATATGCAAATCACGCATATTTTTGAAACCCATATCCACGCTGATTTTTTAACTGGCTCTCGTGAACTAGCTGCCGTTACAGGTGCTAAAATGTATTTATCAGACGAAGGTGGTGAAGGTTGGGAATATGAATTTGCGCATGAAGGTTTAAAGCATGGCACTGAAGTAATGGTTGGTAATTTGAAAATCGAGGTTTTACATACCCCAGGACATACACCAGAAAGCATTAGCTTCTTATTAACCGATACACCAGCAAGTAAAGAGCCTGTGATGTTATTTACTGGAGACTTTGTGTTTGTTGGAGATATTGGACGTCCTGACTTATTAGAAAAAGCAGCTGGCATGGTGGGTACACAAGACAAGGGTGCTGAGCAAATGTATCAGTCTATTAACCTGTTTGCAAATCTTCCTGAATTTATTCAAGTATGGCCGGGCCATGGCGCAGGATCTGCGTGTGGTAAAGCTTTAGGCGCTGTACCTAGCACAACCGTGGGTTACGAGAAAAAAAGAAACTGGGCATTTAGCTATGGAACAAACAAAGCTGGCTTTATTGATTTCTTATTAACAGATCAACCAGAGCCGCCAAAGTATTTTGCAAAAATGAAGGAACTCAATAAAGTAGATCGTCCTTTATTAACAGAAGTACCTACCATTAAAGAAATGACAGCTGCCGAGTTAAAAGCAGCCATGGATAAAGGTGTTAAACTCATCGACACTAGAAACAAACAAGATTTTGAAAAAGGATTTATTCCGGGCAGTATCAATATTCAGGGTAACAATTCTTTTGCTACTTGGATGGGTTGGTTTGTAACGTACAACGAGCCGTTTATTTTATTAGCAGCTCCAAGTCAAATGGATGATTTAACCAGAAAATTAATGCGTATTGGACTCGACAATATCCATGGTTTTGTGGACGCTGCTAAAATTAACGAACTAACTAACGGTACATTATCAACTTCTAAAATGGTAAGCATTGCTGATGTAAAAGCAAATACAACTGCGCAGGTGATTGACCTTAGAGGTGCTGCAGAATTTAACGCTGGACATATTGCAGGTGCCACCAATGTTTTTGTGGGTACACTATTACAAAACCTTGCTAAAGTTCCAAAAGACAAACCCGTTATTATTCATTGCCAAGGTGGTGATAGAGCGGCTATTGGCTACTCATTACTTGTAAAAGAAGGATATACCAACGTTTCTAATTATAGTCCAGGTATCAATGAGTGGATCAAAGAAGGGCAACCATTAGCATACTAATTAATTGTTTGTGCTTAATTTTACCGCATGAAACATACACTTGAGCAAGAAATAAATAAAGACCTCATTTTAAGAGAGCGGTTAGCCATTCAACGAACCAATATGGCCAATCAAACAACCCTCCTTTCTTTTATTAGAACTGCTCTTTATTTTTTAATTGCAGGGCTTTCTATTCGCGGCTTTTTTAAATTAGAATTACTGGCTTACCTAGAAGTTTTATTTTTCACTTGCGCTGTTTTACTTTTTGGTTTTGGACTTTACAATTTCAATAAAAACAAAAAAGCAATTGTATCAAGTGAAATGCATATTGGCAATTATAAGCTTGACTATGAAGCATAAATAAAATTTAGTCAACCAATCACATAAAAAAGGCCTTCGAAAAAATCGAAGGCCTTTTTTTAAAACTATAGTTAAGTGAATTACTTCTTTTTAGTTTCTTTAGCAGCTGATGCTTCTTCTTGCTTTAACTGACGTGTCATAACTACAGAAGCAATAGGAATACGTGGAGAGTTCATGATCTCTAAACCAGGTGCTTTTACGTCTTCTACTCTAATGTTTGCGTTAAGCGCAAGGTTAGTGATGTCTACGTTAATGGTTTCTACTAAATCTTTAGGTAAAGCTTTCACTTTTAAAGATTTGATTTTGATAACGAGCTTACCACCTTCTTTAACACCTACAGAAGTTCCAACATACTTAAGTGGTAGGGTTGCTACTACTTTTTTGTCATCTACTAGTTCTAAAAGATCTAAGTGGATTAACGCATCTGTTACTTTGTCAAACTGAAGATCTTTTAAGATACATCTGTACTTTTTACCGTCAACGGTAACTTCAGCAATTTGGAACTCACCAGTGTACACTAAAGGCTTAAATGCCTTTGCAGAAGCGTAAAAATTTACCTCCTGGGCGCCCCCGTAAATTACAGCTGGCACGTTTTCTTGAGAGCGAATTTGGCGGGCGGCTTTTTTGCCATGATCGGTCCTCAAGTGTCCTTCGATTGTAATTGTTTTCATATTAAAAATTTTGGACGGCGAAG
>JACCEA010512894.1_pt1 | contig 13997 bp, 14 predicted proteins | sample 7449851 | NCBI WGS metagenome assembly JACCEA01 (sample SAMN15323453, study PRJNA562643) | freshwater metagenome | isolation source: river surface water | place: USA:Blue River Watershed | collected 2017-08-18 | reverse complement strand
TGTCCTTCTTCTCGCGCTTCTTCAAATCTGGTGCGAATTCAGAAGAGGTAAATACTTATCTAGAGAAAGCATCCTTTCTCAATCCTCATTCAACATTGGGTGAACTCGACTTCCACTTAATCTCAGAAGGTCGCCATGAGCGTTTATGGGATGCACTCGGTGCGCACATCATGCGAGATGCAGACGGAACACTTCTCGGAACAGCATTTTCGGTTTGGGCGCCTAATGCCCGCGCTGTAAGTCTTGTTTGCGATAACAACTTCTGGGATCGCAATACACATCCCATGATTCGCCAAGGTTCCACCGGAATCTGGGAGATTTTCATAAGCGATCTTGGGGTAAATACTCGCTATAAATTTGCAATCTGTGGTGTTGATGGAAATTGGGTCGATCATGCAGATCCAATGGCACGAGCTACCGAACATCCTCCGCAAACTGCATCTGTCGTCACCGAGAGCAATTACACCTGGAATGACTCTGCATGGATGGCAGAGCGAAAGAAATTCCAAGCTTGGCGCTCACCTGTCTCTGTATACGAAGTTCACGCTGGTTCATGGCGACCAGGGCTCTCCTATATTCAGATGGCTGAAGAACTCGTGGCTTACGTTAAAGAACATAACTTCACCCATATTGAATTCTTACCGATTACCGAACACCCATACTCACCATCATGGGGATATCAAGTCACTTCTTTCTTTGCACCAACTTCTCGCTTTGGATCCCCTGATGAATTTAGATACCTCGTTGATGCTCTGCACCAAGCAGGAATCGGTGTAATTCTCGATTGGGTACCTGCGCACTTTCCAAAAGATGAGTGGGCATTGGCAAAGTTTGATGGAACAGCGCTCTATGAACATGCAGATCCACGTCTAGGCGAACACCCTGACTGGGGCACTTTAATCTTTAACTTCGGACGCAATGAAGTTCGTAACTTCCTTGTAGCTAGCGCTTTATATTGGTTAGAAGAGTTCCATATCGATGGCCTGCGTGTAGATGCTGTGGCTTCGATGCTCTATCTCGATTACTCACGTAAAGATGGCCAATGGTTGCCAAATAAGTTCGGTGGACGCGAAAACCTTGAAGCTGTTCAGCTTCTACAAGAGGCAACTTCTACCGCTTATAAGCACCACGAAGGCATCATGATGATTGCTGAAGAATCAACTGCATGGGGTGGCGTTACAAAAGATACTTCAACCGGTGGCCTCGGCTTTGGTTTCAAGTGGAATATGGGATGGATGCATGACACTCTTGAATATCTCCAACATGAACCGGTACACCGCGTCTATCACCACAATGAGATTACATTCTCGATTCTCTATGCATGGTCAGAGAATTTTATGCTTCCACTCTCACATGATGAAGTTGTTCATGGAAAAGGTTCGCTTGTAAACAAATTCCCAGGAGATCGTTGGCAGAAGCTTGCCACTCTCCGTGCACTGTACGGATTTATGTGGGCCCATCCAGGCAAGAAGCTCCTCTTTATGGGGCAAGAGTGGGCACAGAATGATGAATGGAGCCAAGAGGCTGGCCTTCAGTGGCATCTGACTGAATTTGATGAACATAAAGGTGTGCAGAAAGTAATTGCAGATATCAACGGTGCTTACAAATCACTTCCATCATTGTGGGAGAAAGACACTTCTCCTGATGGATTTGGTTGGATCGTCGGCGATGATGGAGCAGGAAATACTCTGGCATTTACACGATGGTCAGATAAGGGAATTCCGGTGGTTTGTATCTCTAACTTCTCTCCTGTTCCACATGAGCAGTACCACTTAAGGTTGCCGGTGTCAGGTGTATGGCGTGAAGTACTCAATACCGATGACTTTAAATATGGTGGCAGTGGGGTTGTAAATCACTCATTCGCTGTAGATGTTGATACAGATCTCTACATCACTCTGCGTGTTCCACCACTGGCAACAATCTGGTTGGAACGGGTTTAACTAGAAGCTTTTGAGCCTTCTTTAAGGCACTTCACAAAAAAGACCGTCGCTAGAATCATCGCAGTTGGAATCATCATCGCTAGTGCAATTGAACCAGTGAATTGAATAGTCCATGCAACTATAAATTTAATGCCGAAGGTAAGGACGTTATTTACAACGCCAAATTGACCCACAACAACCGCACTTGGGAGTGATGATCTACGAATAGCTGCAGCGAAGAATGCGGGACCGACGAACGAGGAACCAAGACCTGCAATTCCAAAACCAAGAATAAAGAGCGCATAGGACCACCACTTCAACTCTGCCGGAAGGTGGGTAGCGACAATGATGGAAAGGCCAAAACCAGTTCCAGCAAAGATAACGGCTCTCTTTACCCAGACATCAATAGGAGCGCTCTTGAGTAGTCTCTCAATTAGTAAGCGACCTACAATCATCGCCGCCGTGAAAACAATAAATGGAGCTGCACTCAAGCTACCTGAGATATCAAGACGTTCCTTGGTGAAGATTGTTCCCCAGTCTGCGAGGGCGAATTCAAGGTAGATTGCTGCAGCCATTCCAAGACTTACCGGCCAATCAATTTTAAATCCGGTGAATATTTCCTTCACAGAGTAATCATGCTCCGAATCTTCATTTGGAGTTAGTAGGTTATCTTTCAAACTAAAAATGATTGCAATCATTGTTGTAGCAAGTACCACTGAAAGCACATTGATGTGAAGTGCTAGACCAACTCGCCCCACAAGTAGCCCAGAGAGTATTGCTGTACTGAGTGAACCAACGCTCCAGTAGCCAGCGGAAGTAGTGACTAGATTGATATTGCTTCTCTCTAAGAAGTGGAATGAATGCGAGTTGAGAGAAACGTGAACTGCAGTAATTCCAAAGCCAAAGGTGATATTAAGGATGAGAAAAATAAGACTGGAGTGGATATGAACGAGTAGCGACAGGGAAGAGAAGAGAATAAGAATTGATGTGACCGTTACGCGAAGTGCGCCATATTTGTGAATGATGTGGCCCACGGTAAGTAAGCCAAAGAATGCTCCAATTGAACCAGCGCTCATCAATGAGCCAAAAGCGCCATTATCAAGCCCAAGATTAGATTTAACTTCAGGAAATCGTGGAATCCAAGCCATAATTCCAAATCCAAAACAGAGGAAGAGGATGTGAATTAACTTCTTCTCGCGGGCGTCTAGGCGATCATTTTCCATTAGAAGAGCGCGTTCGCGAGTGCCGCTCTCGCCTTGATAACTCGAGGGTCGGCTGGGTCAATTAGTCCAAAGAGTTCGAGTAAGCGATCTTTAACAAGCTTCTGCTCTGCTCCATCCAAGATGACAACTAAATGCAAGAGTCGTTCAAATGCAGGCTCGAGGTAACCACTCATAATTTCTACATCGGCACACTGCAGTTGAATCACAATATCTTCAGGGTTACGAACCGCATCTTCCATAATCTTCTGGCCATCGATGCCATCAGTGCGAATTAACAACTGCACTTGAGCAAGCCCTAGCTTTGCAAAGTGATCATTTGGCTTGCGTGCCAGTAACTTTTTATAGGCAGCTTCGGCAGTTACATAATCGCCTTGATCAAGGGCTGCTAGCGCTTCATCTTCTTCTGGTTCAGTTGGCTCTAGTGGTTCTTCGCCAATACCTTGTTGGGCTGCAAGTGTAAGAATCTTGGTAATGACTTCACGCAATTGAGCTTCGCCGAGCGCTTGCTCCAAGAAAGGAATTGCCTGTCCGCCGATAAAGACAACTCCATAAGGAATGCTGCGTGCTTGCAGCGCTTGTGCCACAGGACCTTGGGTATCCACGTCAACTCGCGCCAATACCCACTTACCTGCATCGGCAGTTTCAAGATTTCCGAGTGCACGAAGTGTTGACACTGATTCAACTGATCGAGCAGACCAGCAGAGAATTACGACAGGCTTCGAATTCGAAAGTGGAAGAACTTCTGCTTGAAGATTCTGCGCCGTTACTTCAAGGCCCGGCATTGGCGTTGAAGTGTCTATCGGAGGCTTACCTAAAGAGCTTAAATCAACTGCTTGGGAAAAGTTGGGTGGAAGGCTCACTGCTGCATCATGCCATCTACACGCACATCAACGCCAGAATCGCGTCTAAAGGGAAGAACTTCGCTCACATATGACCTTGCAGCAAATTCCAGCCCAACATCATGTCCTGCCTTCTCACTTAAATACCAACGATGTTCGAGAGCTTCATGGAAGAACTGCGCTAATTCGATTCTCCCTTCTAGCTCTGGTGGAATAAGTGAGACAGTTGGTACAAAGACTTCATTGAGCCAGCGACGTGCAGAATCTGCTATCGGTGGCTTCGGTGACTTCTCACGACCTCTAAATCGATCGAAAGATGCAAGGAGACGTTTAGCTTGCAGCTCTTCGGTTTCAAGTCCCATTAATTCACGGAGACGATTCTTGTGATACCCCGCTGCAACTAACTTCGGCTGAAAGACTAACTTGCCTGAATTTTCTCCCTCTTCCATTGAGACAGATACTTCTTCAACGGCAAAACCAAGATCATGTAACTGGCGCATTGCGCGTTCAACTGCATGGCGATCATTAGGATCTAACATCTGGCGGTCTTTCAGCGCTGACCACAAGCGGTGATAACGCTTGATGAGTGCGCTACTTGCGCGGATTGGATCCATGCCAGGGTAGAGAACGCCAGATAGCTGTAAGTCTTCTAACTCTGCAGCAACGTTAAAGTGTGCAATCTCTAAATCATGTTCGCGCTGCCCGGCAGTCAAAGTCTTTTGAAATTCTCCTGTCTCAGCATCTACTAAATATGCGGCATATCCTTCAGCATCACGGCGAAAGAGGGTATTGGAAAGGGAGCAATCGCCCCACCAGAAGCCCAATAAATGAAGGCGAACCAGCAGAAGTGCCAGAGCGTTGGCCATCATCGTGACATCTTCAGCCGTTACATTCTTATCGCTAAGAACAACGCGATATGGCAACGAGTAAGGAAGAAAGCGCGTTACCAGAGCACATGGCAGCTCTTCATTATTCTCATCTGTGCGACCTTCAATGACAGCGATAGATTGAACGCTCGGTGAATCAAGCTGCTTTAGTTCTCGGAGAATCTTGTACTCGCGATTTGCGAACTCAGAGACTGTCTCCTTGACTGCATAGACTTCAGAATCTGGATCATCGGTGGATCGGACAAGGCGCACGATGTGGCGTGAAATACCGCGCTTTTCGGCGAGCATTGGATCCTCGGGCCACTCCTCTAAAGGAAGGTTCCAGGGTAGGCCAGTAACAGCGGCAATTTCTTCACCGAGTCCTGTAATCCGTAGCGCCATGGGGGTTATTCTCTCTTACGCTTTACAATAAAGCATGGCTATTTCAGAGCGTATAAAGAAAAAGAGTAGTAAATCACCTGTTCGTACTGATTTCGGGAAGGCCGGAGCGCCCATAGATCGCGGACATCCATTCTATTTTGGATTTATTGCAACTGTTGGAGCCTTAACTGCATTTGTTCTGATGCGCGCACTTGCCAGTGCAAGCCAGGTATTTGTTCTCATACTCGTCGCCCTCTTTCTTGCAACAGGATTAAATCCTGCAGTCGAAGCTATTCGCAAACGCGGTGTTTCTCGAACAACGGCAGTCTCGATAATTTTCACCTCCGTAATTTTGCTCGTTATCGCCTTTGGAGCACTAGTAGTTCCACCTCTAGTTTCTCAACTCACACATCTCATTGAAAGCGCGCCCGCTCTTCTCAACCAGCTGAAAGATAATGCAACGATTGCCAGCATTAACACTCAATATGGAATCATCGATTCTCTCCAGAATAAATTGAGCGAAGTGACATCCGATGGAACCCTTCTTTTCTCAGCATTTGGTGGAGTCATCGGTGTTGGAAAGAGCGTTCTCTCTGGAACATTTACTGCGCTGACAATTCTCGTTCTCACTCTCTACTTCATTACATCTCTGCCACAAGCAGTTGATTTAGGGCTCAAGTTTGTTCCTGCAAGCCGCCGTCCTCGAGTCTCGCTTCTTACTGAGGCAGTAATTGCTCGGGTGGGTGCATTTGTCGGCAGTCAGATTCTTGTTTCCGCAATGGCTGCGACTTTTATGACACTTTTGGCTCTAGTACTTGGACTTCCGTCACCGATTGCAATTGGAATCATTATCTTCGTCTGTGGTTTAGTGCCGCTAATTGGTCACTTTATTGGAAGTGCCATCTACACAATCATCGCTCTGACTCAATCCGTATCAATCGGAGTTATTGCTTTTATTAGTTATGTTGTTTACGTGCAGATCGAGAATTACATTTTGACGCCAAAGATTATGAAGAGATCGCTTAATGTTCCAGGTGCAGTCACAATTATCTCTGCGCTTATTGGTACTTCACTTCTAGGGCTGGTCGGCGGGCTACTTGCTGTGCCGATTGCGGCTTCAGTAATTCTGATTCTTGAGGAAGTTGTCTTTCCTCGCGCTGAAAAATCTTAAATTTCAGTTGGTAGCGGCAATCGCTCCGGTGCGACTATCTGAGTAATTTCAGTTAAAACTCTATGGACATAAGGTTCACCCACCCAAAGATGTTTTGCACCATCTACTGCTATTAATTGCGTCTGCGGGATAACAGCAAAGCGTTGACGAGCTTGCTCTGGTTTTAAGTAATCATCATGTTCCGGAACTAATGCAATCACCGGGCGGCCATCTGCTGCCCAGAACTCAAGATCGCCATCGACAATATCGAGCAAAGTTGGGCTGAGAAGAATTAGCCCTTTGACACGCGGATCGCGTGCGTGGCTAATTGCAATACTTGTTCCGAAAGACCAACCAACAACCCAAAGCTCGGTCAATCCGAGTGTTTCAAAGCAATATTTGATCATCGCTTCGACATCGAACTTTTCTGCTCGTCCATTGTCATAACTGCCGGTACTTGTGCCTGCCTCGCTGGTTGTGCCACGAGTATTGAAACGCACTACGGTGATTCCAGCCATTGCAGGTAAACGATTGGCAGCTTTCTTATAAATATGGCTATCCATCATTCCTCCCCCAGTTGGGTTTGGATGACAGCAGAGAATCGCCGCAGAGGAGTTAGCAAGTGGTGCGCTGACTTCGCCGATAAGAACTTCTCCATCTGCGGTTGTTACCGTAAATGGTGTGCGCAGCCCGGGAAGAATTGTGCTGGGGCGGATTGGTTCCGGCATAGTTGCAGTCTAGTCTTGCCTTATGGCTCAATCAAAAGATGCGGTATTTGAATCACTGAACCCTGCAACTGGAGAAGTTGTTGGAATCTATCCTCAACAGAACGAGTCTGAAGTACGCGCTGCAGTTGCAACTGCGCGCAACGCAGCTCAACAGTGGAGAGCAATTGATTTTCACGGACGCCGCAAGGTTCTCCTTAAATGGAGTGATCACCTACTGGCACATATCGATGAATTAACTGCACTTGTCTCACTCGAAACTGGAAAGCCTGTCAGTGATGCAAAGCTCGAGGCGGCACTTGCTGCAGGACATATCGCATGGGCTGCACGACATGCAGAATCTGTCATGCGCACATCTCACAGATCTCCTGGTCTCTTAATGGCAAATATGTCTGCAACTGTTGAAAGATCTCCTGTCGGAGTCGTTGGCGTCATTGGTCCGTGGAACTATCCCGTCTTTACTCCACTTGGTTCGATTGCTTATGCACTTGCTGCTGGAAATACCGTTGTCTTTAAGCCAAGTGAATACACGCCAGGAGTTGGCCAATACCTGGCACAAAGTTTTGTTGACTCATCACTGATGAATGATGTGTTCATCTGCATTACAGGCCTGGGTGAAACCGGAAAGTTCCTCTGCGAAAGCGGAGTAGATAAGTTGGCATTTACAGGTTCAACTAGAACAGCGAAGATTGTTGCAGCAACATGTGCCGCACAGATGACCCCCGTTGTATTGGAGTGCGGAGGCAAAGACCCGGTCATCGTCGCTCACGATGCTGATATCAAGCGCGCAGCTGATGCCACAGTCTGGTCAGCTTTCTCCAACGCAGGACAAACTTGTATCGGTGCCGAGCGCGTTTATGTTGATGAACGAGTCGCAGATCAATTCATCGAGAAGGTTCTGGAGATTGCGCGGGATGTTCACCCTGGTGCACCTGGTGAGGGTAAGTACGGCCCAACAACAATGCCTAAGCAAGTGCCAATTATTCAGAGCCATATCGATGATGCCATTGCCAAGGGTGCAAAGGTGTTGATGGGTGGATCAGATTCTGTGAAGGCTCCCTTTGTTGAACCTGTCATCCTCGCGGAAGTTCCTGAAGATTCCATTGCAATGACTGAAGAAACATTTGGACCAACGATTGCTATCAACCGCGTGAAAGATATGGCTGAAGCAATTCATCTGACCAACGCTTCTCGTTATGGTCTAGGCGCATCCGTATGGTCAAAACGAGAGGGAAAGAAGATCGCTTCTCAGCTACATACCGGAATGGTTGCCATTAACTCAGTCATCTCCTTTGCCGCAGTCGATGCTGTGCCATTTGGTGGCGTGAAAGATAGCGGTTACGGTCGTATTCACGGCCCAGAAGGAATTCTCGAATTTACTTATCCTCGCACCGTTGTTCGTGCACGCTTTCAGCTGCCTATCGCCTTTACCAGCTTCTCACGTACAAGCGGTAACGATAAGTTAATTATTCGACTCACTAAACTTCTCAAGGGCCGCCTCAGTTAAGAATTAATACCGCGGCGCATTTCTTGTTCGCTCAGTACGAGGACCACGATTATTTCGCTTGGTCCAACATGCGTTGTGCCAATGTCGTCGGTTATCTTCATCGCCATCGAGCCATGCAACGGTATGCGGCGTAGCCATCGGAATTACTTGATCACAACCTGGGCATCTATATGGTTTATTTGCAGAAGAACCAGTTAACTTCCTAACAATCCAAAGACCATTTTCATCTTCTTCGAAGCTTTGATTTGATGCGATGTGAATTGGCTCATCATCACCGCTCTTTGGCCGGCGATTCTTCGGATAGTTCTTACGCGGGCTCATGGCTCTATTTTCTCGCACTTTTGCAGTGAAAGTGACAAGATAGCTATATGAGCACAGTCATAAGCGTTTCGGGGCTGCGAAAGAGTTATGGCTCAAATCTCGCAGTAGCAGGCGTTGATTTATCTATCCAGAAGGGCGAAATCTTCGCGCTTCTTGGCCCCAATGGCGCAGGCAAGACAACAACGGTAGAAATCCTTGAGGGTTTCCGCGATCGTGATTCGGGTGATGTTCAAGTCCTCGGCTTTGATCCATCGACTAAAGGCGCTGCCGGACAAGCGTGGCGCGATCGAATCGGCATTGTTCTGCAATCGACAAGTGATGCTGGTGATTTGACTGTCTATGAATCTGTTTCGCACTTCGCGCATTACTACAAGAGCGCAAAAGATCCCCGCGAAGTCATCGAACTTGTTGGCTTATCCGAGAAGGCAGATGCCCTAGGTCGCACACTTTCAGGCGGTCAGCGTCGACGTTTAGATGTTGCACTTGGAATTATCGGAAATCCAGAGTTGATATTTCTCGACGAACCAACAACGGGGTTTGATCCAGAGGCACGACGTGCTTTCTGGGCACTGATTCGCAAACTCCGCGATGAGGGCGCAACGATTCTTCTGACCACTCACTACCTCGATGAAGCAGAAGCACTAGCAGATCGCGTGGCTGTAATTAATCGCGGCACAATCATCGAAGTCTCAACTCCAGCACAGCTTGGTGGGCGAGCGACATCGCTTGCCACAATTACCTGGCGCGATGGCGCAGAAGTTAAGAGCGCTCAGAGCGCGGAGCCAACGCAATTTGTACAGAACTTGGCCGCACAATTCGGTGGCGAAGTTCCAGAGCTCAGCGTTAAACGAGCATCTCTCGAAGATATTTACTTGAAGATGATTGGAGATGCGCATGCGTAATCCCAACGCAATCTCGATCGGTCTTCAACGCGGCAAATTAGAGATTAAGCAATTTATGCGACAGCGTGAATCTGTCGTATTTACAATGCTCTTTCCTCTGATCTTGCTAGCGATTTTCGGTTCTGTTTTCTCAGAAGATATTGCAGACGGTGTCACCTTCAGCCAATATTTCGTCGCTGGAATGATCGCCTCAGGCCTTGTAAATACAGGCTTTCAGCAACTCGCAATCATGATTCCGATGGAGCGCGACTTTGGAACACTCAAGCGCTTACGTGGAACGCCGATGCCGGCAAGCAGCTACTTCATCGGTAAAGCAATTCTTGTAACGCTGAGCATGCTTATCCAAGTTGCTCTACTTCTTGCAGCCGGTGTTGCCTTCTTCGGAGTCAATCTGCCCACAACTGCTGATAAGTGGTTACTTCTCGCAGCACTGTTAGTTCTGGGAAGTGCCTGCTCGACAGTGCTTGGAATTGCATTCTCCAATGTTCCTAAGAGCGGTCGCGGTGCATCTGCAGTTGTTTCACCAGTTGTGATCGTTCTGCAATTCTTTAGCGGTGTCTTCTTTATCTTCACCGATCTGCCACAGTGGATGCAGCAAGTCGCAGCAATCTTCCCTCTGAAGTGGATGACTCAGGGAGCTCGTTCAATCTTCCTCCCTGACTCATTTGCTACGCGTGAAGTTGCCGGCAATTGGGAAACTGGGCGAACCTTTGCCATTATTGCCGCATGGCTCGTCGTGGGATTGATCTGGGCAATTCGCAGCTTCAAATGGGAGCGCGACTAAAGAAGGCTTCATCGCTTCTCGCGCTCTCAATCTTACTATCCTCAATTGCATCAATCGATAGCTCATACGCAGCAACGAAGAAGCCAACTCCAAAGCCGAAGCCAAAGGTTCTGATCTCACCTGCACCGAAATGGCCTCCTGCAGGATTTGCCTTCGAATCTGGCGTCTATGCAAGGGTGCCTACTAGTAAGCAACTTGTATCGGCGATCTCAGCTAAGAAGTTCTTAGCTAACCAAGTAAAGAATTGTAAGAAGTTCGTATGTGGCGCTGTTCAAGTCGCTGCCGAACCCGGCTGCCAATGGTGGGAAGTTGATTCACATGTGTACTCAAAAGAGAAAGTGCTCCTTGGAAAGCTAAAGACCATCGTCGGCACAAGTTCTCCATTTGAAATTAGGACCATCCTGTTGGTCTCACCTGAACCTATTGAAACCCTTGAATTCATTACAGATATTGAAGTTGTCTGCCATCAAGATCCAAAACCACAGGGAGCTGCAGGCTCGACATATACCAAGGTGGCAGAACCACCGAAAGAATCAGTGAGTGAGTAAATGTTAGGCGGCACTAATAACTATCTCTTCTTCATGAGTCTTGCTGGATTTCCGGTTGTTCTCTTTCTTATCTTTATGCTCAAGTGGACTATGGCTCGGGGTAAATCACTCGTGGAGAGAACACCCATCGCTGGCACAGATGATGAGTATGGAATGCTCGTCCCCGTCGCATCTCCAACAAATCACATTGAAGGAGAAATGCTTCGTCAGAAGTTGATTGCAGTTGGAATTAAAGCAACGTTGACCCAGACCAAGAGTGGTCCAAGGTTATTTGTATTTCCTGAAGAAGAGAGCGTCGCGAGAGCGCATCTCAAGAGCGCAAACTAGCGATTGGCTCCAGGAACCCAGAGCTGGTCGCCAATCTCTTTATTTGCATAACGTGCAAGTACGAAGAGTAGATCTGAGCAACGGTTGAGGTACTTGGCGGTGAGTGGATTTACTCCGCCACCAAATGCGTGAATCGCAGCCCAAGTGCAACGTTCTGCGCGACGAACAACGGTGCGCGCAACATGAAGGTGTGCAGCGGCAGGCGTACCTGATGGCAGAACGAATGAGCGAAGAGATTCAAGATTAGCGTTGTACTTATCGATTGCCTCTTCTAGATAAACAATTTGTGATTCAAGAACGCGCAAAGGTTCAAACGCTGGTGCATCGACTACTGGTGTACAGAGGTCTGCGCCGACATCGAATAAATCATTCTGGATGCGAACCAAAAGTGCGCGAACTTCTTCGGTTAATTCATCCGTTGCGAGCACAACACCGATAGTCGAGTTAGCTTCATCAACAGTTGCATATGCTTCCAAACGCGGGTCATTCTTGGATGTACGGCTCATATCTCCGAGAGATGTAGTTCCGTCATCGCCTGTCTTTGTATAAATACGCGTTAAATTAACCATGTCCGTAGCCTATAAGTAGTATTCGGATATGGCATCTTCGTCCCTCGACCGCTTCCGGATCACCGGTGGCTGCCGCCTCGTCGGCGAAGTTACCGTTACAGGGGCGAAGAACTCTGTCCTTAAATTGATGGCAGCATCCCTCTTAGCGGTCGGCAAGACCACTATCCGCAACGTTCCAGATATTGCCGATGTCGACATCATGGCCGATCTACTTACTCGCCTTGGCTGCACTGTAGTTCGTGGAGATGCAACGGTCACCATCGATGTTCCAGAAGCTCCTGCTCATCGCGCTGATTACGATCTAGTTCGCAAGATGCGTGCCTCTATCAATGTACTTGGCCCACTCGTTGCTCGCATCGGAAAAGCTGAAGTCGCACTTCCTGGTGGAGATGCGATCGGTTCACGTGGACTTGATTTCCACATTAAAGGTCTTGAATCTCTCGGTGCAAAGGCGCACGTTGAACATGGGTATGTGATTGCCGAGGCACCGCTTGGTCTTACTGGTACATCCATTGATTTAGATTTCCCATCTGTGGGCGCAACAGAGAACCTCATGACTGCAGCAGTTCTTGCAAAGGGTGTCACAGTCATAGATAACGCAGCGCGCGAACCAGATCTGGTTGACCTCGGAGAATTTCTCATCGGAATGGGCGCAAAAATTGATGGTCTTGGCTCTCCAACAATCACAATTACTGGAGTCGAGAAGTTATCACCAACTGATCACACGACTATTCCTGATCGAATCATCGCTGGCACATGGGCATTTGCTGCTGCCATGACACAAGGCGATATAACCATTCATGGTGGACGCTCAGAACATATGGAAGTTATGCTCGAGAAACTTACTTCAGCCGGTGCCATCATCACATCAACACAAGATGGTTTCCGTGTGCAGATGAGCCACCGACCTAAAGCAATTGATGTCGCAACACTTCCCTATCCAGGATTTGCGACCGATCTCCTGCCATTTATTATCGGAATGAACGCCGTCGCTGAAGGCCACTCGATTGTTACCGAGAATGTCTTTGAATCAAGATTTATGTTCGTCAACGAACTCATGCGCCTTGGTGCTCAGATCACCGTAGATGGCCACCACGCATCGATAGATGGCATTCCGCAGCTATCTGGGGCACCTGTTGAGGCTACTGATATTCGTGCAGGAGCTGGGTTAGTGCTGGCAGCGCTTGTTTCAGAGGGTGAAACTACTGTCGATGGTGCATTCCACATTGATCGCGGATATCCAAACTTTGCCGAGCAACTTGTTGCGCTGGGCGCAGAGGTTATCCGCGAATAGTTTTTACTTTTTGATTTTCTTGATTACCGCCGAAACCGGGAAAGTCACACACATTCCCAGTAATATACAAAATGAAGTAACAACTAGATTTCCATCGTTATCTTGCATGTAGAGAATTCGACTGCCGATAACACCAAGGAAGAAGCCTGAGATTAAGGCTCCCCTATTTCTCTTTACGAAAGCTTTAATCGACGGACTCGGTAAGAATAGAGACGCGATCATTTGAAACTGATAAGAACCCCCCACGGACGTTAAATTCTTTCGTTGTTCCGTCGGTGCCTTTAATGCTGACAGCTCCGTCGACTAGTACGCCAAACAAAGGTGTGTGACCTGGAAGAACTCCGAGATCACCTTCTGTGGTGCGCGCAGAGACAAATGTTGCCTCGCCTGACCACACCTGTTGTGTTGGCGATACTAGTGCGACGTTGAGAGCCATCTTTTTCCTTACTTAGTTCTTCGCGAGTTCTGCAGCTTTGCGCTCGACATCGTCGAGGCCACCGCACATGAAGAATGCTTGTTCTGGAATGTGATCGTACTTTCCATCAGCAAGCGCTTCGAATGCTGCGATTGTGTCTGCAAGTGGAACGAATGAACCATCGATGCCAGTAAAGACCTTTGCCACGAATGTGTTCTGTGACAAGA
>JACCEA011478770.1_pt1 | contig 13999 bp, 12 predicted proteins | sample 7449851 | NCBI WGS metagenome assembly JACCEA01 (sample SAMN15323453, study PRJNA562643) | freshwater metagenome | isolation source: river surface water | place: USA:Blue River Watershed | collected 2017-08-18 | reverse complement strand
TTTATCACACCACCAAAGAAGGCAACTTCAAAGGGGTAAACGAACACGCACATGAGGTTGATGTAATTATACAAGTAGATAAAGGCAAAGCAACATCTACTGGCAGGTTTAATGCTGGGGGAAGTATGGAGGTTTGAATTTTTCTATGTGAAACCATAAAGTCAATTTCACCATTTTTATTTAACAAAAATTCATAGCAAATAGGAATGCCAATATCTTCAAAGTTCATTCGAGGCCTTTTTTGTGCATATACACTTGCAGCAACAATTTCGATAAAATCGATAACATTTGCTTCTTGCTCTATTAGTGAACTTTTAAAAGTTTTAGACTTGCAATGACTGTGTAGCTTTTATTTGCTTTCCTCTTTTATCTGCCGCCAATTATCTGTAATGTTTTACTGAAGACAATTCTACCTTTAAATTATTTAAATTTGAATCGTAGTTATTGTCTTTAATTTCTTTCTTTTTTCTGCGTATCATTTCTTCTATTTGAACATAGTTGGTTTCTTTTTCAGGACATTTTGGCCCCAATAAAATTGTTCTTAAATAAATTGGAAATGAATTGTTATTGATTCTAAAATCTATTATTGGATTGACAATTGAATGAGTGTCGGTCAATACCCAGTCTGTTTTCAATTTGTCTAGTTTACCATTATCAATTATTAAAAGCCTTACTTCTTCTTCAATTGCATAGTCGTTTGCTTTAAAAAAATGCTTCCAATATCCAAATTTCCGAAATTCAAACTCGAATCCTGTTAGTCGTTCTACTTCCACCTTAATTTGTTTCAAAAAGTCTAACTCTTTATGTTTGCCGTTTTCGTCTGCATACTTTACTTTTTGCAATAGAACGTGCTTGTTTAAATTGCTTTTCTTAATATCAAAGACTAAACAAACGCCTTTAGCATCGTCTGAATATAATCGCCAAAGCGTTAAATCATCTATACGTTCCAATTTAGAGCACGAGGTAATATATCGATTATTTATCGCGGTAATGGTATTGTGATGTACTCTTATTAATGGTTTTTCAAAGCTGATAATTCCATTATCCCGATTCAAATAGCTTTCCACATAATTCACTTCTGATTTGTCATTCAAGCCTACTAAACCACTCATGCGGAATGTCAAGTTACTCAGCATATCGAAAATGGTTTTTAGCCTTGTGTATCGGCAAATCTGGGTGTCTTTAAATTCCCCGAACATTTTATTGAAGAACTGATTTTCAAATGATGTGATACCACCATCATTATCTGAAAAAAAGTAAGTGTTTGAATTATGGTCAAATTGGATTCTGCTTAAAAATGATCTGCTTTGTATGAAAGTTAAAAATTCACTATTGTCCTGCAAGTACTGATTTGCTGCTTCAATAAAGATGTTTAAAATGTTTTCTTTGTCTTTCTTTACTATTTTTACTTTTTCCAGGTTGGTTAATCGTTTGATGATTTCATCAAACGAGATTTGGAAAAAATCAAGGTCTTTTTCGTTTCTGTCGTAGAAGTAAAATGATTCGTTGTCAGTTGCAATTGCGAATCTTGAATTAGTAATTGCAATTGCTGAACGTAGCGTGTCAGTTGCCTGAGCGAAAAAGTTTTTATTTTGTAGTGTTGATTTTACTTCAATAACCGCAAGAGGGTGAACTCCTTTGTAGATAATAATGTCAAATCTTCCTTTCAGAATAGGAGTATCCCACCAATCTTGAGGACTAACTTCAAAATTGGTGTGGCGAAAAGCTTCTTTAAACCTATTAGCAACTATTTCTTCTATTTTCTGATCCATGTTTTCCCATCCATTACAATTGTATTTCTATTGTTTTTAGTCCCCTTTTTGCTAATAACGTATACCTTCCTCGCTTGCTGGAAACTTGTATTTAAACGAAACGAAATTTAGTTTACAATTCCATTAATTTGTTGTATATACTAGTGTTTGATAATTTATTTAGCCTTTTATTCCACAACAATCAATTTCGATTGAATATTTCCATTTGGTTTTACAATGTACATACCTGGAACTTGTATTTTAGTTGTGAATTGCCTTTGATTGGATTCTCCTTTGATTTTTTCAATTTGTTTCCCTGTTAAATCAAATATTGAAATTTCATTCCCCGAATTTAAAGCTTGATTGAATTCTAAATTGAGTTCTCCGCCTGCTGCAACTGGATTTGGAGATATTTTCAATCCACCTTCCTGTAATTTTGAAAATTGAAATGTTGAGAGATTTTCTTTACAAACATTGGCTATCCAGAAGTTATAAGTGAACATGGATTTGTTTAATTTCAAACTCCAAACGCTCTCAGTTGGATTTGCTTTCATGGAATACAAATAACAAAACATATTCCCCGAGTTGAAATTGTTTGCCAAAAAATTAAAATTAGAATTTGCCAATTCAAATTCTACCTTATAATTCATGTTTGCATACGAATAAAGTTTGGTAGTAAACAATGTCGATTTAAACGTATCGGCCAGAGAAACGCGGCTCGAATCAAAATCAAACCATTTGTTTGTTCCAATGGTAACATACAAATTATTGGTATCATCGGCCATTAACTTAGAGTACGTAAACCCACCTACTGCCGATGATTCTATGGCAGAATACTTCAATCCATTAAACGACGAATCGAATGTAACGATGGCACGACTCTCCATTGTTTTACAATTAAGTGATTTATTTGAATTGTCTAAAATACCACTGGAAGAATTGAATAATGAAACCACATAATTACCACTGTTGATGTAAAGAATTTTACCCAGATTATTAAGGTAAACCGGACCGTAACACCCTATATTATAGGCATCTGTAAAGTTAAACCCACTTATTTTTAGCATTAAGTAATCTTTGCCAGAATATGGAGAAGGCAATTTTAATACTGATTTAATTATTGCTATTTGCTGTTTTTTTAAACTAGGCAAATTGATTGTGTCCGTATATTGAATGATGGAAATAATTTGTTCATTATTCTCTTCAATTTTAAAATTTAGAATTTCATTATTGGAATATCCCAACAAATTGAAATTAATTACATTAAATGATGTATCCAACTTTAATAAGTACAAAGAATACGGATGGTTATTTGGTATTTTTACTGCAGAATTAAGTGTGATTTCACTATTTATACTGGCGGTAAGGAAAATACCCTGTTTAGAACGGAGAAACTCTATGTTTTTAGGATTTAACATTACTCCGTTGGCTGTTTTGCCAATCTCATAGTAATTAATTCCACCAAAATCTGTGTTAATTTTAACTACTATTATTCTGGAATATGATTTTGCCGCAATTGTAACTTTGCTCGACAATTGATAAGTAGCATTTGAGTAAACCACTATTGGAAAATATACATTCCCCGCTTCATCCGTAGATATTTTTACACTTTGCATTGGAATGGGAATATTCAAATGAACTTGTTGTTTTAATTGTCCCTCAGAATTAAATTTTAAAAGAAAACAACTATTTCTATTTGCTGTTATTGTTGAATTTAACTTAACTGAGTTAACTGCGCAAGAGTCTTCCGACCAATAGGCCACAATGTAATCTCCATTTTTGAATTTTATAGGATCAGAAACATTTGAATAGGTGTATTTTGTGCTTAAATCATTTGCATATGAAATACATTGGGCATGTAAATTTATATTAACGCCAACAATAAAAAGGACGGAAAACAAAAATAAATTGCGACTCATAAATAGAAAATTGTTAGTTGAACATGTTTATTTCATCTATAGTCATATCTGTTCCATCAAAATTATTATCTAAAGGAATAAAGTTTATTTCTTTTTCAGTTTGATTTTCAGAGTTTATTGTAGTATTTGCATTTGGATCAAGATTCCATTTCTTATTTATACCTGCTACAAAAATAGTAGCGTATGGAAAATTATAAATATTATCTGCTGCATGAAAAATCATTACGAAACAAGTTGGACATTTGCCTGGTGAAAATGTACCAACGCAATTAAGATCGCAAACGTGTTGAATAACACCTGGGCCGGAATTAGTGCTTTGTGTATTGTACTCGCAGCAATGGGGACATTTTACAAAGATTTTACCACTTTTGACAACAATGGGTGATCCACAAGTTTTGTTAACGACTGGATTGGGTACCTGAGCTTTCAAAGAAATTGAAATGCAACATAATAGCATAGCTAATGAGATAGATTTAATTTTTTTCATATTTGTTAATTTTGTTTTTTATTTTATTGGTATTTTTCAACAGCTCAAACCAACAAAAGTTAAATAAAATTTACAATAGCAGAATCGAATATTAGGGAATTCCTATATTGAAGTGATGATTTTGAATGATTAGATACCAATTAAATTAAGGGTAGCGTTAGATTGCTAAAATTACAATTATTCGCAACACTTAGGGCATTCCCTAATTATTAGGGATTTATTTGTTTCGATTATTACTTTTTATCTATAAGTTTGACAAAAATTAATACTTATGAACACGAAAAAACCTCATTTCAAACTAGCGATTACAAAGCCAAAATTGAGTTCAACTGAAATTAATTGGTCAGATGCACAATTAATGAAATTAAAATATTGCCAAAACCCTGATTCCCTCAAAATTGAGACAAATACAGGAATAGAAGTTTTAAACGGGTTTAGAGTAAACGCAGAACACTTGCGTAAACTGATTGATGGTAAAAATGAAAATGGTGTAGTAATTCAAAATCCAGCCCAGGATATCTACATATCGTTTGGTGTTAATTTGGAGGATGTAAATAAACCTCTAAGTCAACAATATTTTACGATTATTGTGACTGCCATAGATAGCAATAATGTGCAACAGACAAATGTTGTTTACGATAATTGCGCTCCTTGCCCAGACATGTGCCCCACGACGTTGTAGTATAATCAATGCGATATTTACTTTATTTGTATTACGTCATTTTGTTTTTTTCTAGCTTTTTGGCACTGAAAAATATAAGTAGATTCAATAGTGAATTTAAGTTTTTGGCATTTCTTGTATTTCTTACTTTAATTGTTGAATTGCTCGCTTTCTATTTTGCAATTTCTCAACATAATAATATTTTAGTATACATAGTATTCATGCCCATTAGAGTTGTTTTGATCAATTTGGCTTATTGCTCATATCACAAAGATGCTGTAATTAGAAAAATTTCTATTTCTTTAGTGTTGGTTTATTTGGCTTACTACATAAATGGTTTGTGTGAAATAAAATTAAATGTTTTTCACAACAAATTGATACTATTTGAAAATATTATTCTTTATATTCTTGTTTTTTATTCAAGTTATTTGATTATTAGTAAACAGAATTATAATTCTTTGAAGGAAAATAAGTTTTTATGGGTTAATATTGGGTATTTATTCTATTTGTCGGTTACGTTTTTTGTTTGGTCTTTTCATTTTGTTTTAAAAACAAATGATATAAATTTAATATCTAGAATTACCTTGATAATTTTAAACATAATGTTATATTCTATTTTTACCTTAAGTTTTTCCAAAGTAAAGTTAAAAAGTGAAAATTAGTAACGCAAATATCACCACTGAAACAATTACAATAGTTGTGATTGGAATTATCATCATGGTTGTTCTAGTTAATATATTTATTTTTTGGTTTGTATTGTCAAACAAGAAAAGGGAGTTTGAATTAAAAATAAATAATGAAAGGATCAACGCCAATTATGAACGACAGATGTTGAATTTGCAGAATGAAACTAGAAATACTGAGATGAAATATTTCGCAAGGGAATTGCATGACAATTTGGGGCAAATCACTTCTCAGTTAAAAAGATATTTAGATTTTAATATTGAACAAAATAGAATTTTAGAAACAAATTCTGGTAGTGAGTTAATTAATCAATTGAAGATTGAAATAAGAAGACTTTCCACTCGATATAATCATTTTGTTTTCAATGATATAAATTTAGTTGATTCGATTTCTAATGACATTCTCAGAATCTCGAAATTTTCTAATATGATGATAGATTTAAACATTCCAGATGACGACATTATTTTAGAAAACACTGTAAAAGCCGAAGTGTTTCGAATTTATCAGGAATTAATTAATAACACAATGAATCATTCAAAAGCTAAAAATGTGAAAATTTCAATGAATTCAAATGCTTCGGCTTCAATGGAAATGATAATTGAAGATGATGGAATAGGGTTCGACCCAACTCTAATGAAAAGAGGATCAGGATTATACAATATAACAGAAAGAGCCAAACAAATTGGGGGCACTATCATTTTTCAATCCAATCCTGGATCTGGTACTTTAACAACTTTAACAATAATTAATGCTTTAAATGCTTAATATTCAAGATTTAAAAATTGCCATTATAGAAGATCATGTATTAGTTAGGCGTGGTATTTCTGAAGCTTTGACCAAAATTAATGAACACATTAACTTTATCATTGAAGCAGATAATGGGTTGGATTTTATAACCCAATTCGACGATAGATCTATTGAAATTGATCTGGTTTTGGTAGATCTCGAGATGGATAAAATGGATGGCTTTGAAACGATCAAATGGTTAAAATCTCATAGCCCCAACATTAAGATCTTAGTATTAACTCAAGTTACTGATGAATTTCGAATTCGGGAGGCGTTAAAACTTGGGATTGATGGTTTTTTTGACAAATTCGGAAAAGTTGAGGATTTGAATTCTGCGATTAATAATATAGCATTGGGTGGTTCTTTTTTCCCAGGATACATAAAACAAATTCAACACAAATTAATGAATGGAGTAAACATTGAAAATATGGAAGCAATTTCAACTGGAGTATTTTTTACAGAAGAAGAAATTAATCTAATTAGACTATGCTACCGCGGCTATTACAATAAAGAAATCTCGAAAATGTTGAATTTGAGCGATAAATCCATTGAATTCTATTTAAATAAATTGTATAAAAAAATGAAAGTAACTAATCGCGTTGAAATGATTAGGTATGCATTAATGAATCAATTGATTCAAGTGAAAAGTTGAATTACCCTTGTAATGAATAATTTTTTTGGATTTTTATAATTAAACCAGGCTTAATACTGTTGGTGTTTTTGGGTTTTAGATTGTTGATTATTTTTGGTATTCTCGAATTGATTATTTAGTAAAACTAAATATTTGTATATTTGCTAATTATCAATATCTAGAAAAATACAATTATGACAAGGCTGGGAGAATATTTAAACAAGAAATCAATTAAAAAAGCTGAGGTTTCCAGAAAAACAGGTATTAGTCCTTCTCGTTTGAGTGAGTTAGCTTTAAATAAATCTACCAATTTAAAAGCTGAGGAATTGTATTTAATTGCTTTAGCAATAGATGTTGATCCCATTGAAATTCTTGAGGTAGTTTTCAAAGACGTGAAATTATTATCTACATTCTGATGGCAAATATTCCTTTTTCAGTTTCAGCTCGTACAGCACGTTTGATAGGGAGAGAAAACGTTGCAAATGCAGAAGGTGCATTAATCGAATTAGTGAAAAACTGTTACGACGCAGATTCGGAAAATGCGATTATTCTCATAGATAAAAAATACAACCGTATAGTAATTCTAGATACTGGCGAAGGTATGCATAGCAATATAATTACTGAACAATGGATGACTATTGGCACAGATGATAAACTTTATAATGCGATTACCTCCACAGGTAGGATAAAGTCAGGTGCAAAGGGAATAGGAAGATTTGCTCTAGATAGACTTGGTGAAAAATGTACAATGTTGACATTTCCAAAAAACGGCCAAAACGGATTTAAATGGATTGTCGATTGGAATCAATTTGAAGAAAAAGATCTTAAAGGAAGAAATGTAAAGATTAATGATGTGTTTGCTCAATTGAATGAAATTGAGAATTCCAATTACAAATCAGAAATCGAAAAAGTTGTTGGAGATAATAATATTCTGGAAATTATCAATGGAATAGATATTAAAAAACCGATAACACATGGTACTTGTCTTATCATCGAAAATTTAAGAGATAAGTGGTCAAATACCAGTGTTTCTAAAGTGTTTCAAACTTTGGAATTGTTAAATCCTCCTGAAGGTTTAAGCAAAATAAACATATGGCTATTGAGTTCAGATGAACCCGGCAATTATGGATTGGTATCCAATGATAAATTTTTAGATTATGATTACAGACTTGTTGCTAGATATAAAAAAAATGACGAATACAATATTGATATTGAAGTGAATAGAAATGAATTCGACATTAATTTAATACCAAGACAGTTGTTTGATTTTGATGAAATGAAAGAGTTTCCATATGATTTCGAATCATTCCAAAAGGAAAAATTTCAACTGAATAGAACTTTTCATCAACTATTAAAAGTTTCAGAGGACAAAACAGGGCTTTTTAAAAATATTGGAGATTTTGAATTTACATTTTACTTTTTAAAAAAAACAATGCAGAGTGAAAACCAAGAAAAGTACTACTATAAATCTTTTCTTGGAAATAGAGCTAATTGGATTGAGAAATTCGGAGGTATTAAATTATATCGTGATGATTTTAGAATTCGTCCGTATGGAGAATTAAATACACAAGCCTATGATTGGCTAATGTTAGGAGAACGATTTGGGCAAAATCCTGCGGGTTTTTCACGAAGAGGAAGCCGAGTGCGTCCTAATCAAGTTGCGGGTGTTGTTAAATTATCAAGAATTGATAATCCACACCTTGAGGACACTTCTAACCGAGAAGGCATTCAGAATAGTGACACTTTTGAATTGTTTAAAAATCTACTTATTGGAATTATTAGAGTCCAGGAAGACGACAGGAGCACCATTGGCTATAATTTAGATAAGTTATTTTCATTATTGAATGAGACTGAAAATGATATCACTGAAAGTGAAGAAATCGCCAATGAAAAACCAAATTTGATCGAAACCCCAGAAGAGATTAAAGAAAAGAATGAAAAACTGAAAAGAGGTGTTAAAGCAATTTCTCAAAAATTGGTTGAAAAAGAAGATGAATTGGCAACATCAAGGGCTATGGCATCTGCTGGTATAATGATATCAAGTTTTTCTCACGAGTTTCATGGAATTAAGAATAATCTTACCTCTAGGATATTTCTGCTGAAGAACAAATTAAATTCTGTCCTGCCGGAAGATGCATTAAAAACTTCCCAGACTGGTGTAAAACTTCTGGATGAAATCGAAAAAATTTACAAACAAGATCAAAAGATTAAACAATGGATTGAATTCGCTATTGGTTTAACAAAAAAGGATCGGAGAACAAACAAATTGATTGACTTTGTCGAGTATTTCAATCAATTTGAAAAAACATGGAATGAAAATTTATTTACAGAAAGAAATGTCAGTTTTTCTGTAAATTTTGTAGGAGGGGCAGAAAATACGTTTAAAACAAAAATTTCTGAACTAGATTTAGATACAATATTTGATAATCTAATAACCAATTCAATTGAGGCATTTCAGAAAGCAGGTGTTTCAGGTGATAGAACAATAAATATCCAAGTCGAATTGGAAAATAAATGGGTAAAAGTCACGTATACCGATAACGGTCCTGGGATTGATTCCACATATTTGAATATAAATAAAATATTTATACCGTTTGAAACTTCAAAAAATGATGATTTAGGTAACCCAATAGGCACTGGATTGGGAATGTGGCTCGTCAAATCTGCAATTGATAGTAACAAAGGTAAAGTGTTGCTGTCAAAACCCAGCAAGGGATTTAAAATAGAGTTTTGGTTTAAAATTAATTGAATATGATGTATACTTTAGGAATTCTTGATGAAGAAACAAATGAGTTGGACCTTATTGAAACATGTTTTGAAAGTAATTTCAAAATAGTTAAAATACCCACAATTGAGTCTATAGATCAACTTATTGACTTGATTAAGTCAGAGAAAATAGATGCTCTAACAATTGATTACAAATTAAAAGAAAACAGTAGTTTGATACCGTTTAATGGAGATTATTTTTTCAAAGAGATTTATGATAAATTCGGCAATTTCCCTGCGTTTGTGCTTACTCAAGATGTCAATAATGCAAAGAAGGAAAGTAAAAAAATTAATCCCAGATTTATAGTAGACAAATCCAAAATTCATTCTTTTATCGATCCGCGAAACTTAACTGAAAAAACGGAATTTATTAATGAATTAATACTTGAAATTGAAGTTCATCAGAATTCGATCGCTGAGGATATAAATGAACTTAAAGAACTTGAGGAAAAATTGGAGCGCGGTGAATCTTTAGATGAAAAAGAAAATAGATATCTAGAATTAAATAATAGATTATCTAAATCAATATCTGGCTATGATTCAATCTCAAATAAATACTTCACCAAGGATACAATTGAAAGATTGGACAAATTAATTGAGCGAACTGAAGCAATGTTAAAGAAATTATAATATGTACGATTTTAGATTAAAAACACCTGCTCATAGCCCTTCCGTTCCAAAGTATTCAAGTTACTCTCAATATCGTACTATTTTAAGGAATGACTTTAATAAACGCTGCGCTTATTGTGATGACACTGAAAAATATCGTATCAGGAGTTTTGCAATTGATCATTTTATACCTCAAACTCCGAAAAATTTTGTACCGGTAACAAAGTCGAATGAATATACAAACCTAATTTATGCATGTTCTTATTGCAACAGAGCAAAATGGGATAAATGGCCAACTGATGATGAAAATAATCCCAATAATGGTTCCATTGGATTTGTGAAACCAACGGATGAAGCATATGGTAAATTATTCTATCGAAATCCTTACGGACGAATAATTCCAGTTCAAGATTGCGATTTAGCAATTTATATTAAAAATGAACTTTTATTGTGGCATCCAATTCATGCATTGATGTGGAAAATTGAAAAACTTATGGCCCTTGAGAAAAAAGTTGGTGAAAGGCTCAAAGAAAAACACAATGTTGAATTATGTAAAATGCATTATGAAATAACAAAACAGATTACAAGCATTTTTCACGATATTTTTTCAAACAATGATGAATAAAAAACACACAGGTTCCTATTACACTCCAGAGTACCTTGCTCGTTTTATTACGGAAAGAGTATTTAACTCAGTTGGCAATAAAACCGAAGTTTCTGTGCTCGAGCCTAGTGTTGGAGATGGTTCTTTTATCAATGAAGTTGCAAATAAATCAGAATTTGAAATTAAGCTCTTTGCAGTAGATATTAATGAACAAGAATTAGAAACTGCAAAGAATAAATGGAAACGAAAAAAAGCTTCATTTATTAACGCTGATTTTTTAAATTTTGAACCAAAACTAAAATTTTCAATTGTAATTGGTAATCCACCGTATGTTAAGAAAAACCTGATGTCTCAAGAGCAAATCGACATTTGTAATGAAATGCACCAAACTGAGTTTTCATCAACAACAACAATCAAAAACATATGGACTTCATTTGTTATCAAAGCAACGAAACTGCTTAAAAATGATGGAATATTAGCTTACGTCTTACCATCAGAATTATTACAAGTAAAATTTGCAGAAGAGATTCGAGAATTTCTTAAAAATAATTTTGAGAGAATTGAAATTTTCACTTTTAATGATCTAATGTTTGACTGCAAAGGTCAAGACACAGTGGTTCTCATTGCATATAAAAAACACGAAGAAAAAGGTGAGTTTTTCACCAATATAGATTCTTCTGAAACTTTGTTGAACAACCATTTTGTTTTACAGAAAAATAATCTCCTCGTGGATAGTAATGTAAAATGGACTCATCATTTTCTGTCAACCGACGAATTGGCATTCATTGAATCCTTACGAAATAGACTTTTGACTATTTGTGATTATTGTATTACTAAACCAGGTATAGTAACCGCTGCAAATGACTATTTTATCATTTCAGAAAAAAAAGCAAAAGAATTCAAGATTTCGAATTACACAAAACCAATAATTCAAAAAGGATTGTATGTTAATGGTAGCGTCGTTTTCACTGTTATGAATATGGAAGAATTGGTATCAAATAATTTACCATCTCGCTTTTTACAATTGACTGATGATACAGAAATTTCTAATGAGTTAAGTAACTATTTAGCCATTGGTAAAGAACGAGAAATACATAATCGATTCAAATGCAAACAAAGAAAAAACTGGTATGTAGTTCCAAATGTTTCTACCATTCCAGTTGCTTTTTTCTTTAAGCGAAGTCATTTGTATCCCAAACTGTTGAAAAATGAATCAAATGCATTAGTGACTGATTCAGCTTATAAAATTGAGATGAAAGAAGGATTCAATATCAATAGTTTCATTTTCTCATTTTATAACTCTTTAACCTTACTCTTTGCAGAAATTGAAGGGCGTTATTATGGTGGTGGAGTTTTGGAATTAACCCCAAGTGAATTCAAGAAATTACCACTTCCATATCAATCTATTTCGGATCATGATTTTCAACGATTTGTAATTCAATTTGAGAAAAAGCAAAATATTGAAGAAATACTAGAACAAAATGATTTCAATATTTTAAATTCTGTTATTGGGTTATCCCCACAAGATATTTCTGAAGTGGTAAGAATTAGGAAGAAATTATTCAATAAACGAATGCGAAAAAATAATTAATTATGCCTACACTAAATTGGATCGGAAAAGATAAAGTAGTAAATCATCACCGCGATGTTCCTTTCAGAATTTTGGAACATCAGTATGGTTTTTCAGCGGAGAAAGGCAAGCAAAAGGATTCAACAAATTCTGGTAATAAAATCATCCATGGAGATAACCTCGAGGCTCTAAAATCTCTTTTACCTGAGTATGAAGGAAAAATTGATTGCATATATATTGATCCTCCATATAACACTGGAAATGAAGGGTGGGTTTATAATGATAACGTCAATGACCCAAAAATTAAAAAATGGCTAGGTGAAGTTGTTGGAAAAGAAGGTGATGATTTAACGCGACACGATAAATGGTTATGCATGATGTACCCAAGGATTAAACTATTACATCGATTACTTTCACCTAAAGGTGTGATTTTTATTTCTATTGATGATCATGAGGTTTCAAATTTGATACAATTATGTAATGAGATATTTGGAATCAAAAATTTCATTTCTGATATTATTTGGAATTCTCGAAAATCGGTTTCAAATGATGCTGTAATTTCATTGAATCATAATCACACGCTAATTTATTCTAGAAGTATTTCCGAATTTTATCAGGTCAAAAGTGATTTTAAACTTAAAACTGATATAGTTGGTTTTTCTAATCCTGATAATGACCCCAAAGGGGCTTGGAAAGCAGATCCTTTTGATTCACCAGGAATTAGACCCAATTTAACGTACCCAATAATTAATCCATTAACAGGGGAAGAATTTTTGCCTCCAAAAGGGAGATGCTGGAGAACTGGTCCTTCTGAGTATCAAAAGTATCTAGAAGACGGTATGATTGTTTTTGGTAAAACGGGTAAAACAAAGCCTCAATTAAAGAGATATTTGAGCGATGCGGAAGACAAAGGAAAGACACCGAAATCAATTTGGGATGATGTTGGAACTGCAACCAATGGAACTCAAGAAATACAAGATATTTTTGGTTCTAAAGTATTTGACACTCCCAAACCGGTCACATTCATTCAACAAATAATTCAGCTTGGCTCAACTAAAAACTCGATAATTCTTGACTCTTTTGCCGGATCTGGAACTACTGGACATGCAGTTTTTAATATAAACAAATTAGATGGTGGTTCACGTAAGTTCATTATCATTGAAATGGAAGACTATGCGGATTCTATTACAGCAGAAAGAGTAAAACGAGTTATAAATGGATATGGTGAAGGGGCAAAAAAGGTTTGTGGAATTGGTGGTGCCTTTGATTATTACGAATTAGGGTTCCCTCTCTTTGATGAGCATCAAAACCTCAATGAAGAAGTACCTACTTCTAAAATCCGAGAATACATTTGGTACAGTGAAACACGATCGGCCTTTATCGAACCTAAATCAATTACTGATTCTGAATTTTTATTAGGATCGAAGGATAGAACAGTTTACTATTTTGTGTATGACAAAAACGCCTTGACCTCACTTGATTATGATTTGTTGAGCACCATTAAAACCAAGGGTGAGCAATACGTTATTTA
>JACCEA012381003.1_pt1 | contig 14002 bp, 12 predicted proteins | sample 7449851 | NCBI WGS metagenome assembly JACCEA01 (sample SAMN15323453, study PRJNA562643) | freshwater metagenome | isolation source: river surface water | place: USA:Blue River Watershed | collected 2017-08-18 | reverse complement strand
TGATTGAGTGCCGAGCTGATGGTTATTTCACCTAGCCCCACAGCCGGCGCCAGCCCTGAATACAGAACCGAGCCGGAAGCTATGGTTAAAATGAGTTTACGAACCCGAGCCATAAAACCTCCGCATTTTCTTGCGCAAGACAATCAGGGAAACCGCTGCCGTCGCGCCTTTACCAACTTGCAGGGCCCCTCATCAAGCTGCGCCTTGAGCACCCAGTCAGCAACCTGCAGCCTGACTTGAACAACCCTTCCGACAGCATAGACTCTTACAAAGTGCTTTAGCTATCAGTCTGTTGCAATTGAATTACCAGACGTCTGGAATATCGTCAAAAAATCGTCTTTCACTGAATATCCGCCCACTGCACGACCCTGTTTCGCCCATTATCCTTGGCCCTGTAGAGCGCTTTATCGGCCTGTTCATAGAGAATGGACATGTAAATCGACTCATCCGGCACGACATAAGCCAGACCAATCGACATGCTCACCACTGTGGCTGTCACCGAGCGATCGTGGGCAATCGCCAGGTCCAGCAAAGCCATGCGCATCGCCTCGGCATGGATCAGTGCCTGATCATTGTTCATCCCGTACAGCAGCACAGCGAACTCCTCGCCGCCCATCCGTACAGCCATATCCAAAGGCCGCCGCGCAGCGTACTCAAGCACCTGCCCCAACGCCCGCAGCACCAGATCTCCAGCTTGATGACCATAACGGTCGTTGTAAGCCTTGAAGTGATCCACGTCGCACAGCAGCATCACCAGTGGTGCTTTTTCGCGCATGGCCTGTCGCCACAGGCCATCCAGTTTGCGCCTGAAACTGCGCCGGTTGTGCAGCCCGGTCAGGCTGTCGTGATCAGCCAATTCACGCATCAGATGGTGATTGAGAAACTGCTCACGGGACTTGAACTCGAGAATGTAACAACCCAGCGCCGCGACGATGGTGGTCGAAACCAGGAAAAGCAGATTTCTGGCCAGCAATGGCAGCGGGTACCCCGCCCAGACTTCCAGCCAGGTGTAGAAACTGATCAACAGCAGGGATAACAGCAGTGCCTGCCCCAGACGCAATCCAGCCAGAAAATAGACGGAAAAGATAATCAGCATCAGCCCCTCATAGGGGTAGCTGTGATCCACCGTGTGCGCGATCGCCACCACAAGGATGACACCACCGCCGAATACCCAAAGCGCAAAGATGATCAGCCAGCCGGCTTTACGCTCATCGACCAATTGGCGCACCGGCCGCACCAGGGCGACCAACATACCCAGCGCCAATAATCGAACCAGCAACATCCACCAGCGCTCATTGGAATGGATCAGCAACTGGTCAGCGACACCGAACAACACCCACATGGCCAGGCCGAAATACAGGTACAAGCTTCTCAGCCGCTGATTTTGCGCCTGGCTGAACTGGCGATAATCACGCTCGAGAGATTTTTCAAAGCGTAGCCAGCGGAAGCCCTTGGCCAACTGAATGGCATAAGGGCTGGCGCTGACCTCTTCAAGCCACGTGGAAATTTCTGCCACCTTGCCTCCCGAAAGGAAACCACCGATTGGATCAATATGGAGCAGGATGGCATCAACTGACTTGCCCTGCGTCACTGAATCCGTCTAGGCCTCGAACTCTAACAACAAGGCCGCTCTGACACAGTGCAGCACACCTTCGCTGACTCGTCCTGAAAATCCCTGGGAAATCGATGCCACACTGGGCAACTGACCCTCACCGTCCAGAAAGGCATCCTGAATCTCGCCCAGCAACGATTCGGGCAAGTCCAGAGCCTGCTCAAGCGACAACTGCTGCCGTGAAATGGCTTCCGCCATCAGGCTGTAGACGTTTTTCTCCGTACAGTTGAGCTGACTGGCGATCTGCACCGGCGTCATCCCGGCGCGCGCCAGACTGACCAGTTCATGGCGCAGATCAGTCACGGCAACCGGCGCTGCGTCAGCACCGCCGAGCACGGCCAGAAAGGCCTCACCGTAACGCTCCAGCTTGCGCGCCCCGACACCGCTGATGCGGGCCATGTCTGCCAGCGTCGCGGGTTGCTGGCGCAACATTTCCAGCAGGGTCGAATCGGGGAAAATGACATAGGGCGGTACACTGTGCTCTTCCGCCAGTTTGCGCCGCAGACCGCGCAGGGCCTCCCACTGGACACGCTCGTCACTGCGCACCAACTGGCTGGCAGAGCTCGAAGAGGTTTTAGGCACTTTGCTGACCAGATCGCGGCGCAGCTGCAAACTGACTTCGCCACGCAGCAGAGGACGGCACGCATCGGTCAGACGCAAGCCGCCGTAGCCATCCAGATCGACATCCGCCAGACCGCGAGCCACCAGCTGGCGAAACAGCGTGCGCCACTCGGCCTCGGTCAGCGCTTTGCCCATGCCAAACACCGAGAGATGCTGGTGCCCCATGGTGCGCACCCGTTCGTTGTCACGCCCCAGCAGAATATCCACCAGATGGCCGACGCCATAGCGCTGGCCACTGCGAAAAATCGTCGACAAAGCCTGGCGTGCCGGTTCGGTAGCATCCCAGACCTGCACTCCATCCAGGCAGTTGTCGCAATGCCCGCAGGGCTTGGCCATTTCTTCGTCGAAGTACGCCAGCAGCGCCTGCCGTCGGCAACGGGTTTCCTCACAGAGACCGAGCATGGCCTCAAGCTTGTGCTGTTCGACGCGCTTGTGCCGCTCATCGCCGTCGGAATTGGCCAGCATCTGCTTGAGCATCACCACATCCTGCAGACCATACGCCATCCAGGCATCGGCAGGCAGCCCGTCACGCCCGGCGCGTCCGGTTTCCTGGTAATAGGCTTCCAGCGACTTGGGCAGGTCCAGATGAGCGACAAAGCGCACGTTGGACTTGTCGATGCCCATGCCAGGCAATGGTGGCGACCATGATCAGTCCCTCCTCATTGAGGAAGCGCTTCTGGTGATACGCCCGCAGGTCATGACTCAGACCGGCGTGATAGGGCAAGGCCGGATATCCCTGTTCAGCCAGAAATGCCGCGACCTCCTCGACTTTCTTGCGCGACAGGCAATAGACAATCCCGGCATCGCCCTTGCGGCCGGCCAGAAACCCCAGCAACTGCTTGCGCGGCTGCTCCTTGGGCACGATGCGGTAGAAAATATTCGGCCGGTCAAAACTGGCCTGAAAGCGCTCCGCCCTCTCCAGATGCAGACGCTGGACAATTTCCTCGCGGGTACGCAGATCGGCCGTGGCGGTCAGCGCGATGCGCGGCACCGCCGGAAAGAGTTCGGCCAGCTGCCCCAACTGCAGGTATTCAGGCCTGAAGTCATGCCCCCACTGGGACACGCAATGCGCCTCATCAATGGCAAACAGGGCAATCGGAATGTTCTGCAGAAACGCCAGCATGCGCGGCTGCACCAGACGCTCCGGAGCGACATAAAGCAATTTGACTTCGCCACGACGAATCCGCTCGGCAATCTCCCGCTGCTGGCCGGCATCCAGCGTCGAGTTCAAGGCAGCGGCGGCAACCCCCAGCTCATCGAGCGTCGAGACCTGATCTTCCATCAGCGCAATCAGCGGCGAAACCACCACCGTCAGGCCTTCACGCAATAGCGCAGGGACCTGGAAACACAGGGATTTGCCACCGCCGGTTGGCATCAGCACCAGCGCATCGCCACCGTTGGCGACCTGTTCGATGATGGCCGCCTGCTTGCCACGAAACGCATCGTAGCCAAAGACTGCCTTGAGAACCTGTTGAGCCTGATCGAGCATGAAATCTCCGTTTGCAGGGCGCGGAGTATACGTGAGCGCAGCGCACAGCTGGGCAACGCTGATCGGCTGATTAACGGGGTTCGATGAAATCGCGCTGGTCAATCAGGGTCTGGTAGTACTTGTTCAGGCTGCTGACATAGGTAACCGTCTGCAAACCCAGCTTTTCCGCCGCAATGCGCTCCACCTGGAAGAACCACTGGTTGGCGTTGAGCCCACGGCGGCGGGCTTCGGCGCGCATATTCTGCACCCGCTGCGGACCCAGGTTGTAAGCCGCCAGAATGAACGCCATGCGCTCTCGCTCGGCGATCTGCGGATTGGCAAAAAAGTTTCGGCGGATCTTTGCCAGATACTTGGCCGCCGCCTGCACGTTGTTATCCAGTTGCTGGATATTGCCCACGCCGACCGAGCGTGCAGCGCCCGGCGTCACTTGCATCAACCCCGTAGCACCATGCGCGCCCTGGGCCACCGGGTTGAGACTGGACTCCTTGTAGGCCAGCGCGGCCAACAGCAACCAGTCAAAATCTTCCTTGGCTGCATGCTTTTGCAGGACCGGACGGACCTTTTCCAGCCGACGCAGATTGCCAGCCGACAGCGGGTTGTGGACTTTGCTCTTGCGCGTGTAGGTACGCAGAAAAACCGAATCCAGCGCAACGGATGGTTCATGATTACGCAAAAAGAAATTGACGCTGGCCAGCAGTATCGGCGCATCACGCTTGACCACCCAAACCCAGTCACCCTGCTTGTCCAAGACCAGCTGTCGATCTATGCGCAACCCGGGCAACACCTTGCTCCAGCGTTCCGCCACGGGCAGGTCGACCACCGCCAGCCGGTAGATGCCGGCCGCCACCATTTCCAGTACATCGTCCGGCCCCAGACTCGCATCGGCCCACTCGATCATCAGCGGATCCAGCTGTTTTTCCCGCAACTTCTGGTTGAGCCGCATGATGGCTGGCAGTGCCGCACTGCCGACTGGCAACACCACCATGCGCCCGGCCAGTTGCTCCAGGCGCTGATAGCGCGGCTGCCCTTGCCGACTGACGAAAACCTGAGCGACCTGACGAATGATCGGCTCACTGGCGACCAACCCGCTGGCCTGGGAAATATCCAGCAATTCGCCGGGCACCAGCAGATCTCCCTCGCCACGCTGCATGGCGGCGAGCAACTGGTCTTTGGGCAGTGGTATGACCGTCATTTTGACCGGGCGCGTGGTCCCGCCACGGGGCAGGTTGAGAAAGGTCAGAAAATCCTGCAGGCGCTGGTTTTCGATACCGGTAGCCTGCCCCTTGACGCTGGAATAGGTGTTGCGATTCTGGTTAACCAACACGCGCAATTCGCCGCTGTCGCGAATCTGCCGCAGATCGCGTGGAATCTCCAGCTCAGGCTCGGCCCCGCCCTGCTCAGACAGCCGCGCACCGACCGTAAACGGCAGGCTCCACAGCAGCAGCAATAACAGCAATGACCTCATGGTACGGCGAACCGACTGAAATGATGCCGCAGGGTCGCACAGCCTCCGTATGGCCACCAGCCTTTTAACCTTTCATCAAGCAAACTGGCACTACAACCTTATGTAATGATTAGGTTTTTTTACGTCCGAGGGCTTTGTTATGCTGCCCGTCCACGATGCGAGTAGCGGCCATGCAACTGATTGATATCGGTGTCAACCTGACCCATCCAAGCCTCGCCCGGCAGGCCCGCGAGGTGCTCGACCGGGCCTATGCTGCCGGAGTCTGGCAACTGGTACTGACCGGCACCGATGTGCAGGAAACCCGGCAGGCACTGGATATGAGCCGCGAACTGGACCCCCAGGCACGGCAACTGTTCAACACCGCCGGTGTGCACCCGCATCAGGCCAGCCAGTGGAACAGCACCATGGCCGCTGAGCTGCACGAACTGCTGCAACAGCCAAGGGTGCGCGCCGTGGGTGAATGCGGCCTGGACTTCAACCGCGACTTCTCGCCGCGGGCCCTGCAGGAAAAGGCACTGGAGCAGCAACTGGAACTGGCCGTACAACTGAACATGCCGGTGTTTCTGCATGAACGGGATGCCAGCGCACGGATGATGGCCATTCTCAGGCGTTACCGCGACCGTTTGCCCGCCGCTGTGGTGCACTGTTTTACCGGTGACCAGTCAGCCCTGTCGGGTTACCTCGACCTTGACCTGCACATCGGCATCACCGGCTGGATCTGCGACGAGCGCCGCGGCACCCACCTGCATCCGCTGGTGGCACAGATCCCCGAAGGTCGCTTGATGCTGGAAAGCGATGCGCCTTACCTGCTGCCCCGCAGCCTCAGACCCAAACCCAAAAGCGGGCATAACGAGCCGGCCTTTCTCACCGCAGTCCTGCACGAAGTAGCCATGCACCGAGGCGAAAGCAGCGAGCAACTGGCCACTCACACGACGGCCTGCGCCAGAGCATTCTTCGGTCTGCCGCAGGCAGACCCGGCGCGTTAACCGAACACCACCACGGTTTGCCGACTGATGGCCAACAGCTCACCGGAAGGCGCCCAGAGCGAAGCGGCGATATGACCGTAGCCATCCTGCGCATGTTCAATCAGCGCCCGATACTGACACCAGTCCAGACTGTGCAAGGCAGGCCCCGGCTGCATGAACTCGATGGTCCAGGTCAGTGAACTGCCCGAGGCCGGACGACTCAGGTGCGACAGCACGGCCGGCGGCCAGGCATCCACCAGCGCGAGCAGATGTGACTCGCTCAGCACCTCCTCTTCGGCACCCTCGCGCAGACGCACCCAGCCACTCATTTCGCGCGAAGGATTGTTGCTGAAGGGCATCCCACCCACCGCCCAGCGCATCGCCAGATGCTGCACCAGCTCGGGTGTCAGGCCCTGAAAATAACCCAGCTCGGCGCACTCCTCGACCCGCTTGATGATTGGTGCCGACTCCCCCGACACAGACACCTGTGACGGTCGGGCGCTGCCAAAACTACCCTGCACCAGCGCACAGACCTGACCGTTCTGCGACGCCTTGCCCAGCACCTGACTGACCGCCCGGCCTTCGCGCAACACCTGCGCCTCGAATTGCGTCGGCACACCCGGCTCGACCGGCCCGACAAAGGTAATCGCCAGCGAGCGCAGCGGCCGCTCAGCCGGCACCTGCCCACGCATGACTTCGAACACCATGGCCGCCACCAGACCACCGAAGGAAGCCCGGCCATTGGCCCAGCTGGCCGGAATAACCACCTGCAGCGGATCGGCATGCAGCGCTTGCAGCAATTGAGGAAAATTCATCGCAACTCCCTAGGGTCTGGTGACGTTTGGTCGCGAACCGCGTTGCTGCGGCAAATAGCGCCAGGCAAGGCGCGGGACGCCGGTAATGGTTATTCCCTTTCCAAGTCCCGCAACGCCGCATGGCGCTATTTGCCGCGCAACCCGAAGGGACGGGACGCGCTTTACGCAGGCCGTTGTTGCTCGTCGTTCATTGGCAATAAGCAAATCTCTCTCCTCACGCCTAGTCCTGCGCAAAGCGCGTCGCCGTCGCGGCCGTGACCAAACGTCACCAGACCCTAGTGTCTGGTGACGATGATAAAGCACATGACTGCTGCCAGATGCGCCCTGCGCGTCCCAACAGCGTTGGAAATATCAGACCATTCAGCTCAGCCAGCTGTCCGCCAGAATCGCGCCAGCAGCTGATCGGCGCGCAACACTGCGGCGTCCGCACGTTGCGACCAATTCGGTCGACAAGCGGTCAGCCGATCATCAGCCAATGAACAGTGCAACCAGTGCTGGCAGTCATTCCATTCACCCAAGGCTTGCTGCAACTGCCCCAACAACTTCAGACCTGGCCGACTGACCGGCGTCAGCGCGCTGTAGGCCTGACTGCCATAGCGCAGACGCTTTACCCGCAGGCGTAACACATGCAGGTCTTCAGGTGATGCGCCGAGTGAGTGTGGGATCTTCATGAGGTCACGCTCAAGACGCCGAGTGATGTGTTTGCGTAAACCGCGCATGCAACCTTCACGCGCGGCAAGCCGCCAGATCGGTGCAAAGCCATCGAACAGCATGAGCAAATGAGTCAACTCCCCAGACGCTGAGAGCTGGGCCGAAGCGGCTCGAAATGACGCACGGTAGTGTTGCGCCACCTGTGGCAGACCCCGCCGCTGCAGCTCGCTGACCAGCACCTGCAACTCTCGGTCCGGATTGGTCAGCCGGCCAACGGCTGCACAGGCCTGCTCCAGCAGATCCACGGCCGGCAAGCCGCGCAAGGGACGCAACAGGCTGCGCAAACTGCGCAGGCCGATACGCAGATCATGCAGGGCTTCAGTGTCCGCCGGATCATTCAGCCGGCTCAGGCAACAACGCAGCCTGATCTCCTGCAAGCTGATGCTGACCAGCAGACGCTCACTGAATCGACTCATGTTCGCTCCGGCGGACGCGTGAAACGCCACGGCAACGCCCGACGCAAGGCCTGCAAGGCTCTTTTCAACTGCACGCCATCCGCAGGTTTCCCGGCATAGAACTGCTGCTCCCAATGCTCGATGAATTGCCGGATCAGCGCTGCCTGCGCTGGCAACTGCTGCCCTGCCCGGCGGGCAAAATCACGCGGACCCTCAGCGGTGCCCCGGACCAGTCCATGGCGTAACAACAAACGTTCAAAGCGCTGGTATTGACGCTGCTGCGGCGATGGCCGGTTACGCCATGGCTTGAAAAACCATAGCGCCAGCACCCCCAGCAGCAGACCGCCTCCACCCACCAGCGCCACTGCCAGCCGCTCGGCACGCACCTCGCCAAACCAGCGCTTGAGCAGATCAAATTGCTGTCCGCTCTGATAACCCAGCACCCAGCGCTGCCAGTTGTAGTTAAGGTTGTCCCAACCCAGACGCAGCTCATTGAGCCAGGAGAGCTGGCGATAGCGCAGTGGGGAAAAGGGTGAATCCTCAAGAAAACTGCCTTCCTCGGCCATCGCTTCCTCCAGCCCCGATTCGATACGCTCCGGCGCGACCTGAAAAGTAGGATCAACCGCCTGCCAACCCGTGCCCGGCTGCCAGTACTCGACCCAGGCATGGGCGTCAAATTGCCTGACGGAAACATAATTGCCCGCCGAATTGATCTCCCCGCCCTGATAGCCAGCCACCAGTCGCGCCGGTACTCCCGCCGCGCGCAAGACAAAGGTCATGGCCCCGGCGTAATGCGCGCAGAAACCGCGGCGCGTATCGAACAGAAAAGCATCGACCGAATCTTCCTCCAGCCGCGGCGGCTTTAGCGTGTAGTAAAAAGCCTCGCGATTGAAATGCTGCAACAGTGCAGCGACCAGCAGGTTGGTCTGCGGATATTGCTGCCTGAGTTGCTGCGCCCAGGCGCGGGTCCGTGGATCGCCCTGCTCGGGCAACAGCAGATTGCGCTGCAGCGCGTCCCGGGCGACCTGCGCTTCGCGCACCGACTGCGGCCAGGACTCGACCTCGTAGAGCAGACTGCGGTCCACAGGTGCCGCTGCCTGCAAGCTGAAATCATTCAGCTGGCGCACGCCCAGCAAATCAGTTTGGGCGACATCCAGGCCGAACAGCCAGCGCTGCTCGGTGGGTTGCATGATGATGCTGTAGCGCCACGGCTCTCCTCCTCTTTGCCAGTCAGGCATGGCCGCCAGCTCAGCGAACGGGGCCTGAGACCAGCGCTTGCCATCGAATCGCTCCATGGTCAGGGCACGCCAGTAGAGCTTGGGCCTGGGTGGCATCTGCCCAGTGAAACTGGCGCGAAAGACCAGCTCATCCGAGCGGCTGAGGTCGGCAATATCGCCCGGCGTCATGCTGTCAGACAGCCCCGACACCCCCTTTGCGCTGGGCGCTGGCAGTGACCAGAGCGGCCCGATGCGCGGAAAGAAAATGAACAGCAGCAGCAACAGCGGCGCTGCTTGCAGCATCAGGGTAGCGGACAACTTCAAGGTAGCCATGGGCCGTTCGGCGAACACCGATTGTTGCAAACCGATCAGCGCCGCCAGCAAGGCGCAGACGGGTAACAGGCTGTAGAACGCAACCAGCATGCTGTCGTCGAACAGGTAGGCGGTCACCACGGTGAAAAAACCCAAAAAGATCAGCACCAGCGCGTCACGCCGGCTGTGCATTTCCACCAGTTTGAGAATGAACGCCGCCACCAGCAGCACCGTACCGGCTTCCAGCCCGATCAGGCTGCCACGCGAAATGAACACCCCCAGTCCGGCCACCAGCATCAGCACAACCTTGGCCCAGGCATTCGGATAGCGCGCACGCATGCGGAAAATCTGTATTCGCCACCCGGCGCACACCAGCCAGAGAGCGATGATCCAGACCGGCAAATGGGTCAGGTGGGGCACAATCACCAGCACCTGCGCCACCAGCAACCAGATCAGGCTGATCCGCGGGATCGGCTGCACCCGGCTCATGCGGGCAACCCGAACAGGGCCAGCGCCTGCAGGCAGGCATCGCGATGCGCGTCACCGCTGTCGCTGGCAATTTCGCGCCCCGGCAAGCGCAGGCCGAAAGGTTGCTGGTTTTTGGAAAACTGCAGTACCCAGTAACAGAGTAGTGACAGACGCGCTTCGAGATCACCGTCCAGCGCCTGCAAATCCAGCCACTGCTCGCGCCCGACCAGACTGACGAAGTCTTTCACCAGCAATCCCTGGCCACGGGAAAAGGCTTTCCAGTGCAAACGCGATTGCGCATCGCCCGGTACAAAGCTGCGCAATCCCTGAAAATCATCGGCACCGTGACCAGAGGCTTTCACCCCTTCATCCTCCGGGTCATCGCCGGCGCCGGCGCTTAGCGGCAAATCACCCGCTAGTGGTCGTGGATAGACCAACACCGTCTGATCCAGATCCACCCAACTCCAGGCCATCAGCAGACCCAGCGGAAACTGGCTTTCGACGCGCAGCCGTCCTGGCCGCAGCCAGCCACGCTGAACGGCCGGCACCGCCAGCTCAGATTCCACCATCCCCAGCAGCGGCACATCGACCACCTGCGCCGGCGCCGGAGGCCAACTCAACGCCAGGGCCTGATGTGGCCGTACACTGCTGATCAACCGAATACGAAACGCGGCCTGCTCACCGACGAACACCGGCGCACCGCCAGCAGCTTGCAAGGTAAGGCCGGCCAGATTGCCGTAGGTGTGATGTTGCGCAATCACAAACACCGAGAACAGCAAAAACGTCAGGCCATAGGCCAGGCTGTTCTGATAGTTGATCCCGGCCAGCAACATCAACGCCAACGCACCGCCAAAGGCCACGCCGGTGCGGCTGGGGATGATAAACACGCGCCGGTGATTCAGCTGCACGCTGGACGCAGGCGGGATGCGCTTGCTCAGCCAGCGATTCCACCAAGGCCGGTACCAGCGGGTTGCGCTCAAAGCACCGGCACCTCACGCAACAACCACTGCACCAGTGAACCGGCGGCATGCCCGGCCGGATCGGCCCGCTCGCGCAAGCGATGACCGACCACCGCAGGCAGCACCGCTTGCACATCTTCCGGAATCACATAATCGCGCCCGGCCAGCAAGGCCCAGGCGCGTGCAGCGGCCAGCAGCGCCAGCGTGGCGCGCGGAGAAAGTCCCCAGGCAAACTGCGCGTGACTGCGGGTAGCCTCTACCAGTCGCAGAATGTAGTCGAGCAAAGCATCGCTGGCCCGTATCCGCGGCACCTCCTGCTGCAAAGCGGCCAGAGCGGAGTGATCCAGTACAGCGTCGAGCTGCGGCAACAATTCGCGCCGCGCCTGCCCCTGCAACAGCGCTTTCTCTGCCGCGTGCGCCGGGTAGCCAAGGGAAAGCCGCATCAGAAATCGATCCAGTTGCGATTCCGGCAAGGCGAAAGTGCCGCTCTGGCTGACCGGATTTTGCGTGGCGATGACAAAGAACGGCTGTGGCAGTGGCCGGGTGGCGCCCTCGATGGTGACCTGCCCTTCCTCCATGGCCTCCAGCAGCGCGCTCTGGCTTTTCGGGGTAGCGCGATTGATTTCGTCCGCCAGCACCAGTTCGGCAAAAATCGGCCCGGGGTGAAACACAAACGCACTGGTATCGCGGTTGAACACCGAGGTACCCAGAATGTCACCGGGCAACAAGTCGGAGGTGAACTGAATGCGCTGATAGCTCAGCCCCAGCACCCTGGCCAGAGCCTGACTCAAGGTGGTCTTGCCCATCCCCGGCAGATCTTCGATGAGCAAATGACCGCGCGCCAGCAGACACGTCAGCGCCAGCCGTATCTGTGGTTCCTTGCCCAGCACCACACGGTTCAAGGTTTGCAGACAGTCTTCCAGTGGTTTGAGCATCGGCCAACTCCTGTGCGATGGATGGATCCTACTGGGCTTGCCCTGACGAAAACAGCCAGCGGTAGTGTTTGCATACAGTTGTCCCGCGCCGGGCAAATCAACGCGTTCGTACCGGCACCGGCTGACCGGCTTGACTGCTATGGAAATCTTCGCTCAGCCAAGCGCGGCAAACTCAGTGGCAACTTCATTCAACGGCCGGCGCGTGACTCGCGAATATAGAAGCGCGCCTTCTGGGCCCAATTCACGCAGCCAGCGTAAGACGACAGGGTCTGGTCAGTCTTCGCCGCCGACAGCAACACCACTGCCTGAGAGTAACTGACACCGCCTGCCAGGCCTTCCGCCTTGGCCATATCCAGCTCATTCCAGGCGGTACTCAGCTGACTGTCACATTCGCTTTTGCCGGGGCCACTGCTGGCACAGCCGGCCAACAGCAGACTGCTTACCAGCAACGGTATTAATGATTTCATGGCGTGTTTTCCCTGTCGGTTGAAGAAGTTTTTTGTGCCGTCGCGCCGTTGGCGACCCAATCACTGATCAGACTGTAGGCCACGGCAAGCAGCACCGGCCCGAGAAACAGCCCCATCAGACCGAACGCAAACAGCCCACCAAAGACACCCAGTAACACCACCACCAATGGCAGGTTGCCACCGCGACTGATCAGGTAGGGCTTGAGGAAGTTGTCCACGCCACTGACCACCAGCGTCCCCCAGGCAGCCAGAAAAATCGCCTGCCCATAATTGCCCCCGGAGGCCAGCCAGATACAAATCGGTATCCACAACAAGGGCGGACCACTGGGAATCAGGCTCAGGGCAAAGGTCAGCAGACCCAGCACTACAGCGCCCGGGACGTCGACGATAAGGAAACCGATCATGGCCAGGATTGCCTGCGCGGCAGCGGTACCAATCACCCCGTTGACCACCCGCTGCACTGTACCGGCCACCAGCAGCCGGTAATGCGCCGCACGCTGGCCAATCAGTCGCTGCAAGGCACTTTCCAGGAGAAACGCCAACTTGGGTCCGTCCCGATAAAAGAAAAACACCAGCAGCAGGCTCAGCGCCAGTTCGATCACACCCATACCGATCTGTGCCGAGCGAGCCAGTACCCAGTTGCCAACTTCGCCCAGAAACGGGCGCAGGGTGGAGAGAAAGGCCGCACCCTGCTCATCAATACTCAACCACAGATCGTTCAGTGTCTGCCCCACCAGCGGAATCCCGTCCAGCCACTGCGGCGGACTCGGCAGACCATTGGCCTGCAGCCCTTTTACCAGCTCTTCGAAATCCCGCACATGCACGGCAAGGTTGAAGCCCAGCCAGATCAGCGGCACAGCCACCAGCAACATCCAGCAGCCGCTCAGAACAAGCGCTGCCAGGGTTTCCCGGCCATTCAGCCAGCGCGTCAGCAGGCGCATCAGCGGCCAGCTGGAAAAGGCCAGAACGGCGGCCCAGAACAGTGCTGACCAGAACGGTGCCAGCACCCACAGGCAGGCGCCGAGCAGACTGAAAATAAGGACCTGGACCAGCAGGCGATCGTTGTTCACTGTTTCCTTTCTCCACGGGGCTGAGCGCGTCGACAAATTGTTATTGGCGAATCTCGAACTGCAAGTCTGCAGCACGGGTACTGCCCAGAAACAGACGACTCTCCTTCAGTCCGCTTTGCAGTAGCGCCGTGCGCCATTGCTCTGCGCCAGGGCCACTGATGACAAGCGGTAACGTGCTGTCCAGTTTGAAGGCCCGCACCAGCACTTCAACCCAGCGCGTATCCGGCGCAACCGGCAATCCGGGCAGACGCAGCAACGAACTGTTTTTCAGCACACGCAGCAGGGTCGCAGGATTGGGCAGCAGGTCGGCGATGGAGTCACGCGCATCCAGTTGCTCGACATGCAGATAGGCGCGGCGGTTGCCGCGGGTGATGCCATACACGGCGATCAGAGTTTCGCTGGAAGGCTCAGCAAGCCTCACCAGCAGATAATCCTGCTGGTCATCCGGGCCGTACAGTCGGGGATTGCCGAAGATCGCATTGGCCCACTGGCTGCTGGAGC
>JACCEA011669295.1_pt1 | contig 14006 bp, 14 predicted proteins | sample 7449851 | NCBI WGS metagenome assembly JACCEA01 (sample SAMN15323453, study PRJNA562643) | freshwater metagenome | isolation source: river surface water | place: USA:Blue River Watershed | collected 2017-08-18 | reverse complement strand
TCGGAGGACCTTGTGGGGAGGTTTTGATTTTCAGTTTTTGTGCCATCTGGCAAAACCGAAGAAATTTCTTTAAAACTCCCTGCCGTTCGATTTTGTGATGACTCATGGGGAGAAGATATTTCATTGCCACTACTCGGTTGGAATGAAGTAGTGCCAAGCTCGTCTATAATTCCAACGTTGGAAAAATTAAGCCCACCATTTCAACCAAATATTGCGTGTAAAAAAAAAAAAAATATTGCGTGTTAAACAATTGAGGAAGTGGCGATTGTGTTGATTTTAGGACACCACTTGGTGAGTCATCACTTCAATTTATGAATCCTGACACTCCTTCAACCATCTTAAATTAAAAGCAAAGAAGAGAGAAGAATGAGTAACGGTATTGGTCTGACTTCTTTATTCTTCAATATACCTAATGTGAATACCTACGTGAACAAAACAGTTTTACACTACATCGTAATATATATACAAAAGATGATATCGGAAGGAAACACACATATGGCGGAAACCCTATCTTAATTAATTCTCTCCTTCAATGCCAGAAAAAAAAAAAGAATTAAAACATATGTATTTGACTTGTTGCCTATCCCACTTCATCAAACACACAGCACAACCATGTCTTTCACAAAAAGCTCGGATAGTGGCGATGGAGGTAACCATATCAAACTTCACACATCACCATCTGAGAGAAATAATAATATTGAGATATGATGTCTCTCTAGAAAAAAGCAAGATCAATGCTATAGAATCAAAACATCCAATCTCAATCATTTCAAACCTTTCAACACAAACACCATTTGTACATATTGACAACTATCCGACAAACCCCATACTTGATCGATGTCATCACTAACGTTGACTGAAACGACCCATTGGAATGGTAATGGGGGCACCAGCACTAGCACCATTGCTACTATCCCCACGTAGATTTGCTAAAAAAGAAGCCGCATTCATCATACCATTATTATTGTTACCTGATGGTGCATTGGGTGTGTTTTCTGCCATAGATATAGTTGATGGTTGTGGTGTGACAACGGTAGGAGTACGAATAAATGAAGTTTGTGGTCGAAATCCAACAATTGGTGGTGCAACAGAGCTTGTAACGGGAGGAGGAATACTTGATGCACTGTTGTTTCCATTCTGACTGCTGTTATTCGAGCTTCCATCATTATCAACAACACGTCCTCGTATAGAAATAGGAGTTTTACTTCTTCCCTGCTGCTGAAGTAATGCGCTAGCACTTACACCACCACTAACACTAGCACCACTAGATGTCGACGTAGGTGGAGAATTACCACCATCTCTATCTCTTTCACTTAATACAGATGGACGAACTTGCGGGATTAAAATTCGAGCAGAATTGCCGCTTGATATTGCGGAAAGCGGAGGTGCTACAGATGACACAGGCATTGGAGCGGAAGTGTTAGTATTAGCAGGGGCATTCATCATACTAGGATGAGGGGGTAGAACCTTCGGTGGAGTGCGTATCTTGGTACTAGAAGTTTCTTGACCTGGGTACAATGAGCTTGAGGGGGGTGATGAAGAGGACGTTCCGTTGTCGGGAGTTGTTGTGGGATTCGCAAATCGCACTGTCGGTGTTATAGTTGGAATATTGTTATTATTGCCGACAATGTTATTACCTGGGTAATTGCTCGGATTGGTATCATTTGATAAGGCAGATACTGTTGAAGGAGTAGGAGATATGGAGGACCCTCTACCACCAATTGCTGGAATACTACCAGATGACACAGTGGGTGGTCGCACGATAGGGACTCGGCCAATCACTGGCGGCGGAAGGGGTGTAGTATTTTGATTGTTGTTATTTGGCGTTGGACCAAAAGGTGACGGTGCTTGACTTGCAAGGGATCCTTGCGGTTGATTCACTTGTATAGATGGTTTAATTGCTGGTGGTAATAGTGCTCCAGTTGGCACGGGTTTCATCATCGCTACCACTTTGTCAACAGCAGCTGTTGCTGCAGGATCAGCAGCATTCATTGAAGTCATTGATTGTTTCGCATCAAGTTCAAATACCTGTGATCATTAGTCATAAAATAAAGAAACCATTTCAATAAAAATTTCTTACCTTACTAAAATCCGCAATTGCTTGATCAATTAATCCCATTTTGTCATACGAAATACCTCGATTGTGATACGCATGACTATTCAATGGATCAATATGAATCACTGTTGAATAATCTTGAACAGCATCTTTGAAACGATTCAATTTTGCAAATAAAAATGCTCTACTATTGTAGGCTTTCACATTCTTTGGTGATAAGTCAATCATTTTCGAATATGCATCAATAGCAGCTTCATAGTTTTCTAACTTTTTGTAACAATTAGCCATATCTTGATATACTGACCCTATTGAGGCACCATCACTGCTACTACTTCCATTTGTTGGTGAATTGCCACCTAGACGAATAATCTGTTGATAATCTTGTAATGCAGAAGAATAATCTTGTATTGCCTTAAAGCAAAGTGCACGAGAATGATATGTTTCGACAAGATTCTCTTTTGATGACCACCACATACTTGGTCCATTGTTGGTCCCGCTGGTATTAGCATTCGGTGCATTCTTTGGCACCATCCCCAATACTGCAGAGTAGTCTTCAATGGCTTTTTCATAACCTTCCAATCTAGAATGGAGCTTGCCTCTAGCTGTATGTACTGTAAAGAGCTGGTTGGCAATTACTGGTTGTGATTGGGGAGGCGGTGGGGGACCTTGACCTGGTGCTAACAACGGAGGTGTCAACAAACATTTTAGTGACGTCGCGTAGTCTTGAAAAGCTTGATCAAACTGTTGCGTAATTTCGCATATATTGGCACGCGCTGTCAAACAGCTTACCATTGTGCCAATTGCAGGCAAAGACAACGGTTGTCCAGGCGAACTAATATTGCCATAAAGAAAAGAAATTTCTTGTATAGCCTTAGTAACATCTTGGATAGCTTCTTGATAGTTTGATAATCGTTCGAAACACATCGATCGATGATAGTATGCTTTATACATATAATTATGCATGCTCGTAATGATAGATTGCTGTTGTGGTGGTAATTGGCCGGATGATGTAGACGCTGCTGATGTGGATAAAACTTGCTCGGATAAAGATAGTACGGTTGTAAAATCCTTAATAGCTTGTTCTAACATCGACATTTTCTTCCCACAAAAAGCGCGATTTTGATAGAAATCGACGTAACTTTGGGTTATCAAACTAGGATCATTGCCTGATTGTTGCTGCTGTTGTTGCATTTTCTCTTCATACAAAAGGATTGCTGTTGAAAAATCATCGAATGCTCGCTGAAGTTGATTCATATGATCGTAGGTAATACCGCGATTGTAAAAACATAGTGGATAATTGGGTTCTATTTCAATTGCAGCTGAATAGTCTTGTATCGCCATATCAAATTGCCCTACTTTATCATAAGCAAATCCTCGATTGAACAATGATTTAAAATGAGCAGGATAAAATTTTAATGCTTTCGAATATTCTTCTATTGCACCCTGAAAATTTCCTTTTTTTCTTAATTCAAATGCTTCTGCATGGAATTGATCAGCAGCTTGAAGATCATAATCACTCACAGGTACTGTTGGTCGTCGTTGTTGATTAGATGAAACCGATCCTGGCGGTGGAAATAGAGGATTGCTATTGAAGCTACTCAATACATTGTTTCCACCATTATTGTTTGAATTCTCTCCACTCGCTGCAGAAACATTGGATATAGTGTTATTTGTTCCACCTTTGCCTCGATCTCGAATATTTAACATGGGTGGAGGTGCGTAGAATCCACCATCGGGTCCCAGTTGTGACTGAGTCGGTCCCTGTTGTGACTGAGTCTGGGGCTGCAGGTTTGTTGGAGTTCTAATGGGTGTTGTTGGCACGGATGATGGTTGCGAAGATGACTGTGCTGCAATGCTATTCCCATTGCGCTTCATCTCCGACAATGATTTGAAAGAAAATCCATTCGCCCCTGGAGATTTCGATCGATTATTGCTACTACTACTATTATTGCCAGTTCCCATACTACTAAACGAAGGTCGTCTATTCCCAATAGGGGCAACACTATCCGTGTACGAACCATCATTGCTATCTACACGAGCACGTCCGCGGCTTTGACTTCTACCTCCAGATGTTCCACTAGTAGCGCTTTCATAACCTTCTTCATAGAGGGAAAAAATTCCAGCAGCATCAATTGCGTCTAATTTCTTATTACCGCTTCCAACATATTGTCGCGGTGGACTACTCTCCGCACTCCAAGAGCCACTTTCTGTTGTTCTTGGAGTCTCTACTCTTCCCGCTTTGTGCAGATACGAACTCAAACTCATCGTCCCCACACTCTTCGGTGTGTCGGTTACACCACCAGAATAACTGGAACTACCACCAAATGAAGCCAAATCGTCTCTTGATGATGAAGAAGGGAAGAGAGGAGTCGATGGAGGAGGCATCAAATAACTTCCAGGGTTTGCGCCACTTGCAACAGATCCATTACTACTTTGATCTTTCGACAACGCAAAGTTATAATCCTCAATTGCCTCAGTTAGAAGGCCCATCTTGTTGTAACACGCTGCACGGGAATACGCAGCATTGACATGGTCCGGATTCAATTCTAACACTCTTGATAGATCCTTAATCGCTAATTCGTGTTTATTGCTTTTGAAATAAGCTAAACCTCTTGTATACAGACAATCTTGGTGTGTTGGCTGTGAACGCAATACTGTCGTCAAATCTTGTATACAAGCATCAAGGTAATTCTTTTTGAAAAACGATGAACCTCGAAGATACAACGCTCTCATATTATTGGGATCCTCCTATGAGAAATCAACGTCAATGAGGGATTGAATAAACATTAAGTAACAATATCCGTACATATAGCTTGCGGGTACACGTCTCAATAACTTCATTCAAATCTTGATTTCGTTTGAAGTAATAAGTACGGTTCGGATGACTATCTGCATACTCGTCTTTTCCCAAGAAATCCTTTCGCTTTGCTAAGTAGCCTTTCTCTGGTTGATCAGGTACTACAGGTATGGAACTAGACAGTGAAACATCATCTATAGAAGCCATGGTATATTCTGGCCTAAAACCTGCTCTGATACATTACACCGTTTCGAGAAGAATGCATCACACTATGCAAAGTGATGCTCAATGTCACACACACGGAGGATTGAAGTTTCAAGAACCCCAAAAACAATTTCAAAAGTCATGGCGCCGATTGTCAGCATTAACGGAATCTTCCCCAATAACTCAAAATTCTAAATATAAATATGCCCATTTCTATTCCTTGTACGGCGGTTACGCATTCTTGTGAGCGGTTGTGGGGTGCGGGGAAATATCTTTGCTGTAGCCATCAGCTTCATCACAAATCAAATAATAGAACATCTGTCCTTGTCAATTTGAACAGAAATTTTGGAAATGTCTGACGCTAAAGTTATCCCTATGGTGCATGTTGAGGCTATGCCAATGCCAACAGCTGCCTACGCTCCTGCTGGTGGACATGGTAGTGCTGGACAAGTTTCTGTTCCACCAGGACCTTATGGCAATCATATTAATTTGCAGACTGTGAATCCCGCTGCCATTAACATTGTGTAAGGGATTCTTATGCATCATTTTTATGGATATTTAATCCTCTGGTTGAACAGGTACAAGGCCGAATTCGATGACTATTTCTGTGCTGGAACTGGTATTTGCGGTCACATGTTTGGTCCCGGTTGTTTCATGAACCCAGGTCGTATGTATTTTTACGTTCTGGAAAATGCGTTGGAGTCCAATCAGCCAACTTGTTTTAGCAGAAACCCCTGCTGCCCAGGTGTTGATTGGATCTACAAGTTCTACTTCGATCGTGGTGTTTTCGATCAGCAAAGTATGGATCGCGCCATTGGCTGCAGTCGTGGTACCCCTGAGGTATTCTCCAACAATGTTACCTTTGTTTGCTGTTGCATGGATTGCCCATCTTTATGCAACAGCTGCTGCGAATGTTACTTTCCAAGTATTTGCGGTGACAGAGTACGTGTCGTCAACGCTGAGACTGTTCAATGTTGCTGTCCAACTCGCTCGAATTGGTGTTTCAATAACTGCGGATTATGTGGTGTTAAGACTGGTGATCCTTTTCCTGTTTACATGGTTCCTTTGGTCAGGCAATTGAAGAATGGCTCTGGCAAAACTTTGGCTGATGCTATTAACAATGCTCGTGGCCAATGGAGACAACGTACTGGAGCCAATTAAACTGAACAACTTCCAGTCTTGAATTATCAATACTGTACCATAAAACCTTGTTAGATGTTCCATGGTTTTATCACTGCTGCTCTTGTGGTTTTTTTAAACTATGTACTCATATTTTAATGTGGTTGAAGTAATTATGTATTTGTTAACTGTTTGTTATTGAGAATTTCTGTCGGTTGGGTGCACTTTTTTGTGTCGCAAATCGAAGCAAAATACCATCGTAGAATAAAAGTAGGAGTTTAAAAAATGGTTCTAGTGGTTGTCTCGCTCGATGATCGTTTCAGACTGAATTCCGATTCACTTGAAGTAGGTGTATTTATATCAGGAGTATAATTGCGATCATCAAATTGTTCTTATGTAATGTAATGATTGATTGCATGTCCAGATGTCATTCCACTGATGCCCGATGTTCATACTTGCCTTTTTTCCTCTTGAAGTTTTCAACCAGCGAATCGTACATATATATTGATTTTCGAGGTCTCCCAACCTCTACCATACGCCTTTTGCTATTGTAAACGCCCATAAACTACTGTATAAAATATTGTATTGTACTGGAAAGCCAGAAAGAAAAATGAAGACTTCAGTCTCTTTTTTGTGGAATTTCTGTGTTGCTATCGCCATTGTGTCAACACTGGCGGTTGAAGTTGCAGCTTCCTATGAAGTGAAGGTCCTTTCGCGATCTGCCAAACCGGTGTTGTCTTATATTGATGGAACTTCATCCTTCCAACAAATATTTAATCCCACTTACATCCAGCCTTCAAGTGGAACTGGCGGAAAAGGTGGACTCTTGGCGAGAACACAAAATTGTGATTCACCTGTTGGTGCCGCTTGTACATTCTGTGGTGGTTCTCAAGATAAAGCAAGTTTTTTAACTTTCTCCGAACAAGATAAGACCACAGGAAAATTCCAACAAGTAACAAGCAATTCAGTCAATTTTGGTCCTTATGATAGTTCTGACAGTTGGGGAACGGAAGATCCACGTATGCAATACAACTCTCAGGACCAACAATATTACATGTTTTACACTGCTTACAACGGATCTTCAATTCTTCTGAACATGGCAACTTCACCAAATCCAACTGATGCAAATCAATGGAAACGTCATGGTCCAGTATTTCCCAACATTCAAAATTCCAAGAGTGGTGCAGTTTTGATTCGTGATTCCCCACCACATTATTTATTTTGGGGTGATTCTAGTATTCGTGTCGTTAAATCGGACAATCTTCTTTCCTGGCCAAGTGATGGTGGTGATATCGTTATTTCACCACGAAGTGATTCTTTTGATTCTCGTTTGGTTGAAAGCGGTCCACCTCCATTGCGTTTGAATGACGGGAATTATCTCTTTTTCTACAACTCGGCTCAATTGGGGTGGCCTGATGATTTAAAGACTGCATATCATGTCGGTTGGTTAATTTTGGATGGAAATAACCCTACTAATATTTTGCAACGATCCTCTGAACCATTATTGGGACCAAAGTATGCTTGGGAAGAAGGAGTTGCGCCATATGCCTGCAATGTGCCCAATGTCGTCTTCCTTGAGGCTGCCTATCCAGTGTCAGGAGAAAAGAATCAATTCCATGTTTTCTTTGGCGGAGCTGATAACACCATTGGGTCTGCAATTATTGAAGTTTCTCTTAAGAAGTAATGCTGTCGCATGTTCTATCATATTGTTTTCTATTCACTTTTTTCTTGGTGAAGTGTTTGATTTCAATTGTTATATCTGGTAGTGATGGATACTTTAACACAAGATTGTATTAGTTCCGCCAAGCAGTATTGATTCCATTTTGCAATTGAATCATTCTCATAATTTGTCATGATTGGTTAGATTAATTAGAATTCTTCTAATGTAAAATAATATGGTATATCTCACAACTTAAATTTGGTTTGTTTTCTGGCTTTCATAATTTTGTTCATTTGTTAATAATACCAACTGGTTGTTAATAAAAATAATCAAAAATCAACTATGCAAAACAATTGACCATGCTGAGGATCGAACTCAGGACCTTTTCGGTGTTAACGAAATGTGATAACCGCTACACCACACGGCCGGTTTAATCGCTGGGAGAACTGTTGGTTTGAAATCTTATTATGATTCGATTGGTCATTCCAATTGGGGTAGTACTTAAATTTGAATTTGGATTTGCTGCTTGCCTTTCGGTTTTTTGTGGCAAGCAAAAGAAAAGGAAGAAAAGGAAAGGTCAAACTAAAATTTATACTCTCGTGAAAATTGTTGCGGTGAGATTTAGCATCTCCGCCTCCAATATTTGTCGTGTTTTTCGATCAATTTTGAAGTCATCTGCTTTTCTTAAGATTGCTTTTAATATTCTTAGATCTTTTTGTCCCAAGTTTTAATTATTTTCACAATGCCACTGTTGAGTCTCCCAGAAATTCCACCAGGTGCTTTACAGAGAGAGTTTTTTGTTGATGATGCCCGCTTGGAGGTCACATCCATGGATATTCCCCCACACGGTGCCTTTTTCGTCGCGGGATGTTCCAATGGTATGGTGTTATTGTTCGATTTGACTGAATCTTACCCTCAAAGAAATGGAATATTGCTTGCGCAAATTCGTGCCAAGGGTATGCATACCAATCTTCGACTTACTGTGAAGATTTCTGACGACTCTCGTATGTGCTTTGCTGGTGTGATGAAAGGTTCAAGTGAAATGATCGCTATTGACCTCAGCACATATTTGGTTGATTGGAGTAAGATGGCCGCTTTACATGCTGCGACTGCGAATAAAAGCAAGAAACAACAGCAAGCCGCCTTTGCGGCTGCGGCTGCTGAAATTCCTTTGGAATATTTAAACCATTATATTTTCGAGACTTTCACTTTCTCTGATGCAAAGTTGAGAGGATTTGGCGCTGCCGCTAGCTTGCCTTATGACTTTCCTCTGGACGAGGAGACTCCTTTGTCAGAGGAACAAGGAGAGAAGAAAAGTGAATTGACTGTCTCTTCAATCGCCAAGCCTCCCAGAAAATACTTGTTGGCTTGTGGTATGGGAATTAAGAACGTACACATTTGGCAGCTGTCTATTGTTGATGTTGCGCCACCTGCCAGTGCAGTGACAACCTCTTTCACTGCGTCTCCAGGTGGAACTGTAGCTAAAGCAAAGAGAGATGAATGGACTTGCATTTACGATGTGGCTTCGAATGGTATGACGATTACCCACTTGGGTTTCAGAAACGACGGTAAAGAGCTGTTGACAAAATCATCCAATGCAAATATACGTGTTTGGGATCTGACGAAATATGCTGAAGAACCAACTACCAAGCCGTCCTATGAAGATATTCCAAATAGTCATGATGTCAAATGTCTTATGGAGCGAACATTATTCACATATGGTGGTACTTATGAATTTGCCATGGTGAAAGTTGACAAAAATACACCAAAGGAAGCAAATCGGAATGCATTTGAGTTGCCAGAGCGTCCTTTCCAAGAAGAGGATGAAGCTGCGCTCGCTGCTGGTTTGCGTAGAAGACGCACCATGCGTGAAGTACAAGATATTATTGGGACACAAGATGGTGCCCATGTATTAATTCTTTGCACAGATGGCGGGGTGATGTACTATCGTCGTCAAAATGGAACACAATCCGAATTTTCTGTCAGAGATGGAACAGGTATGTCCTAATTCCATGAAACTTGGTTGATTTTAACCATACTCTCCATCCATCATCAGATTCGCCTTCCATGCCGAGAGAAGACCTTGCTGGCGATTTCTCTGCTTCACCTGTCGCTGATAGAAAACAGATCAAGAAAACCGATGAGGCAAAAACAAATGAAGAAGAACCAAATGATGCTCTCTTGGATGATCTCGGATCGTTACAAGAATTATCAAGTGTGCAGCGCGAACAGGATCATGATCAAACGTGGACTTTAAAGCGTATTGGTAGTACAGGTCATGTTGTGTTATTGAAAGCGGCGCAGTTGATGGGCAAGGATGATCGCAGCGTTGGTTGTGTTTCAGTTACACTTTTATCAAGTACGGATTGAATCATTTTAATTTTCATACTTGTGGTTTTAGTAATTTTGTTTATTAGATGTCTTGAACAAAGAGAGTATTACTTTGCTGAACGAAGCGTCCGTCAGTTGTTGGCATCCCAACGGTTTATTCTATCAGACTCGAGTGGTTACTCCTGCAGTTGTCGTGCCGCAAGTAATTTCCGTCCCAACAGAACCAATTTCTGTTGAACCTACCTTTTCTGAAGCGGAATTTGCTGTAGTTGAAGAAAGTAGTAAGGAGAAAGCCAAAAAGAAGAAGCAGTCAACTCCATCTGTCGGTTCACCTTCCCCAGCCGCAACATCCAGTAGTGCTTCCACAATTCCAACTCCTTTTACCGAACCGGTAGTTCAATCTACCCCACAAGCTCCTGGTAAATTATTGTGACCGTAAATCAGTGGTCATTGTTGACTAATTTAATGATGTTTAGGATCGGCGACTAAAGAACCTAAACCTAGCACTGTTAGTGTCTCCACTCCAAGCACAACCGTTGCGAAGAAACCACCAAAGATCGATTCATCGAAAGGAGTGATTGCTCAGAGTGAGCGCCCTGCAAGAGCACCAAAAGAGAAAGAAGTTACCGTTGCCGGAGGTAGCGTCACCCCAATTCCGCGCAATCACGTTCAAGCTTTGTTTGCGGAAGCTGCAAAGGGATTGAAGCCTACTTCACTGACTGCATTTAATCCTGGTTTTGGAATTGCTGGTGTAACTGACTTCTCGTACAAAATGGTAAATGCTTATTCCTTCTTGAAATCTTCGTAGTTACGATGTTACTTTCTTAGTTGATTCCTGAAGATAAAGAATGGCCTTCCATAAGCCTTGGATATATTCCTCGAGCAAAGCGATCAATGATGCCTGATGAACCTGTATTTGTTAGCAAGAAATTGTGCCTTGATGTTTCTCCACGTGATAAGTTGAGAAATGAAATATCTGATACAGTAAAATCGCTAGTAAAGAACTGGCACAAATCAATCTCTTCCCATCCATTCCCAAATGATATTTCGCTGTCTTCTCACCGAAAAGTGGGAGCGAATACATTGCAAGTGATCGGTAACATGATGAAAGAACAACTTCGCGTTCGTGGATTATTTGTAATGGAAATCGAACAAGAATTATTGAAGGCTGTTGATAGTTTGGTCTTAATTGCTCAAAATAAAAATGATCAATTATCTATCGAAAGTGATATCAAAAGTGCTTTGTCATTTTTCACTGCCATTTGTAATAAATTCAAAGTGATTTCGGAAGAAATGGTGCTAAGACAAAACGTTGAATTGAAAGGCCTTTTTGGACGAGAAGATCTTGAAAATGTTGTGACGTGTTTTGCACATTATAATGGCTTCAGTCTTGATGGAGATGACTTGAATAGTAAGGGTCCACTCGTCGACAAAGTATTTTACCGATATGAAGATGTCTATCGATTGACCCAACAGTTGGAAAAAGATATTCATTCAGTGATAATGCGTGCTTAATTAATAGTCGATTCATTGTGGTGACTGTGCGTGTATTTGTTATACATATACAAATTTGTTGTCGGCAAGGGATAGACGAAACTACAATTACAATAAACCAAATGGTATCGAGGAGATACGAAATGAAACATAGTTGTTTTAATTACACAGTTATTATCATTGTCTATTAAATTGTGGTATCATAATGGTAGGAAGGTGTTTTAATTTTTGTATAAATTGATTATAATGTTGCACCATATTATCGATAATGTTAATTACACAATTATGAATTAAAAGATTTTGGCATCAATATACCACTACATTTACCTATCAAAAGAATCTACACTAATCTACTATCCACCAATATTTTTTTCACTTGTCTAGTACATTCTAATTTAGTTGAGCTTGTTTAAATTCATTTGCAAAAACAATATCATCTCTGGTTACAGGTCGTGCTAATTTCTTCCATATATCTTCATATTTTATTGTCTTCACTTCATCACGAGTAACTAATCGTAATACCAATGGTTTTACTAGCCAATGAAATGAATTTGATATGAATGGTTGATATTGAAATAATCTACCTGGTGCAATATATACTCTACGATGTGATTTTTTAGTACCTACAAAGTGATGATTATTATTCATAAATGCTGGCCAAAAACAAAATGTACTTGGTGCACAAATCACAGTACTTGCAACTGACATCATAGCAAATGATTCAAATGGATATCCTCTACGTAATGTTATTAATGCACGTGGAAATGAATTAGCAAGATATCCAATTAAATCATGACCAAGTCTAACACATGTATTTATACTAAAATTATCGGAATATCGCTTTTGACGATAATCCAATGGTTCAGATAAAACATATATTGTAGAAACGTTACGTGGTATTAATTTTTTATATATATCAAATCTTAAAAAACCATATGGATGAGTTGGAAATGAAACAAGAATATCTTTACATCGAAATAGAATGACAGCATCGGGTATTAATGGTAATTTGGTTTCATCTAAATGTGAGGCACGTGGAATATATCGACTACCAAAGGTTATATTATCAAAGGTTAAACGTGGTATATATTGTTTTGTCATTATATTAGGAAATGTTTTATCAACAATATCAGTTAATGTATTTGCTATTAAATCTATTCTTTCCACCCATGCTCCTTTACCTTCATGCGGATATGTTGTCAGTTTGGGACACTTTGACATAAACCCTTCATACAATCCTTCTCTATTTATATTCATAGAAGGGATACTAGGATCTATATTCTTCATTACCATTGGAAAATGGTAAAAGAAGGAATTCGATGCTGTTGAATGATTCAATGCATCCATTGTGATATTAGGCATAGGAGGTAGATTGTAGGTATTAATGAAGTGCATACCATGTAAACTACTACATGCCATTGCTTCGAAGTATTCACCTATACGATTACCAAGTCCTTCTTCTGTCAATGGATATTGACATATAAAGGTTGGTTCTTTCGTTTGATCGATATATTTTGATGACCATGATGTTAATGGTGTTTTCTTTAAATCATTCAAACATTGTGTACGATTATACATATACTTTACCACATAGCGGAAATCATTCACAATATGTTGTCTAACTGCCAATAATTCAGGATCATCACGAGTCATCATAATGGAAGCAGATTTCACTAACTTATCTCCATGTGTTCCTTGATGACGATGAGGCACAGTGTGTTCAAGATGCAATTGTGTTATCACATTGTTCGAACCATCATGTTGTGGGTGTGAACAATGATGGACACGAAGAAACCATGTCAAAACAAGAACCACAAACCGCCAATGAGAGTGCATCTCTCACATCACATCTGCAAATAATTTTTCTTATTTTTAATCTTTTGCTAATCGCACCAAGCAATTTTCCAAAATATCGATATTTTCGAAAGCCCTAAACATCAAGTATTGCGTCGAAAAAAACTCGAGACTTTCGGTGTTTATGACCGTTTCATTCCTACAGTGACAAGAAAAATCACAAGTGGGCGGGAAGGAATGAGCAAAATTCTACATTTCACCCCAACTGTTTTGATCATGGCAACTCAAGTCCTCTCGAGTTCTAGTCCGAACAACAATTTGCCCAGAGAAGTCCTTCGTTGGATTCAGAGTCTGGACTTGGCTTATTCTGTGCGCAATGTCAAGAGAGACTTCTCCAATGGTAAGCCACTCGTTTTCCATCGTATTGTTCCACTAATGTTAGCTGATGTTCTTTTCTTTTTCTAACCGACAGGCTTCTTGGTTGCTGAAATCTTTTCTCGTTATTACGCGAAGGACTTTCACATGCACTCATATGACAATGGTACTGCAAC
>JACCEA011393970.1_pt1 | contig 14010 bp, 5 predicted proteins | sample 7449851 | NCBI WGS metagenome assembly JACCEA01 (sample SAMN15323453, study PRJNA562643) | freshwater metagenome | isolation source: river surface water | place: USA:Blue River Watershed | collected 2017-08-18 | reverse complement strand
TTTGTCAACTGCGCTAAGCGAAGACCTTCTTTGGCAAAATGTTCATCCAAGTCAAATTGGTCCAATGCAGGAGGAGCTGGCTCCCTCATCGCTGGCGGAAATGTTGCAATTGACAATTTTGGAAGCGGGCATTCAAATTGAGGTGGAATCAAAGTTAGTGGTTCGTGAGGTACTCCTAATACATCGAACAACTGTTTTGCTTGTGGTACTAAATCCATATCAAACCGAAACATAGACATATCGAAAAGTTTCGTAAAATCCCTAGGTAGTTCATCCATTCCTTGCAAGCACGGTTTCAAAACTTGGCTTAAAGATTCAATATTCGGAATAGATTTATAATCTGAAATATCAGCTTCATTACGATCTGATGTCATGTCAAGTTCTGCTTCTCCCAATAACCATGCAACTAAAATGTCGCAAAGCTTTCCATTTTCATCTTTATCTATCCATTCATCGCTAAATATTTCAACCGAACCTAACACAACCATTCTACCTCTTCTGGCACCAGCGCCAGAAACAGTTTCTGCCTCCCACATAGCCGCAATTGGTCTATTCATCGGGTATGATATTGGACCAGACGACAGCAAAGGGATTGATGGCTTTTGAACATTCAACGAAGCTCCATACGGATAGACAAAATTAAATTTCTGATCTTTACCACCAGTGCCCTTGATACCTTCATTTTTGCCACTTGTGTTTGGTGTCTTTTTAGAACCACCCAGCTGAATTATATTCTGCAATAAACGAAACACATAAGAAAAAATAAAATAATCATGTAAAGCTGGAGAGACCTTCTTTCTGATAATGTCTGGGATAAGTACTCCATCAGCAATAAAAACTTCTTTTGGGTGTAAATATTTGTAGTATGCACTGCGAGTGACGCTATCGTTATTAACACTCATACCAAACCTAATGTAAAACACCATGTTAAAATTAATTCAAAATTTCATTAGAATTGCTTACTCTTCCAATAAGTAATTTATATTGCAACCAGTTTGCTTTTCTCCTCCATCTCCTATCATCACGATTGCTCTACCACCATTATTCAACCAACTCTTGATTTCCTTGAATTCAGCTGCAGTAAATGGCTCTCGTGGGCCACCAAACACCACCACATCAGCTTCTGATAACCTTTCCAACGATATTTCATCTTTATTTCTATAAAATCAATTAAAATGAAAATTATCAATGTGTTATTGTGGTCTTACGATTGTACTTTTGCTACAGATCGCAGCCGACGTGTCCACTTTTTAAAACCACCGTTTTGATTATGAGTTTCTTTTTTACTTCCATTAAAGAAGATAGTTTTCTGATAAACACAATGATTAATTTAACTTAACATAAGCATTCAGCAGTAGTGTATTACCTTGGACGAGTTTTCCTTATCGTCTGACATTTGAACATGAACAACCTCCCAGAATGTTTGAATTTATATTATTTATTTTATTAATGAATACAGATGTGTTATGTTTATGGTTCACTGAAAATAACCAAAGGGTTCGACGATTTTGCTGGATTTGGGCTTTCTACAAGATTCTTTTACTTGTATCCCACCATACTTCCATCTCCTGAGAACAAAATTGAATTTTAATGATTGTATATTTTCGACCGTTTCTGCTTGCTTGCAGCGGTTGTGCCGTTTTGGCTGTTTGAAAAGCAATCGTTAGCATCTTACATTTTAATAAATATTTTCATGCAGTTATAATGTAGTTTGCAAAAAAGTTTCTCAAACTTCGGTCAAAAAACGCGTTTTTAAACTTCCCTAATACATAGAAAACAATTATATTGTGATTTTCCTAGGTCCTAGGTAGAAAAAGTACTAGAAAATGTACACGAATTACCTAATAATTAATAAATTAAAATTAAGAGTAAGAATATCAAAAATGTACAGAAAATCAAAGATGATATAGAAGTAATAATGTTGTATGCTGTGCCCCCATTCAAATTTACACATTGCCAGTAAGATAGTGTGATTACCTTAACCAAAATTAATTCAAGTATAGAGCATTGATAGATTCTTTTAGGTGGGGAAGTTAATAAACCCAATCATGTAGATACATAAAATATGTACAGAAGTTTATGAGTAGCTAAAGTACGATATTAAATTTTACACAGTTGATGTTCTATGATTATGTGTGTGCTTTTATCTGAATATACATATTATACAAATATCAATGACAAATAGAATAGATCCAATTGTAATTGCACATGATGGTACTCATTATGGTCCATTTATTATGCCGCTTACTACGTAGTTATCGCCCATTAATATCAAATATTTGTTACCTACAAAAAAACATCATTTTGAGAACAATTCAAACACATCATCAAAATGTAATCCAATTTTAGAGTTCTTACCTTTTGGGCTGCTTTAAGAGTCTTCAGAAACTTGGCGAGTTCACTAGCATCCATTTCAACCAAATTTGATGCAACAGAATTATCAGCACTCATAGTCTGAACCTTCAACATGAGGAGAGGTTTTCGCAGCCCTGATACTTTGTCTGAGGAGAGCACCATCTAACAGTAAAATATCAGCAAAAGGACGTGGAATATGTAGGAATAGTTTGTACCCTCAAAGACCAATCAAAGTTTTCAAGTTTAGCGTATGATGACAGTGATTCCATTCTTCGTTCCTAAAGAATAAATTATGGATTTTGATGAAACTTCTAAATAAAAAACTATGGGTACAGACTTGAAGCAGACAAAATGAAAGTATGCACACAACAACAGCAATGAAGAGCTATAATATCATATATTTATTTTTTAACTATGTATTAAATCGAAAGAAAATATACCATATACAATGTAGATGGTACACACGCTGATGAAATTTTGTTGCCACATTTATTATTATATTATTCAAATAATAAGAGTATTGTACTCCTACTACTTTACTAAAAAGTACCTTACACTTTGCAATTGTTCAACAATATCCTTCAGTAGTTTGAATCACGTACACCGTTTTTTGATACAATGACTAAAACTGTGCACTTCAAAGTGGGAATGACTTGTCAGGGTTGTGCTGGTGCTGTTACTAGAATCCTAAAGAAAATTGACGGTAATAAGTGAATTGCTATGAAATGGCTAATCTACACAATTTATTGTTGAATCATCTTATCAGGTGTTCATGACGTAGCAACAAATGTCGACGCAAAAACAGTTGAAGTTCAATGTGAAGATGGTGTCAACAGTCAATTGTTGCTCGATTCCCTTCAAAAGTGGTCTGCCACCAGTGGTAAATCAGTAGAATTGGTCAATTAGATTGAAGATAGATTGGCGATCGGTTAATATTCTTAGCAAAGTTTTTCAAAGTCACTCAATTATTTTAGTGGTTTGTAGAATCGTTGATGATTTGTGGATGTTATCATACTTTATACTTGTTGTTCGATTTGTCTTGTTGGAATCACCAATTTAGATATAATCATTATATTTTCGAAAGCCATATGTAGAAAGTGTGCTAATTAATTAAGATAAATTCGCCTTATTTGTGTGGAGCATTTTAGCCGCCGACACTAACTTCTCAAGCATAACAGACAAATATCTTTTGTTTTCTATTCTATTGGGAAACTTATCTGATGTCAACATAATTTCCCTCTTTCCCACATTATAGCGACTGGCCACCATTCTAATCAAAATTTCTTGCTCCTCCTTATTCAATCCCAACTTGTCAATAGCAACCTGCAATAACACAATATGTAAGCAAATTCTGAATATTTTACAAATATTGTAACCTCTCACACTCACCAATAGTTTTACTTTGAAGTCCGCTGGGTTATGTGGTAAATGGGGATAAAACAGAGCGGCTCCATGTTCAAACGAAGCAGTCAACCCGAAGTTTAAATCTTTGTCATCAATTGTCCGAATCGGAAGCTCTTCAATTTTCCCTTTTCCAAAATCAGAATCTGGCCATACAGGTCGATACTTCTCTAGCAACGGTGCGTTAGAGTTTCTGTTATTATGGCTACGGATTACCGTCGCCATCGTTCGCGACCATCTACAACCTTTCATTGGTCGAAATATACCAGATAGAAACATGTCAAATTACGGATAAACAAAATATTTGAAGTTGCCGACAATTATACTGGATTAACTTCCGAATCTATTAGTGCGAATTGACAGTGTTTGTCAAATAAAATTCCAAATTGCGGTACAATGTGATATATAGGTATACAAGTTGATTAGAATATTATTAGAAGTATTTTATAATAAGCCGGCACAAGAAATGCTGGTGGTGCTGATAAATTTGGGTTTTGGGGATTTAGGATTTAACCGGATTGAAGGCGCCTATTCTCATATTCAGTGTTCCGTTACATTTCTTCCAATTGGAATGGAACCATAATATTATTATCATAATTCCCTTTTCATTTCGCTAGAGAAGATCTGGAATCAATCCATGCATATTACGTCATTATACTCATCGAAGAATAACAATTCCATACCACAGAACATATGGATCTAAGTACATTTACATCAACCACTCCACTTCATATTGGAGACTACATAGTGTTGCGTCTATCCAAGCCTGATGAGGGATGGCTTTCTTCAGAGGGTTTGCTGGAAGATGAATGTTATGTTACTCCAGAAACTGAAGACTTCCACAATTGTATTTGGGAGATACATGTTCAAAACCAATACAGTGCAACAAGAGAATATAAAGATGCCTTGGCTCAATCATTAGCTTCAAGTGAGTCTATCAAAGACAATGGTAACTCAAAAATTGTAAGTAACAACGGTGTCGCCACACCGAAGAAGACTATTTCACAGGAATATCTTGCCCAACTTCATCGTGCGGCTCTAAATGAGCAAAGGTTGAATGATAAATTGATGAGCCTGAAAATGGGAAAGCCTATCAATTATGGCGACCCTATTCAACTCAGACACGTAAAGTCCCGCAAATTCTTGACGATCAGTTCCAATATTCTTGCTCGCGAAGAACGAGAAAATATGAAAATTCTTGTTGATGCTGATGGTGATTCGCTTAGCTGCATTGGCTTTATGCCGCGTTATAGATATGAAAGAGAAGGTCAGGTGTTGACAAATAATTCTGAAGTTGTAGCTAGAGTACATGAACGCCCAGGAGAGTACTTGCATGCTGCAAAACATTCTGGAAGTGGCATTCGAACGGAAGTCAATTGTTCATTGGAAAGCTCATATTGGACGTTGATTTTGTATCAGCGCGTTGTAGATGTTGGATCAAATTCAATTATGGCAGGACAATTAGTGACTCTGCAAGACCCTGACAGCTTATCCTGTATAACATTGGACCATCAAATACCCGGAATAACGGAAAGAGCTAGAGTAGTAATGTCTCCGCAATATCAAGCTCGCGATCTCGCTGCTGATGCTACCGTTGGCACCCACCTTTTATGGCTTGTAGAAAAAGCTAATGTTATTGGTGGTGGTCCTATCGCAATTGACTCAGATATTGTGACCTTTCGCGATTTGAATACAGGCCTGTATATGAGAATTGAATCTGATGGGTTAACTGCAGTGAAACAAAGATCCCTCGCTTCAATATTTGAGTTTCATAATTCGCAAAATGCAAGTTCCATTGATTCTCCTTATTTGGAAGCCGAATCGGCGGTTAATTTATCTTCCGACAATTTATGGATAGGAAATATTTCTAAGACCGATAATCTCACTAAGCACGGTGCGAGATGCACTGCCTTCAATGACAAGAGTATGGCTGTCTCGTTATCAGTAAGTGCATCTCTCTTTCATAAAATTGGCGTCAATCTTCATGTTGGGGTTCAAGCTACGATGAAGCTCCGTCGATTGTTGAAAGTCACAGAGCAGTACGAGAACGGTCTGTCTCTCATCCGTGAACTCGCGCAAGAGGTAAAAAACTGCAATGCTGTATTGGAAAGTCTCTGCTCCTTTCTAGCGTTGAGTGATACAACTAATAAGGATGAAGTCAATAGTTTACTTGATGGACACAATAAGGAAGTAATTGCCGTTCGTCAAAATATGGTACGAGAGCAAGGTTTGATTGATGTTTTGTTGGACTTGGTGTCGATGACAGAATCGAATATATACGATAAGATTAAGGAACCAATTGTAAAGCGCGAAAATGCACGAAATTCTGCAGCTCGAAGAATTCAACGCAAAAATTCTGTTAATTTGGTATCAAAAGAATTACTCATGAACGCTCGGAATGGTGAAGATGATGCGTTGCCAGAACCCGTTGCCCAGCCACTAACAATTCAAAGGCGATCAAGCTTTGGTGCGATTTTTGCTGGGAGACCATCTGCGGGGGCAAAGACTCATGAAATGGAAATTGCTCTAAAATCTGTTTCAGCTGACACTTCGTCGAAACCAAAAAATATACTCGAATTAGTCGCACAAAAGAAGCACCATCATGATGTGAATTCACCAGACAGTGAAGACAGCGATGAGGAGGAGGAAGAAGAGGAAGATGATAAAGATGACTTATCTCATTCCAATGAAGCACACTTTACGGCTTCGCAGTTGATTGCACAGAAATGTTTGAAGGTGCTTCTATGTATAATTGTTGACAATTTCACCAATCAATTATATGTAGCTGATCGTTTTCCCGTATTGCTAGCTGAAGTTCGCGATCACAGACTTGCTGTCCTATGTGTCGAGGAGATGCTTAGGGAAAATTTGACTATCCTCCAGACGAAGGTTCGCCAGCGTGAGATTGACATTTTTGTTGGATTATTGGCACAGTCAGAGATGAGCGTTACCTTTCTTCGACTTCTGCAAAGTACTACAAGTTGCCCTATGGGAGTTGACGCAACTCAGCGGATGGTTGCAAATGCACTCTTTTCCACGTCTGTAGAAAATGGTAGGTCAAGAACTAGCAGTGACCATGTTTCTACTGAGATGGAAGTTGTACCGGGGGCGCCAAAATTGGGCAACACAGAGAGCAGGAAGTCACGAAGTATCATTATAGATAGCAATGGAAGTTCGAATCAGCGCTTGATCATTCAACTATCGACTGATAGTTCCAAGAAGCACCCTACTGATTGGGGAGATTTATCATTATATTGCCCCGTGCATCCCCACAATGTTGTCAAGGGTTACAATGAATTAGCGGATGGATTGCCAGAAATATGGTTGCATTGGAAAATGAAAGGCAAAAATGGAGATTTTACTATGAATCAACTCTTTGGTTATCGAGACAAGGTCCCACTGGCTGTGATCTGCTCATCATCCCGCAAATCTATGATAAATAAAAATAAACCGACATCTGCCTTTGAATCTATTTCAACAAAAGCATTTCGGCGAAAAGCTACAATCTACAAAAAGAAAGGTGGTAACTCAAATGGCTTAAAATTACAACAGAATCAAACGATTGTAGCAATTGCGAACCACAAATCTCAAGTAGCTGAATATTTTAGAACTCAATTGTATCTGGTCGCTGATCTTTGTCTAGATAGAAACTATGTCTCGATTGGCATGTTGGAACCGCTCTACGCATATGATGTTATGGTTGCCATTTTGAAAAATGAGACAATTCCATCCAGCTTTAAAGCTCCAGTGTGTAGAGTTTTGCGTTGTCTCTATGTAGATAGGGATCCACAAATAGCTTCAAAGTTCCCTCGGTATATTCGGACGTCAGTTTCTTTAAACACTGAAAAATCTGATGAGTTGGAAACCGTCAGTAATCAAGAAGAAGATGCAAAACAATACAAATTTGCCTTAATTCAAAAGCTCTTGTCGGATTATGTTCACAATCATTTGGACTTAGCTTACTGCGATGAATTATCTGCAGAATCAATTGAACTATTACAAGCACTAGTTAAGTTTGGTTTCTATGAAAAAGTGCCGCAAATTTTAGATATACTGCAACCGTTACTAAAGGTTTTAGACAAACACCAATCATATTCTGGAGAGAGTACCAAAATCAAAGATGAGGAAGAGCAATCTTCTTCCAAATTGGTGGAGACAAAGTCGAACCGCTTTTCCTTGAAAAGTTGGTTTTCTTTTAGAAGTTCGAAGTATACACAGATTACTCCTGATGGAATGGAAGAAAATCAAGATGAAGTGCTATTGTCCGACCCAAAATTAGATATACCCTGGCATAAAATTTGGATTGAGAGAACAGATTCGTTAATATGGATGATCTTCGTATTTACAGTTGTTTTATTCTCAGTAGCCATGATGGTCGTTCAATTGTTTGATGACATAGATTTGTCTGAATTTTATATCAGCACCACAATATTTTTTGGATTGGAGTATTTTTTCCGCGGATTTGTTAACACATTTGGAGAAAAAGGTTTGCATGGTTTCTTATTTGACCCGTTTAATATCTTGGATGCGAGTTTAGTGCTATTGGATATTATTATGTTATCATTAGGTGCGGATGGTAGCCAAGCCAGTGCTAGTCGTGCAACTAGAAGCTTGCGAATAATTCGAATTGTTCGTGTTGCGCGTCTGGTTCGAGCAGCTAGGTTATTGAAACAAATTGCTGCAGCTTCAAATGCATTTAAGTCGTGGGAAGTTCCCCAGCGCTATCGCAACATAAAACGATATGAGGTATGATATAATGTCGAATGCTTGATAACACTTATCGTACCAATTTTTCAGGCCAAGACAATCGTAAACATTTTGAAAGTCTTGACAATGTTTTATGATCGTATTCAAGACAATACCTTGGGTGAGTTCTATAGAAGAGAAATTGTTGCGTCGTTTGGTCTCACAATATTTTCGTCACTCTCGTCAGAACTCGGTATTCAGGCTTTTTCGCATTGGTGCAAGGCGATTAAAAACAAGCAAAGTTGTGATCCAGTTGAGGCATTCCACCGAGCGTTGGCTTCGGAAGAGCGTTTGTCATCTGAGTTATCCTTCAAGTTCGATTCAGTACTTTTAGATGCGATGATGTATTCTGATAAGAAAATTACCCATGCAGCGTTACACTTGCTGATGGTGCACAAAAGTCAAAAAGATTTATTTTTTAAAGTCTTTGAGAAGATTCAAATCATATATTCTCCTCGCATTGAAAGTATATGCAAACAACTCACTGATATGTTGCGAGAACTGAAGGGTTTGGCAGAGATGTTTGAGATTTGGTCAGATCTTGAATCTGAAAGTGATTTGAAATCCGCCCATCGAGTTCAAGATATTTTGAACAATATTAAAGGCTATTTGGTGAAGCGTAATGAAGACCGTTCATTGGGAATTAGAAGTCTTACGCTCGTTGATGAAGAAGTACAAAATTTGTTGCGAAATTTAGATGCCATGACAACTTTTATGGCATTACAAGAGTCGCTATTCGATGGTGGAAGAGAGGAATTGAAACCAATTATTCGTGATATTTTGAAATTATGTAACGGATTGATTTGCTTATTCGTGAAAACTTCCGAAGCGAATCAAGCTGTTGCATTTAAATATCTGTCGTGGTTCGTCGATCGAGCTGATGATGATATTGATAGTACTCTCGCAGCGAGGACCATCGTGGAGGGTAATAAATGTAAGTTTATCGCTATGCTGAACTTGATTGATATTAATATTTGTTTTCTAGCTTTAATTAAGCAGTGCTCCAGACGTTACTTGAGTGAGTTTGCTCATAAGATTGTATCTCAAGGTCGGAAACCTGAGTATTTGGATCTTTTTGTGGGTATGACAGAGTTGTCAGAAGTAATGGGTTCACACGTTTTAGTTGTGGAGACTGAAATTTCTACTTATTTAACTGGAAGAGAGTGGAAAAAACATATTTTGCTTTGGTGTGCAACAGCAGACTCTCCTGAATATAAGGAACGGAAAAATGCGATGGAAAGTGTTAGCAAAAACCACCAAGTAGTGATAAATGATGATCAACTCACTCCAGAACTTCGTTATCACATAAGTATTTTGATTCTCCTCAGCAGCTGCAACCTTGGTCCGAAGTTGCATGCGATCTACCCTGTGCAAGATATTCTTTCCGCAATTATGGATGCTTCTACTCTTTTTCCAGTTAAAAAGGCACTCAGCCAGTTGCTAATTGAAGTGCTGAAATCATCAAGCGATAGAGTTGAGAAGTTAGATTCATTTTGGTTGCTTTTGGATCAAATTGCACTAGAAATGGAGACTTTGCCGTCTGAAATGTTTAATTTGTCGAGAAATCATCCAATGCGCATCCAGAAGGGTGAATGGTTGGAAATATCTGCTGGAATTATTACAACTTTTTTCCAAGACTTTGATTTACTTCACTATTTGGACCATCATCCCGATAAATCGAACAATGGCCCGAGTAGCTCCAAGAATCAACCAGATGCTAAAATTACCATTGAACGTTTGCATCATGCTTTGCGAATGTTAATTGATCAGCACGCATCAAAGGTTGGTGGTGCAGTGACGGAAGAATTGATATTTTCTGCCACTGTACTCCATAACTTATTGGATCCTGATGGACAAGATTTGGATGTGATGGAAAACAATGACAATAAACTCAAAGCATCTCGTATGCATCATCAAAGAACTAGTATTGTTTACGCTGATTTACAGCAAGTATACTTTCGTAAGCAATTCAAGGTTTTTCTTCGTCATATTAAAGATGCATCTTCAACCTCTCGCGATGAGGTAATAACTGTATTCAAGAGTATTCCAAGCGTAAATGATCCGATTGAGGCTGATGTTCGATTTGAACCTCTTATCAAGAAGTTAACTACTCACTTTCGTTCTTCTATCAAGAGAAGTCCATTAAGCAGGTCCATAAATGAGGGTGCTGTTGAAACTTGTGGGTGGTTCTTGAAAGCTATGCGTCATTTGTTTGAAGATTCTCTTGGGTTGTCGTTCGATAAATTGGATGAAGCTGATATCGGTACGTTGACTGAATCTGAAGATGTTGCGCAGCTTCGAGTTGTTTTCAATGATCAAGGTATCACGTACCTGTGCTTAGATTTAATTGCTGTTGGAGTTGAACATAGTCTGTATATTGAAGCAATCAAACTGCTTGTGGTGATGTTGTTAAAGAGTGGAGGATGTCCAGAAATTCAAAAAAGTATATATTTGTACTTATTCGAGACGGACTCTATTTTGTTCTTTGAACTTATCAAAGATATGATCGAATCCGTGAAGGCATGGTGCAACAAAGAGACTGAGAACAATGCTTCGTCAAATGCAAATGCCGCTAATACAAATGCCGCTAACGCTACTATCCCTGAGGATGTATTCGTTTTGAATTTGCTCCAAGGGATATGTGAAGGTTCATATATGGGAAATCGCGATCAAATTAGAGAACAAACTGGGAATTCCAAAATTGTTAATATTTTAGAATCTTTGGCAACACTTGTTGGTGTGCTGAGTAGAGTCGATTCATTCGTGTATAGCAAAATCACCATAAAGATCTTGAAAACTGTCCTTCGTTTGGTTCAAGGGCCTTGCAAAGGCAATCAAGAACAGTTCGTGTTGCATACAGAGCTACTAATATCTTTGAACCGTATGATTCGCGGCGCCCGTCCAAACATGCATAACCTTTCTCAGTCTATGAGCAACAATTTCGAGCATTTGAAAGAGGCAGTTATTGATGTGCTTCGGGGTGTAATTGAGGGGCAACCCAAGACGTCTTTATCATTTGATCGTGTGGCCACCACAATTGACTTCAGTGTACTGCAGGTGCTTGTAATACCTGCAGAGAAAGAAATCCTCGAAACAATCCTTGGCCCCCAGGGTTTGACTCCAGCACAAGCAAAGTTTCTTGTACTTACGGAGTCGATGAAAAAGTCTCACTCTACTGTTGCAACAGTTGGTGGGACAAGCAGCGGTGCTGTCACTTCCGTCGGAGACGATGTGGATCGTAATGACATATCGAGTGTGGAAGTGCTATGGAACAATCAAGTTCACGTTGTTCACTTCCCTGTTCCACAATTCGTTAAGGATCTATCTGCTGAGTCGAAGAGCTCTTTATTGAACAATGACCAGGATTTTGCATCCAGAGAATTGAAGTTAATGGACTTCGTTCAAAAGATCAAAATATTGCATCGAGAAAGTACACATCAACAATTTTTGAAACATTACGGTTTGTCAGATTTATGGACATTTAAGTACTACTTGACAAGAATCATGTTTCTAAATGCAATCGTCATGAATTGCATTATTATCTCATTCTACGGAACCACATACAAGTCTAGTGCCTATTATGGCGGAACAGTACACCCAATTGATCATACTACTGACGACCATACTGCTACTGATGACCATCTTGTTGCCACTGATGATCATCATCGCTTTCTTAGCGGTAGCTCTACGGGTAGTGCCACCACGAATATTCATGATCATCTCTTTGCACCTCATCATATACAAATTGTATTGACTTGGTTAAATATTGTTCAATTGGGATTTGCAATTGTCACTGTTGGTATTTTCTGTGTTGTACAAGTGCCGGTTACATTTGCTGGAGAATATGAAAAACGTGGAACGTATTTGTCCAGTTTGTTTTATACGATGTTAGACCCACTGCCGATTTGGTATTTTGTATATTTGGTGTTGACCTTCTTTGGTTTGGAATTGCATCATTTCTTTCTTAGTGCATTATTGTTGGATTGGATTGTGCTTGATTCAACTACTCAAGACTTACTTCTGGCTGTTAGATATCCAGCTCGTCAGTTGGTTGCAACATTAGTGATCATTCTGATTATGCAGAATATATTTGCTGGCATAATGTTTGTTTTATATCGTCATGATGTTATCACTGTTCCGATTCGAGACATGTGGGATGCATTGAAATTATGCATTTCATATGGTTTTCGAGGAGAATATGGCATTGACCATGAAATGGAGCCCACACTAGGTGTCAGGATGGTTCTAGATATGACATTTTACTTTATTGTAAGTGTGTTCTATATTTTTATTATATCATCATAACTGTTTTATAATGCCAGATCTTATCAATTCTACGACACATTTTCTTTGCCATTATTGTCGATACTTTTGGTACTATAAGGGAGTTGAAGAGTGAAAGGTTAGTGTGATTTTCATTTGCCTAGGATTTTGTTTCCAACCATTCGCTACTTAGAGAGTCTGAAGCAAAGAATACTTGTTTTGTTTGCGGTATAGAACGTCACGATTATGATCGGGTTGTTCCCGTTGGAACGACACTGGGATTTGCTCACCATCGTAATGTTGTCCACAATCCATTAAACTATATGGCTTTCATCATGAACATCTGGAAGCAATCTCAGTCAGAGGATAGTAGTTTGGAGATTTACGTTCGAGAGTGCTTAAAGAAAGGTGATGTAGGGTGGTTTCCATCGGGGGTTCATCACGAAGCGCTAATTGCTGTTGCAGATGTACATTCTGCTGATGATCATGGGCATGGGGCCACCCATGGAGGTCATGGCCATGGAAAGAAAAAACACGGTCATGGTCATGGACATACCACAGCAACGAAGGATACTTCTGCCCATGGTGAATCAGCAAAAATTCCCCATGGTCATGATGAATTGGGTAATCTTGGGCATGGCGCTGTTACTCCCGCCAATCGAAGAGGTTCTAGTCTGGCAATGCGTCCGCGTAGTGCAGTGAAAGATAAAGATTCTGGTGGTCCGGACTTATTGCTTGAAAAGATGCACATGATGCAACAGCAGTTGATGACAATCAGCAAGAACATAAATAATGGCCCTACTGAAACAGCCACTCCAACAAGATATTCGATGGTTGACACGTCTATTGGTCAGACGGAAGATGGGCCATCAACGGGACGTTACCGAACGCTAAGTTCCGGTTTTGCTGTCCCGACTCAACCGACTATTCACCCTTCTGTGCAAAATCGTGTAGAAAGTGATCCTGCGTTGGTGGAGGCAATCGGAAACATGAATGCTGCTATGGTAAAGATGATGGGAAGAATTGATGAAATGGAGAAGAAGCTAACGAAAAGCCATAAATATTTACGTCATCGTATTCGGATGAATGCTCCTGGTAAACCCCTCCCCCATCCGCTAGCAAACAGCCCAATAAAGACGCTGTTAAATAAAAAGAAAGAAGATTTTGAAACCTCTGGCAAAAGTTTAAATCAAGATCCTTCCCCGGAAATTAGCAATGAGGATATACAGGAAACTCGTACCGACC
>JACCEA011224663.1_pt1 | contig 14018 bp, 12 predicted proteins | sample 7449851 | NCBI WGS metagenome assembly JACCEA01 (sample SAMN15323453, study PRJNA562643) | freshwater metagenome | isolation source: river surface water | place: USA:Blue River Watershed | collected 2017-08-18 | reverse complement strand
CTTGTAAAAGCTTTAGCTTCTTTTACAAAGTTTTCAAAACGCAGGATGCCTTCTTCAAGACTCTCATTTTGAAAAACATTAAACCGATTTTCTAAGCGCATTAATTGTGACATAAAAACTTTCTTTATCTATTTATGAAAATCAGAGGAGACCCTAAGGCCTCCTCTGATTTAAATTGCTAATTACCGAGCATTCTTAGCAATTGCATCCGCCATACCGTTGTGAATCTTTGACAGCTTCTTAGAAGCATCACGATAAACAGAAGAAATGCGAACCAAACCAGAAACGCCCTTGTTCGCAGCAGTAACAACCGCTGCAGCTTCAGGGTCGGTTGGTTTTGTCTTTTTCACAAGTTTCAAGAACTTTTCTGAATTCTTGTAAAAGTCATGACTCATGTAGTCATCAAAGACAACCAAAGAACGAAGAGTATCCAAAGACTGTTGCATCAGCTTTGTAACATCGCCTTGGGTAAGTTCAATCGACTTTTCACGAGGTAGATCATAGGACTGAACAGTTGCAGTAAAACCGTCAATAGACTTTTCTGTCTTATCTTCCAAGCCAAAAACGCCAATCTTACCAAAACCAAGCTCTAACGTGGAAATGGTATTAGCTTCAGGCTTAGAAAGCTTCTTACCTGCTTCTTGCTGCGAGCCTTTGCGAAGGACATTAAGGGTGTTGCTGAAAGTCTTATTCAACAACTCGTGGTTAGACTTTTGGTCACTGCCTTTTTCTACAGCGGAAACGATTGGGTCAAAAGTTTTGCTGACTTCGTCGAAACCATCTAAAACAGTCATCGAACCTTTTTTGATACGTTCCAGTGTATCAAGAAGATTGGAGATTTTATCTAGCCCAATAGCACGTTCAAAGCCCCAGATGCGTGTAGCTGTAAAACTACCGCCGGTATTTCCACCGCTGCTATTCTTTAAAAGAGGAGTAGAAGTCTTTTTGCCATCATCGCTGCCTGCGTACTTGGCCAAAACATAGTCCTTTTCATTTCCAGAAGAAGACTCAGAAGGTGTATACGAAAGAGCAAGTGTGGACGATTTCTTCAAGAAATCTGGGCCAGCGGTTGCAATAACCTTGACGGCTTCTTTTGTAGCCTCTTCGGCTTTCTTGACTTCATCCTTCAGTTCTTCGCTAGACGAGCTGCTAAAAAGGCTTTTCACCTTTTCAACAATCCATTCCCAGAAGGCCACGATCTTATTCCAGATCGTGTCAATGATGCCTTCACAACGCATCTTCAGTGCTTCAGTTTCATTTTTGAAAGACTCCACACGGAAAGAGGCAGGAGTATTAACCCCCAGTTGATCAAGGTGATAGTGGCCTACAGCGATAGAACCGTGGGTCAATTGACCGTTACCAATCTCATTGCGAAGACGGATAGCAACCTCAAGTTTGCTGTTATAGCTTTCCATCTTCATAGCAGCTTCTTCGCTACCAAAGTCAAGCAGAGGTTCAGGACCGTCTTGAACTTCATTGATAGTTTCTACTTCCTCAAACGTTTCTGGGGTTTCTTCAACGTTTGTATTTTGATTTTCTTCAAACTCACTGCTCTCAAAACGCATTTTCATCAAAGTAGTCATAGCCTTACCTTCCCTATGGGTTTAAAACACATCACAGTCGTTTATTCATTCTAACGACTATAAATTTAATTTAGTCCATATCTTTTACAATAAAATTGTTTTGCTAAAAGATACTCTAAATTTAAATCATTCATTAAACAGTTTTTGATACTGACTCAATGAAATATCTACAGTTTGTCTTGTGGTTTTATGAATGATCCTACAGATATCTATTCCTGTATTACCATTCATGATCCTAAACTGTTCTAGAAGATCGTAATCTTCTTTGTTAATAGATAGTTCCGGAGAAGATTTAACACCTTCTTCCAGAACTAAATAACCCATTCGTAATGTGGTCATTTTAGTGTTGTTCCTCTCCAACGCTTTCTTCGATGTCATTGTCAGGAAGATACTCTTTAGTTTCCAGCATCATATAAAGCTGAGAAGAACACCTGTGAACCGTGTCTACAGTAGGATTACCTTGGATGGCTGTAACGTTCATGACTTTGACTAAGGTCCCCTTTCTCTCAAGGTATTGTCCTTTGTCCATCGTGACATACTTAACAGGCATCCCAGGATAAAGAAGATCAGGGTCAGAGTTTTGCCAAGAGATACTAAGACCAGTAAAGTCTTGGGCTAAGATCCGGCTGTATTCCATAAAAGGATTAGACCCAGGTTTCTTCATGGAAGCATAAAGTACCTGGTCTTTTCTGTTATGGTTCTGCACTTCGTAGTTCAATCGATGCCGATTGGCTTTGATACCGTCTTCTAGTATCTCAACAGGTTTTGTCATGAAAGACTCTGCGTTAGGCATCCTAAACCCTACACCGCTATTGAGTTCACTCATACGGGCTGGGTCTATTTCTGATTTAGCACCTGTTGTAACGATATAAACGATCTTGCCTTCGACGCGGTACGTATGGTCATGACTAGGCATACGCTCTTCTGGTACTGCATAGATAATCAGTTTGTAACGATCTTCATCAAAGCGTTCAGGTCTGTATAAAGGATACACAAACCAAGAAGGATTATCCCGGTAGACTTGAAAGAAGCTTCCAATACCAGCGGAATAGACGCCTTTGGCTTTTTCTTGCATAAACCCTGGAAGGTCTCGAAGTAATAAACCAGAAGGAAGAAGGAGTTCAGGAACTGAATTCTTTTGATCAGGAGAATCAAGGTCAAGTACTTCGACAGAGTTCTTTCCGTCAATTTTGATCTTATTCGCTTCATGAAAGAAGACACCCCTTAGGACTTGTTCGACAGAGATGTTTCGGTAGATACCTGAAACTGTCTTTAAACGAAGAAGCTCTTCCCTTCGATCGACCAACTCAAAGTTGATCTCTTGCAAAGGCATGTGGTTCAGATCAATGTTAGAACGATTCGTTAAGCTTTGAGATCCAAAGAAAGGATTTTTCTGAGTATCTAACAAAGCTTTATAACGAACTTCCTTAGGAGGCAGATCTTCATTTTCATCTCCTCCTTCAAACATCCAAGACGTAGTCAATGAAATCTCTAGGTTATCCTTAAAAGGAATCACCCGATAGATGTAGTCGCCAAAAGTCATCATCACTCGGATATGGAAAGTTTCTCCAGTATCTTTGTAATAGTCCCTTAGGTTTTCATAGACTAAGACTTTCATCGGTTGAAAGTCTTCTTTCTCTGTGTGGATGGTAATAAACAATCTGAGTACACGAGAACGGTCTGTTGTTCCGGTTACAGAAAGGATATCATCCCACAGAGAGGTGGAGATAATTTCACCTTTGCTCATTTATTACCAAACTTAAGTTCTAGGGACAAAGGCTTTACTTCTTCCTTAGGGGCGTTATTAAGCCTTACGTCATAACGTGAGGCTACCTCTAGGAGATCATTTTCAAACCCTTTACGCTCTGAATAAGTGGCTCTATGGATGCCTTGTTCCATAAGCACTTCAGAGTCTGACTTAAACGCATGGTTAAAGCGAATACGGTTCTTGCTTTTACCAAATCGAAAGTCCATGGGGTTCAAAGAGATACCCAGTTTTGTCAATGGAGACTGGATGGGCTTCATGGATTCTTCTGTGAAAACGTATTTAGCTTTATCGTAAACCGTGTTAGCAAAGCGATCTAGTTCTAAGAGTTCATCAAAAGGACAAGTGTTGATAGAAACTCCCTTCCTCAGGTAGTTATACCAATTTGACAGATGCTTTTCGATAGCGTAATAGATCTTTTCAGTATCCTCATACTTGACGACATAAACATTGACACCTTGTTTCCAAAGTTCAAAGATCTGGTTGATTGTCCGATAAGCCCTAGAATAGCTGTGTTGGTGTGTCATGTCCTTCTCAGCATTACCGGTGGTAAAGGTTCCTCTAGCGCGTATATCTTCTTCGTCTCTGAGATACATCTCCGGTAACTCTACCACATACAACCGTTTCCAAATAGCAGCTAAGTCGGGATGTTCATGTACTGGTTTCATTGTCATGCGTAAGCTCCTCGTTCCGCTTCTTTTAAAAGTAGCATCAGGATAGGTCCATAATAGAACTGTTCTACCCGAGGCATGTCTTTATAAAGATCTACTACAAAAGCCAATTGATTCAAATTGATCGGTTGGTGCCTTAAGTAGTCTAACACCATGATTTCTAAAACAGTATTTGGAACACTGTCGTAGAAGCTGTCTTGGAAGATGTAGCTTTCTGTACTTTCTACTGAAAGATAACCAGGCAAGGCGTTAGGAAGATCTGTATATAAAATCTCAGTAGGTAATGGAATTTCTCCTTTGTGGTTCTTGGTTTCTGTTAAAGACAAAGAACCTATTGCAGGAATGCTTTCACAGATTGAAGTTTCGTAGCTATGGGAAGCTAAGGAAACATCACCAGACAAAGGACGTACCACATAGTCCGCATTAGCAAAGTTCCCTGAGTTAGCAAAGAAAGCAGTCTTCAGTTGTCGAGGGTTAACTTTACCCATCTTCCTTAAAGCATAGCTTAACTCACTGTGTTGACGATTGGTTAAAACGTTCCATAGCACAGGTTGTGTATAAGAGCTTTCATTGTTCAAAGAGATAAACCGAATCTTACTCAACATAGGAGCTTCAGACATCGGTACGATCTTTAACAAGAAGTCTAAGACATAAGGATCCACATGCCGACCAATCTGTCCAGGGATCTGTAACGTCATGGTTTGAACGTTGAAGAAATCCCGGAAGTATTGTCTAACCAAATCTAAGAACACAAAGTGCATGTCCTTCAACTGGGCATAGGTTCTCTTGGTCAGGATAGGATTCTTATTCTCTATCAACCTTTGCTTGTCAAAAACAAAAGTAGAAGTGATCTTTCGGAACAGATCCATGTAGAGGATATGATCTTCCGTGATTTCTTCTTCCAACATGTATTCAACGATATAAACGGATTCACGTTCATGTTGACGACGGTTGATGTTGGTGACACGGAACAATCCTAACTTAGCCAGGTTAGACTGAGCAATAAAGTAATCGTCTACGTTAGGTGTCATGAAAGACCAGGTCAAAGCAGACCCAGTAACTTCCATTAAACCCTCTCTGTCTTTATACGAAGGTGTAATAGCAGATTGAACTAAAAGCTCTAATTTCTCAAAACACTCGTAAGACTGATAACCAGGAGGAGACTCAATGTCTAGCTTTTTAGGAGGATCCCCTTTACCTAGCTTCTGACGAAAGTAAGTCACTTGCCAAGGAGATCCTTGTAAGAACGCATCCAAAGACCACAGAGGTGTAGTCCTGTGATCATAGATCTCGTGCATCTTAGGATCTGCAACCACGGAAGCATCGTGGGGTGTTACACGAGAAGGAGATGTTGGTTTATGTTTTGCTAATGCCATTTTAATTCTTTCGATGAGCTAAGATACCGCTGATTTGTACGGTACGCATCTTAGGAGTCTTTAACAGTTTTTCATAAGCCCAGTCAGGGATACCAAACAATGATCCGTTTCCTTGGACTCCATTGGGTTTATTGGTTTGAGAAACATGATTAGATCGTCCAGGTTTCTTTCCACCGCTTACCCAGTTATTCCCATTCCAAGTATAACCTCCAGACCACTCACCGTTGTTAGGTCCTTTAGGAGGCTTCCAATTCGTTCCACCGGGTGATTGACTACTACCGTAGCTAGATTCAGGTAAAGGGCGTAGCCCGTTTAAGAGATGCCACAGTTTACTAAATTCCCACTCGTGTAAAGGACGAAGCTTCAGCAGGTCTTGAAAGTCTATGTTATACCTTAAGGCTTCATTAATAGCAGCTACCAATTTTGCAATGACCTTAGGGTACTTATAAAGACGTTCAAAGGCAGACAAAGGTAGTAAGCTTGGATCTACAACAATACTGAACCTAACCCGGTAGTTCTTACGAACGGACATATCTTCATTACAAAAAATGTTGAGTTGATCGTCTACTTCGATGGTACTGCTGCGGACTAAGTCTTGTTCTCTGAATAGATTAACAGCAAAGAAAGATTCATAAGGCTTGTTTAACCAAGGATATTCTACCTCTCTCAAGAACTGTAAGATATCCTCATCGATCTGATCATCACCGATATCCCCTAGATTCATCATGACTTGTGGTCCTGGTTTCTCTAACTGAAGTAAACCAAGGACGACCGTGGCTGTAGCCTTAGGAACTGTTCTATAAACAAAGTCATCAAAAGGAGGTATTTGGATATAAGCATCCTGATGACAATAATACCCACTGATCTTGTATGTTTCAAACATACTAAAAGCATGTTGAGACTGAGACAATTTCTTTTCCCTGTCGTTCATGTTAGGTTGAACATTAACAGGAAGGATGTACTTGTCATCTAAAAACTGTTGGTGTACTTGGATAGGGTAACGCACGTTACATCCCGTAGGACGATCATAGGTGATCTTGTAACTCAAAGTACATTCCCAAACACCACCGGACTCATCAAAGGTAGGTTTGTCAGGGATAGGGGAAATATCAAACCTTCCATTGACACGCGCTAACACCCTTCGAAAAGCAAAGGTATGTTGTTGCCCAGCAGAATTAGAAACCACCGTAAGATCTTTATCAGCATGTTGTTTCACATAACTCACATAGTCTTGGTCATAGCCTCCTAGGGCTTCACGTTTCTCCCAAACATGTTCTATCAATCCCCAGAGCTGTGTAGGTAAATTGATATTGAACGTTAGCGTGTGTTGCATTCCTTCTCTTAACTGAGCTAGGCGCATAACGATATCATCTCTCCACCGACGGGCTTCATCTCTGGATCGGGTCTGGAACCTTACTTTTAAAACAAGATCCGTAGGAACAACAACTGGAGTCACCCAGATATCCAACTGAGGATCAGCAAACAAAGGAATATGTTCAATCCGATCTACTACAGTAGAAGCCCAACCATCTTGGTTGACATCCTCTTCGACTTCTACAAACATCCTTGTCTGTCCAGAGAACGTAGCATAACGGGACTTGGATTCTCCTACAGCACTATCAGGGACACGTACGTTTCCATTATAGTTCATGAACCGTACGTCTTTAACAAAATCTAAACCCGTGAACTGTTGAAGTTGTCGGGTTAAATCAGCTACCAAAGGACGTGTGACGCTTTCATCCACGTTTGGCAAGGTAATGGCAACATTTGGCATAATAACCCTTAAGCAATTTTAACATCATAGCATTTCCATCCATAACAAACAAAAAAAGAAATACAAACTCGAAGAGGGAAAACCCCTCTTCGAATCTATAGTCTTTTTATTAATAGGAATGTTTCCCACGCTGCTGGTGCTTTTGGCGCTTGGTATGCACCGCTGCTTGCCGCATGTTATTCACAGGCTGTTGAACCGGTTGGCCCAACGTACCAGCATCCAGTTCAGCAATCAGCTCAGCCAAAAACCCCGGCTGTTTTTGCATTTCCAGAACTTCTTCGAACATGACACCAAAGGCAGGATCGATCCGAATCAACTTGTCAGAGATGATTTCAGGGCGATCCAACACCGACATGTCGATCAACACATCTCGAAGAGATGTGTAAAACTTTGGAGGGAAGTTTCCTTTGCTTTGGATGAAGGCAACATAATCACCAGCTGCCAAAGCCGAGAAATCCGGAGTTTCTGGTTTTGTTTCCGCAGGAGTTTCAGCGTTCAACTCCTGTGGGGTCTTTGCTTCAGTCGGCGAAGAGTCTGAAAATTCTAAAGGATTTTCACGATTAGATTTTTGGGATTCTTTTCCTGAGTTTGTTTTTTGAACAAGCTCTTTCAGAACCTCAATTGGGATGCTTTCAATCTGAGTTTTCAAAGCCTCCATTTCTGGATCAATCACTTTTTTTTCTTCAGGTTTTTGAACTGTTGCAGATTGTTTATTTTCGGCAACAGGTGGTTCAGCTGGTTTGTCAACAGGTTTTTCAACTGTTTCTTTAGGAGGTTCTGCCGGTGTTTCTTTAACTGGCGATTCTTTTTCTGGCTCAGCTGGTTTGTTAACTGAATTATCAACGGTAGTTGGCAAAACATGATTCTGCATTTCTTCCAATGCAGCAAATGTCTTGCTGAACATATGACGAACACTACCAGGGTTTCCAACGGGGCGATTGAACATGGCGGTTTCCTTTTAAATGATTAAGAAAGACCCTATGCCTCTCTTCATAAAAAGTATATGTCAGTGAAAAAGTTTATAAAGGATATAAAGATCCCCAGACCCGAAGGTCTGGAGATCTTTAATTATCAGTAGTAAATTCTACTTGATGAAGAATTTACTTCTTCTCTTCCTTAGCTTCACCACCCTTAAGCGATGCAGCGACCACGTCACCAGCAATGGCACACACGTCGTACATGGCCTTAGGCATGTGCTTCGAAGCCACATCCACCAGTTGCACGTTCAGCGAGTGAGCAGCGCGGGTGTAGGCAGCCATTTCACGGGCGGCCTTCTTGCCTTCTTCACCATCGGTGTCACGTTCGTTGCTCTTAGCACCAGTATTAATCATGGCGTTAGCATGAGCAATATTGGCCTTCGTAACAGCGTCCACATCTTTTTGGATGGTTTGCAGTTGCTTCAGACCTTGTGCACCAGCGATAGCACTCTTGATCACCGACTTCATCTGCTCAATGGTCAGAGGCTTATAGTCTTCAGCCGTCTTTTCATAAGCAGGCACCACGCTCACAGCATAGCTGTCAACAGTGGTTTCGCCAAACTTGGTTTGCTTAGGAGAAACCATGACGGTCTTGTTGCCGGGCAACAGGATACCAGCCTTTGAACCTTCAGGCGAACCCTTAGGAACGGCAGAAGCCTTTTCACCAACAATAAACAGCTTCACAACTTGATCAGCATGTGACTTCAGGGCTTCAGCAGTGGTACCGATCTTGTCGGTGTTTGCTGGAAGCACCAGGTCTGACGTTTTGTCAAGAATAGCAGCATATTCTTTAACGTTGTTCAGAAGACGTTGCAGTGTGTCCGCACCGGCGGCGCCAGAAATACTGATATCCTTAGCACGAGCCTTGATATTTTCAGTATTAAGAGTACCGCCCTTCTTTGCCTTTTCTTCCACTTGCTTTTCAATGGACTGAAGACGCGTAACCAGGGTTTCGGCGTTGGAGGTAATAGAACCGATCAGATTCTTGACCGTATTCTGCAGCCATTCCCAAGCCTTCTTGATCAGTTCCCAGATCTTGGTACCCCAGCCCTTGATGAATTCCAGACGCATCTTCGTAGCAGCCAGACGGCTATTGGAACCACCAAAGCTTTCACGACGGAACGTCAGACCCATGTCAGCAGTAGTAGTACCCAGCAGAGTAGCCACGCGCTCCAGACGGGCTTGGATGTGTTCAGCTTCACGAGGGCTAACGCCTTCACCAGACTCAACGGCTTCTTCCAGGCTGCCTTCGATCGAAGACAGTTCTTCCGAAGCTTCCGAAGCGTTTTCAATGCCAGTCACCACTTCGGTCACGTCACCGGTAGCGCTTTCAACTTCAGCAGTTGCTTCAGCAGCATCTGACTCGACAGCCAGGGTGTTTTCTGCCGTCATTTCACCTTCAACGGCTCCATTGCCTTCGGATTCCATACGGAAAACCAGACCAAACTTTTTGTTGCTCATATCTTTAACTCCAAAGTGAGAGAATTTAACAATCGATTGTTGCCTCGTGCAGGAGCGAGGCGTCTCCTTTTCACCTTATTTGGGTTGAGCTACATACAGCTTCATCAGAGAAGAAGCATAACTCAAACCATTAGCGATAACTTGCGCGGTATGGTCGTGCAAGTCCATAGCTCCAGTCATGTAGACTTTCGTTGCAAAACTTGACTTTAAATGCAACGGTAGCGCCACACTATCTTTAAAAGAAACCTTCACCTCTTCTTCAGCCAGACGAATAAACAACTGTTTGACAGAGTTTATAACACCCGATCGGCTCTGAGAGATCTCTTTATAGAACTGTTGGTGTTTAAGAGAAACCTCTGCAAGAAGCTCCAAACTATTAAGAAAACCAGAAAGCTCCTCAGGGGTTAACAATCTGGTTTCAGCTCTAATAGATCTACCCCTATTTAAAAGTACTAACTTTAAACTACAGCTGTTGTAAGCCTTTTCAATAGTAACCCAAGTATCATAGATACCAGGTACCAAATCAGCTTGTAGCTCAATATTACCAATCATCCGACCCATGGTAAAGACTTCAATAGAAACACCTTCACCGGGTTTCTTACCAAGACTTTCTGTAAAACCAAATGTTTCAGGTTTGATTTCCATGAAAGCCATCGGGTCAAAGTTTTTCTTCAGATAACGATTATTGGCAATCTGTTTAAGAACTTGGAAGTCAGAAGCTAAGCTTTGATTGAGTTTCTTAACCTTACTGTCAATGAACTCTGAATAGTCCGTTACGTTTTTAGCGTAATCATCACTTTCCAATATCTCTAGGAAAGTCGTATTCAACGTCTTTTGAGCACTTTCTGGTAAGACACAACCCGAAGACTTGAGTTCTTCCAGAGAAGCTTTTAGTTGTTGGATAGACGCTTGTTGCTTTTCCGTACGGTTCACGTATCGAGTCACGGAGGTTGCCATAAAGTCGTAGGCTTCATTCAAGACTTTGAAAGTCTTAGCGAATGTAAACAAAACAACTTTAAACATACCTATTAACAGCGAAGGGCCGTAAGTAATACCAATCATAGCCAATGCATTAGCCACAAAGGAAATACCACCCCAAGCAGCTGCTAAAGCCACTCCAGCCTGTGGAATAAACTCTTGTCGATAAACAAGGTTTTTTTCCATTTTAATTTCTAAAGGATCGTTCGGTAAAAAAGAAAGAGACCTAAAGGATTCTTTCTTGAGTTCAGCTTCCGAATCTTCTTCAGGTTTTTCTTCTGGAGGATCCTCATCAGGTTTTTCTTTGTCAGGTTTTTCTTCCTCTTCGGTAGATTCCTCAGGTGCGTCTTCTTCTTCAGAACTATCTCCGTCATCCGAAGTATCCGCATCAAAATCAAAACCGTCATCCGAATCACCGGTGTCGTCTGTGCTAGTGTCTGTGTCAGAACTACTTGAGTCAGAAGAACTACTAGAACTACTGATACCGTCAGGAGCTATACCAAGGTCTTTACTCTCTTGGATAGCCTTTGTTTCATTAGCATCTTTGAAGTTTTCATAAGCTGCTCCGCCATTAGCGGAAGCTTCTGCTTCTCTCTGCTCCAAAGCAGCAAGTGCTGCTCCTTCGGTTTTAATTACAAACCCCATGATAGTCCTGTTTAAACAGTACCACCCATGATGGCGTGTAAACTACGACGACCAAAGATCGTCTGCATGGACAGCAAGAGATCAGAATAACCCAGACGCCTGATCCACAAGACCATAAAGACGCCTAAGGTCATTTGCGTGAACTTGTACTCATTATAGTTGGCGTTCAGTGCAGTAGGCTTAAAACCACCATGGGGAGGATTAGCTGCTGAGATCACCGAAGACCAAGTAGACACAGAGATGTTGCGATTCTCTTTAAGTCCTAAGACGCAAGCAATCGTTTCATCCAAGAAGTCAGTGTGTACCTGAGAGATACCAGGATTTTCTGCTTGTAAAGAAACAAAGCTAGAAAACGACATGCCGTTGAAAGCTTTACCAATAGTTTCTAATGTTTTCTCTTGAAACTCAAAGTCTCGTAGCAAGATAGGACGCTGAATAATAGTATTCAACAGGTCATCTAACTCCGGTACGTAAAACAGATCCTGTTGTGTCCTGGTGGGCTGGCGGTTCAACAAGGAGGAAGCAGGTGTTGTAGGAATAGGTTCAGGCTTCTTTACCATGGATTCAGAAGGAGCCAAGAACCCACTTTGGAGTTGTGGGTAACGTTTAAACATGGATTAGCGTCCGTATTTAGATTCAAAGCGCTCGATCTTGTCCTGGAGCTTAGCTGCCTGGTTCTCGTAATACTGGATCTGTTTTTCGATACCAGCATTGGGAGTACCTGCTTCTTGAGACTTCAGAGCCAACACACGCAGTTCAAACTGCTTCTTGATACTCTTGTTATATTCATAACGAGAGATCATGAATTCAGCCCAAACCTCACGGATGACACGAACAGGGTGGGCAATGAAACCGTTCAGTTCAGCGTTTACAAAAGGATCTGCATCCTTGGCAAACATGCTTTCTACTTGATGACGATTCTTAGGCGTCACAATAGCGTCAGGCACATTACCGATCAGTTTCTTGAAGGTCCTGGAGTCTTGGCCATACTGGGCCATCAAAGCGTACAGCTTGCGCGTATAATCTTCAAAGCTTTTGGCTTCTTCCTTGGTAATCTCAGAATCACCACCTGCAAAGATCTCTTCTGCTTTCATGATGTGATTAGCCATTTTCACACAGAGATCACAGATAGAAGCAATAGAAGACGAGGCACGCAGCAATTGAGCCTTCTGAAGGCTGATAGCTTCTGCGAAGCTTTCTTCTTCCAGGGTTTCTTTGACTAAAGCTTCAACAACGTCCAGATTCTCTCGTGCATTACGTGCCACTAATAGAACATCATTGAAGAATGCAGACTTACGGATCTTGGTGATCGTGTAAAAACGTTCAGCGTTTTGTTCGTAAACAGGGGAATGCTTGCTGGATAAAGAAAAGACATCCTTAGCAGCAGTAAGCAAAGGGATCGTAACTTCATCAAAGATCTTACGTGTATGACGGATATCGTCCTCGATGTTGGACCGCTTGATCTCAGGGATCAATCCTTCAATAAAACTAAAAATACTCATTTTGATTCTTTCTATTAGAAGTTGGAGAACGATGCGGTTTGCAACGAACGGAAGATTTCCATGACATCTGGGCCTTTACCACCCTTGGAATAGCCTTCGATCTCTTTGCGGGACATGTTGCTATAGTCAGGTTGGTTGCGTACAAAGAACTTCATACGGCTTGTTTCACGATTCACCACAACAATAATCATGGCGTAAGATTGCTCAAAGATCTTTTGACGAACACGGAAGTCAGTCATCTTACCACCGGCTTTGGCTTCCACCTGGCGTGCTACCTCTTCAGAGATAACAAACATATTAGAAGAGTTAGCCAGAGAAGGATTTTGTGTTAAGAAACTGAATGTCTTATTAGCAGCAATGCGTTGAAACAATTCTGTACCCACACCGGACTTATCCTGAACAGCAGTCTTGTACTTTTCGTCAATGATGTCTTGGCACAGAATCAAGTCACGAATAAAACCCAAACGCCCCGAACGCCACGCATGGAAACGTTCCATGAAATTACGATCCAATGTACCGTTGGATAAGATACCTGTAATCACAGACTCCGGCGCTTGATTGGCAATCAAACGGAAATTCATCTTCAGAGTAGCTTTGACAGAATCTCCGTTGGGTTTATTTGACTCAATCGTGACATCCATCAATCGTCCAACAGAAAGGTTTACAGCTTCTTGAAGCGAAGACTTGGAATCACCTGTCTGAGAATGGGAACCGGAAGTAAAGCTCTTAGGACCTTCTTCGATTTTGACTTTTTCACCATTTTCATCATAAACAGTAGTACGATTACCATTTTTGTCAAACAATGGTTTCGTTTTCTCAAAGTGTAATGTCAAATTGCTAGAAGGTAAAAGGTTATAGTCAAAACTAGACTTATAACTTTCAAAACTCATCATGGTACCAAAACCACTACGATTAGGATTCAATTGTTCTAAGACACGAACGGTAGAAGCATCCTTGACAGCAGACAAGACATCTACAGCTTGAAGGTAATAAGCTGTAAAAATAGATAACAACGATTGATTAATCTGTGGCATGTACTCCAGATTCATGCAGTCCGGCGATACTATGACCAGGGGCTCTACACTGGTAAGCTTACCAAGATCAGCCAAAGAGTTTTTCTGATCCCAAGTGTTAAAAGAAGCAATATCCTTTGCTACTCCAAAAAGTTTACCAAGAAATTGATTTGCAACATCAATAGAACTCATTTTAAAATTCTCCAAGGGGTTATATGACAGATAGTATTTATCCAGGTTCCATAGACACCTTATTCAGTGCTATGGGCGTGG
>JACCEA011790506.1_pt1 | contig 14024 bp, 17 predicted proteins | sample 7449851 | NCBI WGS metagenome assembly JACCEA01 (sample SAMN15323453, study PRJNA562643) | freshwater metagenome | isolation source: river surface water | place: USA:Blue River Watershed | collected 2017-08-18 | reverse complement strand
TCGCAGAACGTGCACTGGTTCCAGGAGCAGCCGTTCGTCACTGGAATGATCAGGGAATTGGCTTCACTGGGAGGACGAAACACCGGCTCGATGTAATCGACGGGAAATGCAGTTGCCATCAACTTGTGCTCCGGTTAACCACCAATCAACTTCATGACCGTCACGCCGCCGGAAAACACCAACTCCTGCTTGTCAGCCAATGCTGTTACCAGAATTCGCTGAAGTGCGGGCAAGGCCTCGTGACGCGGACGACTGAGCAGATCGCCGATGTAGTGTCTGTTGCTTGAAGACAGGCAGCCATGCAGCCAACCGGTCGAGGACAAGCGCAGTCGCGAACAGGTGCGGCAGAACGGTACGCTTTCGTTGGCAATCACGCCGAATACGCCGTGACCGGCAATCCGATAACGCAATGCCGTTGCATCCACTGGCGCATCTGTCTGAATAAATTCGTAGCGGCTGGTGATCAATTCCAGCAACTCGGCAAGCCCGACAAACTGCTGCTGAAAACTGCGGCCATCGTGCGCCAGATGGCCCATGCGCATCAGTTCAATGAAGCGCAACTCGAACCCTTGTTCGAGACAGAAATCCAGCATCGGCAAGACCTGATCCAGGTTCTGCCCACGCAACGGCACCATGTTGATTTTAACTTGCAGACCGGATTGTCTGGCCAGGGCCAATCCAGTGAGGACGGATTCTAGATCACCGCCCCGGGCAATCTGCCGAAAACTTCGCGGATCCAGTGTATCCAGAGAGACATTCAGCCGCTGGATGCCGGCATCCAGCAGGATCTGCAACTTGGACGCCAGCAATTGACCGTTGGTTGTCAGACTGACGTCCTGCAATCCGAGCTGACCAACGGCCGCCAGAAAGGGCTCAAGCCGCGGACTCACCAGAGGCTCTCCGCCGGTAATGCGCAGCCGTTCAATCCCGGCAGCCTCGATCAGGTAGGCAACAGCCTGAGCCAACGCCTCACCGGACAGCTCATTCTGAGCGGCAACCAGCCGCTTGCCATCCGGCACACAGTAGGTACAGGCATAGTTGCAAGCTGCCGTGAGACTGACCCGCAGGTTGCGAAAACGTCTGCCTTGTCGATCGACGATCATGGAACACTCCAGTCAAGGGTGCATTGGAGTATATGGCCAGAGCCAGGCAGGCAGAGATGGCCAAGGCATCTCATTGACGTCATGAATGACGCCGACTCAGGGAGCCGGCTGCTCACCATCGCGCTTGCGGCGATTGCCCATTCTCACGCCAATATCCATGAGGAACTGGAAAAACCGATCCTGGTCTTCAATCTGCTCGCTCCAGAACGGCGAATGAAAAAGCCCCACGGCACCATGTACCAGCGCCCAGGCCGCCAGCACATGGAAGCTCGGCGGCACGTCTTCGAGCTTGCCTTCGGCAATCCGTCCTTTGACCAGCTGATTCAGATAGGCCAGGTTTGAAGCCCTGATCGAATGAAGCTCATCGACCATGGTGGGCAGCTGGTTAACCCTGACCACCTTTTCTTCAAGCCGGGTAAACAGCCGATAGCGTTTGGGGTCGCGCATCCGATATTCGAAATAGGCGCGCGACAGCGAATCCTTGTCACGGTCGTAATCCACGGCCTGCAGCAGATCATTGAGGTCGCGCTCATAATCGAGCATCAAGCGCAGATAGATTTCAGCTTTGGACTTGAAATGCTTGTAGATGGTGCCTTTGCCGATACCAACTGCATCAGCAATCATTTCGACCGTTACCGTGTCTTCGCCCTTGTCGAGAAAGAGCTTGAGCGAGGTATCGAGAATTTCCTGCTCACGGCGGCGAAATTCTCTGATTTTGCGGGGTTCTATCTGCATGACAGCACTGCACTGTAAAAAATCAGCTGCCTATTATCCTGATTCAGTGCCAAATTGCACGGCCCATGCAGCGGGTGGCGCTGCCGGTGTTTGCGGGTTGTTTTCAACAATGCCGAAAACACACAGCGCATGCCGGACCATGACGGATATGGGTGGGTACTGAACAACTGCACCGGTATTCCAAAAGCGTTTAAGAATCCGCCCCTCACCGGCTGGACGTTCCACGAAAGTGACCAATACTTCAGCTTACTGGCGTGCGGCGCATCCCCCCAAGCGCCCCACCAGTCTAGGTACCTTGGATTGCGTACCTTTGTGTTACTCCTAATGGTCTTGACCCGGATTCCCCCCTGAATCCGGGTTTTTTTTGTGCTGAACTCAGTCCGCCGATCGACTTAGCGGAAACAGACGCTGAAAATTCTCGCCGGTTTGTTGTGCCAGGGTTTCATAGCTGACACCACGAACTGCGGCAATGAATTCCGCGACATCGCGGACATACTCCGGCAAATTCGGTTTACCCCGATGAGGCACTGGCGCCAGATAGGGCGCATCGGTTTCCACCAACAGCCGTTGCGCAGGCACTCGTCTGGCCACATCACGCAGTGCATCTGCATTGCGAAAAGTGACAATACCGGACAACGAAATATAAAAGCCCAGATCCAGCGCAGCCGCCGCTGTAGGCCAGTCCTCGGTAAAACAATGCAGCACGCCGGCCTGCGGCAAGGCAGCCTCCTGCAACAGTCTGAGGGTATCCGCACGCGCTTCACGGGTATGCACAATCACTGGCTTGCCGGTGGTTCTGGCAGCTTCCAGATGAAGCTCGAAGGATGCTTGCTGCAGGGCCTTTGCCTGCGGCTGATAGTGATAGTCCAGCCCGGTCTCGCCAATCCCCACCACACGCGGGTGATCCAGCTCGGCAAGCAACCACTCCAGGGCAGGAGCAGCCTCCGACTCAAGGTCTAGCGGATGAACGCCAACGGTACAGAAAACATCAGGGTAGGTTTCGGCCAGCGCCTTGACTGCCGAGGTGTTGGCCGCGCTGACACCGATACACAGAAAGCGCTGCACACCGCGTTTCCTCGCGGCATCAAGGGCCATATCCAGCGAGCCGCCGTGAGCTGCAAGATCCAGACGATCCAGGTGACAGTGGGAGTCGATCAGCATGATTTCACTGGGAGTATGCACGAGCGGCCTGACGCCGCCCGTTGCAGAGGATTACATCGTGTGCGTCGGGCGATCCGATTTAAGCGCGCCCGCCAGATAGGTCTCGATCTTGTTGCGCGCCGTTGGATCGCCATCGTTGAACTGCACCCCGACACCGGCAGCGCGGTTGCCTTGGGCACCCTTGGGGGTAATCCAGACCACTTTTCCGGCTACCGGTATTTTCTCCGGCTCTTCCATGAGGCTAAGCAACATGAACACTTCATCACCAAGCTTGTAGCTTTTGTTGGTCGGTATGAACAACCCGCCATTCTTGATGAACGGCATGTAAGCGGCGTAGAGGACTGACTTGTCCTTGATTGTCAGAGACAAGATCCCGTTTCGCGGGCCCATGCTAGGTGGCAGGCTCATGCAACTTTCCCGACTGAAAAGAATATTGGACGATTCTAGCGCGGACCGGGCAGGCTTGCCCACTGAACAAGCAGCGCTTCAAGCAACAAGACGCGGTTTAAATTGGCTCGCCCAAGGACTTTCTGCCGCTGCAGCAGCAACCAGTCCTGCAAAGCCAGCACTTTGGGTTGTGTCGCTTTATCTGCCAGGTACTGGAGCACTTTTCGCATGTCTTCAAGCCCCAGCACCGACTCATCCTGAGTGAGCTGATAGCGCAACAACACCTGGGACCAGTCGCAAAACCAGTCGAACAGCAACGGCAAGGGAACGGCATTCCAGCTTTCTGCCAGCTGACTGGGTGAGCTATGTTGCTTGAGCAGCTTTTTCACCCCTTCGACCACTTTTTCCCGCAATCCGATCACATCAAGAGCCCGCAAGCGCAAGGCCGTAAGCGGTGAACCGCCGGATAGCCTGAGCAACTCATGCGCGAGCTGACGATCCAGCTCGGGGTGGGCGACCTGCATCCAGTCAAGACTTTGAGTCTCATCAGGCAATGGACACGCCTGCTGCACGCAGCGACTTCTGACCGTGGGCAGCAAACGGCTTGGCTGGTGGCTTATCAACAGCATCACGGTATTGCCGGCCGGCTCTTCCAGACTTTTCAGCAAGGCGTTGGCAGCGTTCGGGTTCATGGCCTCGGCAGGTTCAAGCAAGACCAGCTTGCGCCCTCCAAGCTGAGGGGTCTGCACCACAAAGTCGACCAGATCACGCACTTGGTCGACCTTGATCGCCTTGTCAGCCTCTTCCGGTTCCAGCACATAAAAATCAGGATGGGTACCCGCAGCCAGGAGATGACAGGACTTGCACTCGCCACACGCGGCAAGCGCCAGCGGCTGCTGACACAGCAAGCGTGCCGCCAACTGGTTGGCCAGGACCCGCTTGCCGATTCCGGCAGGGCCGTGCAACAGATACGCGTGCGCATGCTGGTTGCGCATGACGATTTGCTGCCAGAGGGTTTGTTGCCAAGGGTAGATATCAACCAAGACAGCGCTCCAGCACTTCAGGCAGCAACTGGTCCAGCGTCAACTGAACCTCTGCCAGGGTTTGCCCGGCATCCAGCACCCTGTAACGGGAAGGTGCCGCGGCAGCGCGCTGCAGATACGTCGCGCGCACAGCCTCAAAGAATGCGCGTTCCTCTTGCTCGAAACGATCCAGACGACCGCGCGCAGCGGCTCTGCTCAAGCCAACCTCGACCGGCAAATCAAACACCAGCGTCAAATCCGGGCGCAGATCTCCCTGCACAAAGGTTTCAAGGACCGCAATACGCTCAAAAGAAAGCCCTCGCCCCCCGCCCTGATAGGCATAGGTAGCATCGGTAAAACGATCACACAGAACCACTGCTCCTCTGGCCAGAGCGGGCCGAATGACTTCCTGAAGGTGCTGTGCACGGGCTGCAAACATCAGCAACAATTCGGTATCGGCAGCCATCGGCTCATCACAGGGCGCCAGCAACAAGTCTCGAATGCGCTCCGCCAAAGGTGTGCCGCCGGGCTCTCGCGTCAGCAGCACATCAACACCATGCGCCTTCAGGCAAGCAGCCAGGTAATCCCGATTGGTACTTTTTCCGGCGCCTTCCGGACCTTCAAGGGTAATAAACAGGCCGCTCACTTCTTTTCCTTGTCTGACTGTCTGGCCGGACTCGATCGGTAATCGGCCCGCCGCTTTAGCTGGTACTCGCGAACAGCCTTGTTGTGCTCGCTCAGGGTTTCGGAGAATACATGGCTGCCATCCCCGCGAGCGACAAAGTACAGGCTTTTGCCATCAGCAGGATGCAACGCCGCATGGATGGCTTCCCGCCCGGCCAGTGCAATGGGCGTCGGTGGCAGCCCCGCATTCAGATAGGTGTTATAGGCGCTGGGCTCACGCAAGTTGGCCCGGGTGAGATTACCGGTGTAGCGCTCTCCAAGCCCGTAAATCACTGTAGGGTCTGTCTGCAGCAGCATTCTCAAGCCCAGACGCCGGACAAAAACGCCGGCAATCTGCTCGCGCTCGGCACCAACACCGGTTTCCTTTTCAATCAGTGAGGCCATGATCAAAGCCTCGTACGGAGTGCGATAAGGCAAGTCGGCCGCACGCGATTGCCATTCTTGCGCCAATACCTGCTCCTGGCGTTTTCCCGCCTGTTTGAGCAGATCAATATCACGCATACCGCGGACATACTGATAAGTATCCGGAAAGAACCATCCCTCCGGATGCACGCCAGGCCAACCCAGCGTTGTCATGAGATCCGCGTCACTGACCTGGACCAGGCTCTGCTCGAGTTTTTCGGCCTTGGCCAGAGCGCTGCGTATCTGCTGGAGATTCCAGCCCTCGATCAGAGCGAGACTGTATTGCACAACCTCAGCCCGCTGCCACAACTCCAGCAAATCCAGAGCTGTCATGCCGACTTCCAGCTTGTACTCACCACTGTGCAAAGGCGTGTTTGCAAGATTGAAGCGCCAGTACTGACGCAACCAGAATGCGTCGGCCAGCACCCCCTGCTGCTGCAATTGATTCAACAGCCCACCGGGAGTGGCGCCAGGCGCCACTTCAAGCAAATACTCTTGCTCCAGCTGCAAAGGTTGTTGCAGCGCCTGACGCTGAAGCCAGATACAGGCAAGCAGGAGCAAACCGGCCAGCAGCAGCCCTATCTCGATAAACAGAAAAGTTTTGCGAATCACAGATCAGCTGCCTGACAAATCATGCACATTGTCTTGCAGTTTACGTGTCAGGCTTCCACGCGACCATAGCTGATCGGCAAGCTGGCAGACCGGCCAGATCCCATAAATGCTGTTGCACACGAACACTTCATCGGCGGCCAGTAGCTGGGCATAAGTGACATCCTGAATACACACCTCAATCCCCAGGAGCGTCGCGCGTTCAATAAGTTCGGCACGCATGACTCCGGCCACGCCGCACCGGCTCAAGTCCGGCGTCAGCAATCGGCCATCACGCACCAGAAACAGATTACTGAAAACGCCTTCAATCACGCGGCCAGACTGATCGCACAATAGACCTTCGGCAAACATCGGGTCAGTCCACTCGGCACGAGCCAAAACCTGCTCAAGCCGGTTGAGATGCTTGAGACCCGCCAACAACGGTTGCTCGGCAAGCCGGGTCGCGCATGGGAAAAGGCGAATGCCTTGCTCGCTATTGGCCAGAGGATAATCAGGCAATGCGCTGCTCATGAGAATACGCACTGGATGCTGAACTTGAGGCAGCGCATAGCCACGCAAGCCTTCGCCACGGGTGATGAGCACCTTGACCACGCCATCAGTCAGCTGCCCGATGAACGCCGACACTTCCTCCCTAAGCAACTGTTCATCCATCGCGATCAACAAACGCCGGCAACTGTCCAGTAGCCGCCGCATATGTCGTTCAAGAAGAGCAGCCTTGCAGTGACGTACGGTGATGGTCTCAAACACGCCATCGCCGTATGCCAGCCCGCGGTCGCGAACCGATACAGACTCAGCCGGAACGCCGTTGACCCAACAGGGCATCAGCCCGCGAACCGACGGAAGACCAGTGAACCATTGGTGCCGCCAAAACCGAACGAGTTCGATAGCACGGCATCAATCTTCATTGGCTTGGCCTGATGAGCTACAAAGTCCAGATCACAGCCTTCATCAGGGTCATCCAGATTGATCGTCGGTGGTGCAACCTGATCACGAATGGCCAGCACACTGAAGATAGCCTCCACGGCGCCGGCGGCCCCCAACAAGTGTCCGGTCATGGACTTGGTCGAACTCACGCAAAGCTTGTAAGCATGCTCGCCGAAGACTGACTTCACTGCTGCCGCTTCAGCAATATCTCCCGCCGGGGTCGAGGTACCGTGGGCATTGATGTAGTGGATCTGCTCAAGGTTGAGCCCTGAATCGCGCACGGCATTGGCCATGCAGCGAGCCGCACCGGCTCCATCAGCGGGCGGCGAGGTCATGTGATAGGCATCGCCACTCATGCCAAAACCAATCAACTCGGCATAGATCGTCGCCCCACGGGCCTTGGCGTGCTCCAGCTCCTCCAGGACCATGGCACCGGCGCCATCAGACAACACAAAACCATCCCGGCCTTTGTCCCACGGGCGGCTGGCACCCTGCGGATCATCATTGCGCGTCGAAAGTGCACGGGCAGCACCAAAGCCACCAATACCGAGCCCGCAAGTCGCCATTTCCGAGCCGCCGGCAATCATCACATCCGCCTCGCCGTAGGCAATATTGCGTGCAGCCATACCGATACAATGAGTACCCGTCGTACAGGCAGTGGCGATGGCGTAGTTAGGCCCTTGAGCGCCCAAATGAATGGAGAGAAAACCGGAGATCATATTGATGATCGATCCGGGCACCAGAAAAGGAGAAATACGCCGCGGGCCTTGCTGATTCAGTACCACAGAGTTGCTTTCAATATTGGTCAGACCGCCGATGCCCGAGCCCATGGCGACACCTACACGCTCCCGGTTGGCATCGGTTATTTCCAGACCTGAATCACGCACTGCCTGAAAACTCGCCGCAAGCCCGTATTGAATGAATGGATCAAGCTTGCGGGCTTCTTTCACTGAAAGGTATTGCTCAACATCGAAACCCTTGACGGAGCCGCCAAAGCGCGTGCCATGGGCAGACAGATCGACATGCTCGATTATGCCGATACCACTGCGACCAGCAAGAACACCCTGCCAGGAACCTGGAACGTCAACACCCAGCGGGGACAGCATACCAACACCAGTGACAACGACTCGTCTTCGGGACACTGCAATACTCCCATTGTTACTTTGCACGTAAAGAAAAGCCGCACGGCTTTAAAAGACGTGCGGCTTTTCCAGGACAGAAATCGACGATTACAGGATTACCCGTGAGCGTTGATGTAATCGATAGCTTCCTGAACGGTGGTAATTTTCTCTGCTTTATCGTCCGGGATTTCGGTCTCGAACTCTTCTTCCAGAGCCATTACCAGCTCAACGGTGTCAAGCGAGTCGGCACCCAGATCTTCAACGAAGGAAGCACCGTTGGTTACTTCTTCTTCTTTGACGCCCAGTTGCTCGGCTACGATTTTCTTGACGCGCTCTTCGATGGTACTCATACGTTGTTTTCACTCCTATGGATAAAACCAGAACAGCAATGCTGCGTTAAGTGTATAGACAGGGGTTTCAGCATTTCAAGCTGAATGCCATGAAGCCCAGCCAAACCCATCAACCATCTGACTATAAACCTGTTGCTTTTTTATAACGGAAGCGTGGTCACCAAGCTCTGACGACCAACGGTCTCCGCCAGATTCAACTCATGTACATCCCGCCATTAACCGGAATGGTAGCCCCAGTGACATAGGCCGCGCCATCTGAAGCGAGAAAGGCGACTACTTTGGCAATTTCTTCAGCCTGCCCCAGACGCCCCAGTGGTATCTGAGTCAGCAGCGCTTCGCGCTGGGCTTCTGGCAATTCGCGGGTCATATCCGTATCGATAAAACCAGGTGCAACGGCATTTACAGTAATGGCTCTGGAGCCCACTTCTCGGGCAAGCGCACGGCCAAAGCCTTCAAGACCGGCTTTTGAAGCCGCATAGTTAGCCTGACCACCGTTACCCATCGCACCAACGACCGAACCAATATTGATGATTCGACCCCAACGCGCTTTAGTCATGCCGCGCAGCACTGCCTTGGACAAACGAAATAAGCTGTTGAGATTGGTATTGATGACATCAAACCACTCATCATCTTTCATTCGCAGCATCAGATTGTCGCGGGTGATACCAGCATTATTGACCAGGATCAGTGGCTGACCGAGATGCTGCTGAATATGTTCAAGAGTCGTGGCGACAGATTCACTGCTGCCGACATCAAGCACCAGTCCCGCACCCTGGATGCCATGCTCCTTGAGCGTTTCTGCTATGCGCTCGGCGCCCGATGATGACGTGGCCGTACCAATAACGATCGCACCCTGACGGCCGAGCTCAAGCGCAATTGCCTGACCAATACCACGGGTTGCACCAGTAACCAGCGCGACCTTGCCTTGCAAACTCATGGGTTATCTCCTTATCAGCACAGTGCTGCACGAGCAGCTGAGAACGCATCCGGGGTTTCCAGACTGTAGGTATTAACACCCTTGACGCAGCGCTTGTTCAAGCCACTTAGTACCTTGCCCGGGCCACATTCAACCAACTCGGTAACACCATGACCAGCCATGCACACAACAGATTCAACCCAGCGCACCGGACTGTAAAGCTGAGCCAGCAAATCTCTCTTGAGCGAAATCAAATCAGTGACCACTGCCGCACTGACATTTTGCACCAACGCAATCCGGGGTGATTTCCAGTCGATCGCCTCAACTGAAGCAGCAAAACGCTCAGCCGCCGGCTTCATCAATGCGCAATGCGACGGAACACTCACAGGCAACGGCATGGCACGCTTGGCGCCGCGCGCCTTGCAGGCATCAATGGCACGCTCTACAGCCGAAGCAGTACCTGCAATAACCACTTGGCCCGGGGCATTAAAGTTAACCGCACTGACAACATCACCCTGAGCAGCCTCGCTACAGGCTGCCAGCACATCAGCATCCTCCAGCCCCAGAATCGCGGCCATTGCGCCCTGCCCCGCAGGAACGGCCTGCTGCATCAACTGACCACGCAGCTCCACAAGGCGCAAGGCATCCGCAAACTCAAGACTCCCCGCAGCCACCAGAGCCGAATACTCGCCAAGACTGTGACCTGCAACATAAGCTGGCACACTGCCTCCTTCTGCCAACCAGAGGCGCCAGAGCGCAATGGATGCCGCCAGGATGGCTGGCTGGGTCTTGTCCGTCTGGTTCAGGCGATCTTCCGGGCCTTGCTGGGTCAGCGCCCAGAGATCATAACCCAGCGCCTCGGATGCCTCTTTAAAGCAGGCAATGACCGACGGATGCTGGGCGCCATGTTCGGCAAGCATGCCCAGGGACTGTGATCCTTGACCTGGAAAAACGAAAGCTGTGGATGCTGACATCAGATGCCTCTCTTAAGGAGCGATTGACAGTCAAATTACTTTTCTGACTTGGCGAAAGCAACAAACTGACCCTTGGATGGCAGGCATCGCAAATACGTCACACAACCTTAAAGCAATAACTCTTCGAGGCGACCATGCAGTCTTTGCGGGAGATTCTCGCGAACCTCAGTGAAAGCCAGACGCAGTGCACTCTGAAATGCCTGCTGATCGGAAGCGCCGTGGCTCTTGACCACAATCCCCTGCAGACCAAGCAAGCTCGCTCCATTGTGCGCCTCCGGAGCCAGCTCATCTTGAAGGCGGCGCAAAAACGGCGAAGCAAGGAAACCTATCAGACGAGAGGAAATGCTCTGCGAAAAAAGCACCTGAGCTCGGGCTGCAATCATGGCCGCCAGCCCTTCACTGGTTTTCAGAAAGATGTTGCCAACAAAACCGTCGCAAACCACCACATCAGCGTCTCCCCGAAAGACGCCGTCACCTTCGACATAGCCGGTGTAGTTGATCCCGGATGCCTTCTGCAACATGGTTGCAGCCAATTTGACCTGCTGATTACCCTTGACGTCCTCGGTCCCCACATTGAGCAATGCAACCCGGGGATTGGCAACCCCCAGGGCCTCCACTGCCACCGAACCCATCACGGCAAACTGGTAAAGATGCTCGGCACTGCAATCGACATTGGCACCCAGATCCAGTAAATAACAAAAGCCGCGCTGCGTTGGCACCGCACTGATCATCGCGGGACGATCAATACCGGGTAATGTCTTGAGCATGTAGCGCGACAGCGCCATCAACGCGCCGCTATTACCGGCACTGACACAGGCATTGGCGCGACCACTGCGCACCAACTCCAAGGCAACCCGCATGGAAGAGTCCGGCTTGCCCCGCAACGCTTGAGAGGGACGCTCATCCATGCTGACGACTTCCGAGGCATGCTCGATTTTCAGGCGTGCACGATCGACCGCAGGATGCTTTGCGAGCAATGCTTCAAGCACAGAGGTTTGGCCAACAAGGACCAGATGTAACGAGGGGAATTCAGCCAGACAGGCAACACTGGCCGGTACAATGCAGCGAGGACCTAAGTCCCCGCCCATTGCATCAATCGCGATGACTGGAGCGGACAAGGATTACTCGTCAGCGCCCTTGTCGATCACCTTGCGACCACGATAGACGCCTTCAGGCGATACGTGGTGACGCAGGTGAACTTCACCGGTGGTTTTCTCAACCGACAGAGCATTAGCCTCGAGAGCATCGTGCGAACGACGCATATCGCGGGCAGAGCGGGATTTTTTGTTCTGCTGAACAGCCATAACTGATTAACTCCTAAACGTTTGGGTCACGCTTTAACTGCGCCAGTACGCCGAACGGGTTGGACCGCGAAACCTCGTTCTGCTCTGGATCGGGCTCATTAAAACCCGCCAACTGCTGGCAATCTTCTGAGCTGTGAAGAGGAACGATGGGCAAAGCGAGCAGTAACTCATCCTCGGCCAAGGTCAACAAATCCAGCAACTCTTCACCGACCTCCAGTGCCTCATAACCTTTGGGCACTGCAATATCGGTTGAACCTTCTTTCACAATCTGAAAAGCACTATCAACGTGTACAGGCAACAACGCCAGCTCAAGACAACGCTGACAAACCATCTTGACCTCGGCGTCCAACTCACAGCGAATCACTGCAACTCTTCGCTCTTGACGCTCGAAAGTAAACTTTGCCCGAACGATGCCGGCATTCTCTACCAGTGACTCGCTGAAACGCGGCAAACTCTCGAACGACAGCTCACCCTCAAGGATGGCGGCACGATCGGCTAATTTGCGCGGATCAACGTGAGATGGAATAGAGCCTTTCAACATAGGCGCGACATTCTAGGGATGCACCCCGCCGCTGTCAAAACAAATTCCACCCTTTCCCTTTGCCGGCTAGACTCGCAAACCACAAAAAAGGAGCCAACCATGCTGCCCCTCATCCTTGCCTCCAGCTCAATTTACCGCCGAGAACTGTTGCAGAGGCTTCACCTGTCCTTTACCTGCATAAGCCCGGACATTGATGAAAGCGCCCTGGCAGGGGAAGGACCGGAGCAGCTTGTTTGCCGCCTTGCTCAGGAAAAAGCCCGCGCCATCGGCAGCCGACACAGACAACACCTGATCATCGGCTCAGACCAGGTCGCAGCATTAGACGGCCAAATTCTCGGCAAACCGCATGACTTAACCCGTGCAGCAGCCCAACTAAAGGCTGCCAGCGGAAGGAGCATCACTTTTTATACCGGACTTTGCGTGCTGAACAGCCAGACAGGCAGAAGCCAAACCGACTGCACTCCTTTCACCGTGCATTTCCGCACATTGACTGAACAGCAAATCCAGCGCTACCTGAGCATCGAACAACCGTTCGACTGCGCCGGCAGCTTCAAGTCAGAAGGACTGGGCGTTAGCCTGTTTCGCCGCACTGAAGGCAGCGACGCGACCAGCCTGATTGGACTACCACTGATCAGACTGGTCGACATGCTTAATAACGAAGGAGTTTCAGTACCCTGAAACCCCTCCACCGGCTCTCAGCGCAGCGCAGGCCCCTGGAAGCCCATCCAGATAGCCAGATTTTCAGCCACACTGGCGCCAAAGCGCTTGGCAAAGCGATCAAAAGGACTGGCTTGAACCGTGTAATCAACGATCTCTTTCTCGCCAATGACCTCACGCGCAACCTGACTTGCATTGCCATACGCATCAATCAAGCCAAGGTCCAGCGCCTGCTCACCAGACCAGATCAATCCACTGAACAACTCGGGATGCCCCTCTGTCTTCAGGCGATCGCCGCGCCCCTGTTTGACACTGGCAATGAATTGCCGGTGAGTAGTATCGAGAACGGTCTGCCAAAACTCAGTTTCTTCTTCTTTCGGGGGCTGAAAAGGATCAAGAAATGTCTTGTGCTGGCCAGACGTATAAATACGCCGGTCCACACCCAGTTTTTCCATGACACCCACAAAGCCAAACCCGGAAGCCGTTACACCGATCGAGCCGACCAGACTGCTCTTGTCGGCATAAATCTCATCAGCCGCGCTGGCTATGTAATAAGCACCTGACGCACCCAGATCAGTGATAACCGCATACACCTTGATGTCCGGGCGCTCTGTGCGCAACCTGCGTATCTCATTGTAAATATAAGAGGACTGCACCGGACTGCCGCCCGGGCTGTTGATGCGCAGAATCACGCCCTTGGTTTTAGTGTCCTCGAAGGCTGCACGCAAACTGGTAACCACATTATCCGCACTGGCCTCTTCCTGATCGGCAATCATTCCCCGCACCTCGATAAGAGCGGAATGATTCTGGGTACGACCCTGGAAGTCCATCACCGGAGAAAACAGCGCTAGCGCAACAAACAGATAAAGAAAGGTCAGAATCTTGAAAAAGACTCCCCAGCGCCGCGATCGACGCTGCTCCTGCACCCCTGCAAGCACAGCCTTCTCCAGCAACTGCCAGTTCTTGTCATCAGACATAATCAAATCTCTCCTTTTAATGCTGATCGGCACGCTGACCCAGCCATGCACGCAATTCGTCAAAATGTTCAATCGACAGCATTGGCGACTCCGCTTTCAATGTCGCCAGCGATTGAGCCCCATACCCCACAGCCACCGAATGAACAGCAGCATGCCG
>JACCEA011632472.1_pt1 | contig 14026 bp, 11 predicted proteins | sample 7449851 | NCBI WGS metagenome assembly JACCEA01 (sample SAMN15323453, study PRJNA562643) | freshwater metagenome | isolation source: river surface water | place: USA:Blue River Watershed | collected 2017-08-18 | reverse complement strand
TTCTTTAGTTAAATTAACTAGGTCTTGTCTTAACCCAGCAAAATCTCTGTTGGTATATGCTATCTTTTTACTCATGTTATATGTTAATAATTACAAAGTCAGAACTAGAAAATGTCCCGTTATTTGTTGTATAATCTATTCTTATTTTTGCTGTATATGGTTTAGTAGAACCATCACCGGTTCTAAATAATCTAATATCTTCATCTTCACTAATGCTAGATGCTCCGTCCTCAGGATCAATATCAGGATTTGTTATTTTTATTGAGTTTATTTCTAAATTAGGTATATAGATTTTAACGGTCTCTCTAATCTCGTCTTCAATACTACTATATGTTATAGAATCATTTAAATCAAAAATATATTCATATAATCTAGTACCAAAGTCGGGTAAGAAATATCTACTTCCCTTTCTAGTCAATAATAAATGAATAAGGTTAGCTCTAATCTCTTCATCCTTATCTAACGTCATTCTAGTATAGTCACCAAGGGTGCTATCTCTAAAAGGAAAATCTATACCATATTTTGTAACCATATCAATAAATATAAACAATACTAAAATGGATATAAATAAAAAACCCAACCGAAGTTGGGTTTATATTGTGACTTGATATTCGCCCCCTGTATTCACAAGTCCTGGATGCTTAAGGTACGCCTCAACGACAGCTACGCTTTGAGGGAGCCACCCATTATCTTACGAGCCACATCCCTCACACTCAAATGGGGAATCACCAGGTCTACTTGCTACCATAACAACTTCAGGTGTTTCCTCACTGATAATGGTATTTTGTGGCACATCATACGGCGCTGATTGTTGCTTTGGTTGGGCTTCAGCAACAGGTTTTACTGTGCTAGTATCTAACCCTAAGCCCTTAATTGGATCAACAGCCGATCTAGTTCTTAGATAATACATTCCGGTTTTTAACCCTAATTTCCAACCATATAAATGAGCAGCTAATACTTTAGCTTTAGTTGCATTATCGATAAATAAATTCATTGATTGTGATTGATCGATAAACACACTTCTATTTGCTGCCATTTGTAAAATCCTCTTTTGAGACATTTCCCAAACAGTTTTATATACCTCTTTTACTTGTGTCGGTACTTCTGGAATGTTTTGAATTGAGCCATTTTCCATTATCAACTTTTTCTTCAAATCTTCATTCCATAAACCAAGATTCATTAAATCTTTAACTAGGTGTTTGTTTACCACAATAAATTCACCACCTAAAGTTCTACGAGAATATAAATTTGTTGTAAACGGTTCAAATGCTTCATTGTTACCTAAGATTTGAGCTGTTGATGCTGTTGGCATAGGTGCAACAAGTAATGAGTTGCGAACACCATACTTAACAACTTCTTTTCTCAAAGATTTCCAATCCCATCTACCTGACAAATCTTTATCTGTTTTACCCCACATCTCAAATTGGAAAATACCTTTTTCAATTGGTGAGCCGGAGATAGATTCATATGGGCCAACTTCTTTAGCAATATCTTTAGATGATGTTAAAGCAGCGAAATATATTGTTTCAAAAATATCACTTTGTAATTTGTCAGCTTCTTCACTTTCAAACGGTAATGATAACATACAAAATACATCCGCCAATCCTTGTACACCTAACCCAACTGGTCTATGTTTAAAGTTAGAAGTTTTTGTTTCTTCTGTTGGGTAGAAATTTAAATCAATTACATTGTTCAAGTTTTTAACTACTTGATATGTGTATTCAAATAATAATTGATGATTAAATTCACCATCTAAAATATATTTTGGTAAAGCAATTGATGCTAAATTACAAACAGCCTGTTCTGTTGGTGAACTATATTCAATAATTTCAGTACATAAGTTAGATGACTTAATAGTACCTAAATTCTTTTGATTAGACTTAGCATTTGCTGCGTCCTTATATAACATATAAGGTGTTCCTGTTTCAATTTGTGCGGTTAAGATGTGGTCCATTAATTTTCTAGCTTTCATCGTTTTACGAGCTTTACCTTCTTGTTCGTATTGTTCATATAAACGAGTAAATGCTTTATCTTCTGGACTATCATATGCATCAGATAAACCTGGCGCCTCATCTGGTGAGAACAATGACCAATCACCATCCTCTTCAACACGTTGCATAAACAAATCTGGCGTCCACATTGCTAAGAATAAATCACGAGCACGTAATTCTTCTTTACCGTGGTTCTTACGAAGATCGATGAATTCCATTACATCTGCATGCCATGGTTCAAGATAGATAGCGAAAGATCCTTTACGCTTACCACCTTGATTAATCCAACGAGCAACTTCATTATAAGTTTTCATCATAGGTAATAAACCATCTGACTGGCCACCGGTACCTTTAATGTATGCACCTTTAGCTCGAACATCATGAACGTGCAATCCAATACCTCCGGCCCATTTAGAAATCTTTGCTACATCTTTAATTGTGTCAAACAAACCATCGATATCATCACCTTTATTTCCAATTAAGAAACAAGATGACATTTGTGGTCTACGAGTACCAGCATTAAATAATGTTGGTGTTGCATGTGTATAGAAGTGTTGTGATAAATCATCATAGATTCTCAATGCCATTTGTACATCACCGTTACAAATACCAACTGCAACTCTCATATACATGTATTGTGGTCTTTCGACAGTTCTTTCACCTACCTTTAAAAGATATGATCTTTCTAATGTCTTAAAACCAAAATAATCAAAATCAAAATCTCTTGTAATATTAATCGCACCATCAATGATTTCTTTGTTTTCCATAACAAAGTCATAAACATCGTCAGCAATTAATGCGGACTCTTTACCTGTCTTCGGTTCAATAAAAGAATGAAGCTCTTTGATTGCTTGAGAAAACTTTTTTGGTGTTGTTTTATGTAAATTGGTTACTGCTAATCTACCGGCTAATTTTGCATAGTCCGGGTGTGTTGTTGTCATTGATGCAGCAGTCTCTGCCGCTAATACATCAAGTTCTTTTGTTGAGATGCCATCATAGATACCTTGAGTTACTTTCAGGGTAATAAATGTTGGATCAACATAATCCATATTCAAGTCATCACATAGAGCACTAATACGTTTAGTGATCTTGTCATATCTCATTTCTTCTAATGTTCCGTCTCTTTTTAATACTTTCATTTCTAGTTAAAAATTTTAAAATTCTAAATCACCAAACGCAGATTCTAAATCTTCAGATTCTGCAGTCTTATTCACTCCTGCTTTTTGATATTCAGCAACTCTCTTTTCAAAGAAATTTGTTTTTCCTTGTAGAGCGATATTCTGCATAAAATCAAATGGATTTTCAACATTGTATACTTTAGGTACACCTAACGCAACTAAAAGTCTATCAGTCACAAACTCAAGATATTGTGCCATTAAATCTGAATTCATACCAATTAATCTAACTGGTAATGCTTCAAGAATAAATTCTTTTTCAATTTCTAACGCGCCACAAATAATATCTCTAATTTGTTTTTGTGTTAACTTGTTTTCAATATGGTGATTGAATAAATGACAAGCGAAATCACAATGCATACCCTCGTCACGAGAAATTAATTCATTTGAGAAAGTTAAACCAGGCATTAAACCTCTTTTCTTTAACCAGAAGATTGCACAAAATGAACCAGAAAAGAAAATACCTTCAACAGCGGCAAATGCAATTAGTCTTTCAACAAATGTACCTTTCTCAATATATCTTAATGCCCATTCAGCTTTTCTTTTAATTGCTGGAACAGTTTCAATAGCGTTAAATAATTTATTTTGTTCTTCTTTATCCTTGATATATGTGTCAATCAATAATGAATATGTTTCACTATGAATATTCTCCATCATAATTTGGAAACCATAAAACATTTTTGCCTCAGTGTATTGTACAGCATTAACAAAGTTCATTGCAATATTCTCATTAACAATACCATCAGATGCTGCAAAAAACGCTAACACGTGTTTTACGAAATGTTGTTCATCAGCATTTAATTTGTTTTCCCAGTCATAAATGTCTTGGGCCAAGTCAATTTCTTCTGCTGTCCAGAAACATGCTTCTTGTTGTTTATAGAGCTTCCATAAATCATGGTGCTCGATCGGGAAAAGGACGAAACGTCCGGGATTGTCAACTAAAATCTTCTCGGTCATAGTTCTTGTTTTTTTATTTATTAAGTAATTCTTTTTGTTCTAGATACTCGTTGTAAGCTTTATTCTTACGTTGTTTTGCCTCTTCTTCTTTGTCTACTTTGAAGCCTAGTAGTGTATTTTGATGATCAACATCGATTTCAAGAAACTCGTTGTTGAATTTACAGTTGTTGAAAACCACACCATCTCTACCAATTCTTGATTTTAATAAAGTAAGTGTAGCCAAGTTCATTTCCTTTTGTTCCATTGTTTTACCAATAGACATTACAACGTGTCCGATTTGTGCTTTCTTAATAGAACCACCCATTTGATCTGTTGTAACAACTTCACTTTTGATTGAATCTCTGTTACCTTGAGTTGCAGTCCAAATAGCAACATCAAATTCTGATGTCATAGCCTCTAACTGTCTCATAATGGCGCCATCACCTTTCCATTCCTCATTATAGTTAGTTTTTTCAGGTGTGATACAATCAACATAATCCAAAGTTAGTAAATCTATTCGAAAACCATCTGCTTGCATCTTTCTTAATTTAGATTTTATTTCAGAAATTGTTACAGAATCACTCGGTAGCTTTAATAACCTTAATTCACCAGTAGACATATTTTTTCTTTCAGTAACCATCTTTTCAACTTCTTCAGCGTGAAAAGGCTGTTCCTTTGGTGAAATACCAGTCCAAATAGTAAAATGCTTTCGTTTAATGTTATTAACATTATCCTCAAAGAATATTTGAACAACGTTATAACCATGATTAAATGCCTCGTTTGACATTTTAGTTAATAATGTTGTTTTTCCGGTACCTGTTGGTGCCAATACAACACCTAATTCTCCTCTACCTAAGCCACCCTCTAATAAATTGTCAATACCTGTTATACCTGTTGGTATTGGTCTTCTATTATCGGCCTGTAATGCTAAACTAATACTTTCAAAGATATCAACCGCATCATTACCACTAACACCAACTTGCAATGCATCTTGGATTAATTTTTCGATTTTATGATATTCTTCGAATTCACCTTTTGAAGTAATCTCTTCTATTTTCTTAATGGTCTTTTTTAGAACTTGTTGTTTACAAAAGTTCATTGCCTTATCCTTAATTAAAGGAATACCACCTTGATCAATAACATGATCCTGGATGTTCTTAATTGTGTCGATAAATGCTGTTCTAGCAGTATCCGATACACTTTCTGATAAGATCTTTTGTTCTAATGCGCTATAAGAAGGTAGTGTATTGTACTTTTCAAAGCACTCCTTAATATTTTGCATAATGAACTTAAACCCATTATTATCAAAATAGCTTTGATCTATGACCTCAACGATACTCTCACCGAATTTACGGTCTTCGATTATCGTTTTTAAAAGTTCAATCTGATACGTGTGCCCTAGATGGCCAAAATTTTTCTCGGTCATAAAATATAAAATTATAATATATAAAATAAATTAAAGTTCGTACTGAAGATATGTCGTTTCTGGATAATCAACAGACAAAGCGTCAGTCAGGTCAGCCAAAATTCTTCTCAACTTTGGTCGAATATCAACTGCGTATCTAACTTTTGGATGGTAGTAGTGTGCAGCGAATATTCTTTGAATAAATACATCGTCACCTTGCTTAATTTGTAACAAAAAGTATTGTTCTTCTGCTTCTTTAGGATCTTCCACAACATCATTATTCATAAAAAATCCTTGATTTTCGATAAGATATTCGGAACTTTTTATTTTCAAATCTTCCGATATTTCTTCACAAATATTTTTTACCTCGTAGTGTAAATTCATAGACTTTCTAGCTCTAGGATTATAATCTCTAACATTAAAAAATCTTTGGCAGATAATGTTACCATCTAACGTAAGTAAAAATTCAAACTTGTTTTGCTCTTGAATGTTCATAAGTCTTTGTTTTTATTAATTTTAAATTTAATTATTTTTTTATTTTTTTCTTTTGTTGTTAATCTGAGGAAAGGGTTTAAAAATTTTAACCAGGAATCGTCACTTTTACCTATAACGGTGTGCATCCCGTCTTCCATCATCATTTTCATAGTGTTCTTATAAGAACGCCCATCAGAATCTAACATGTCATTAATTAATGATTCAATGCCTTCTTTAGCTTCTTCGGTTACTATTGGGTCATCTAAACATACCATTCTATTATTAATATAGAAGAACTCATCACCAAATACACCTAATTTAGTTACACCGGTTAAAAAGTTGGCAATTAATTTATTGTGCTTATCTGCTTCAAAAAGTAAGTTGCCTTGTTCTCTTACTTCATCTAAAGTAAGATGTCGAGTCTGCATCTCAGGAAATAAAGCTAACAATCTTTTGATTCCCATATTTTTAATACCATGGATATTATCTGATGGGTCTCCGCAAAGTATCTTAACTAATTTTACATTTTCGATAAGAATGTTCTCATGATCATATTCGATCATATCATTCTTTTTGTAAACTTTTCTGTGTGCTGGGTTATAAATGCTAACATTTTCACCAACTAATTGTACAAGATCTCTATCTGATGAGTAGATGATCTTTTTTTCGTTCGGGGAGTTTTGTACATAAAAAGCGATACAATCATCAGATTCACAATATTCAAATTCACCTTGTCTAACGTAAATTTCTTCCAAATATTGTTTTATACGTGATCTTTGCCTTTGGTATGAATAAATTTCTTCGTCTGTTTTGACTCTAGTTTTTCTATTCTCTTTATATGGGCTGTAGATTTTTTTTCTGGATAAACTACCCTCTTTACCGTCCCAGAAGACCACGATCTTATCTAATTGATAATTTTCAAATGATCTTCTGAGAGTATCGATAAAGTGGTACAAGCCTCCGAAATGTTGCCCCTTATAGATATAGTTTTTTACGCCGTAGAATCCAATGGTTAATAGGTTGTCACCGTCAACCAATAATGTGTTAGACATGTAGTCTAGTCTTTAATAGTTAAACAATCAATCTTCGTTTTCTTCTTCTGGTATTGGTTCGAATTTAATCTCCTCAACATTGTCTACCTTTTCATCAAATAATGAACTGATATATCCCAGATTGTCTTTTACATAATCTTCTCTAGACTTTTTTTCTTCTGCAGCTTCTTTAGCGCGCATGAATCCATGAGGTGTAACCATAATCTTACCGTCGCCAAATTGAATACCATTAACGTGGTTCTTCATTACTGTAATTTTACTTCTTGTTGCAATTGTTACAGTTCTTTTGTTTTTGGTGATAGAAATCTTTGTAGTACCCGCATTCTTTTCGTTTCCGAAACGGAATACTAATGTAGAGTTTAACCAAATAGACTCACCGCCTTTTGCTTTGATTTTAGGCTGACCAAACGGATTATCTGGTAATTCAACCCAAGGTTGGTTAACAATAATTAAAGTGTTTGTGTGGTCTTTATCTGCTCTTCTAGAGCCAGAAATTCTTTGGTTAATTCCCATTCCAATTTTATCTGAAAGAACTGAAGCATTGTGTTGTTTACCTCCTTTACCTTCCCAAGTCATCTTACATGGAACAGATCCAACAGAATCCCAAAGGAATAATAAATCATAAGGTAATTCACCTTTTTCTTGCAAGTCAAGCATTTCATTGATAAAGTCAGTAATCTGCTCAATGTATTCAAAGTCATTTCTGAAGATAAAATCACCAGAGTATGTTACCTCTCCAGTTGATTGGTCAACTTCTTTTGTTACCGGGATGCCCATAATTGCTGCGTGATCAAAATCAAACTTTTGTTCCGTGATGATAAAAATAGGTAACATACCTTTTTTAATTGCATCTGCAGCGGCCCCTAATAATGCAGTTGTTTTACCTGTATCAGAATGACCTAGAAACATATTGATGTGACCAAGTGCTGGACCTGGTAAACCAGTTGCATCCAAAAAGGCATCACCCAAATCTAAAAAACGATCTGGTTTATATGTTGTCTTACTTGAATACTTAGATGCAAGCTGTGAAATTGAAAAATTTTGTTTCTTTATAGCCATAATAATAATTTTTAAAAGGATGGGCCTTTGACGTTATCTCCAGCCCGTTAGGTTAGAATGGCAGATTTTCGTCTGCTTCTTCATCTTCTTGTGGATCTTCAATAGGTGCTACTGGAGCTTTAGTTCCAACAACTGAATCTTCACCACTTGTATTAGAAACATATTTCTTAGTCTCTGAATCCCATACTGGTGTTTCACCTTTAGCCACCAACTCAAGATATTCCTCAGCCTTTTTAGAATAAACATCTGACCAAGTCAATTCGTCATTAGCCCAAGCGTTAGCTGTAGCTTCATCTGTGTGAAGTGGAGATGGATCTTCAGGGATGATTGAATTAATTGTGGTATATTCTTTACCATTACCAGATTTTGTTAATGATAAGAATAATGTCAAATCTCTACCTGTTTGAACATCGGTAATGTCACCTTTCTTTTGGAAAAGAGGGAAGATCTTATCAAAGATTCCGTCTTGTTTTGAATTGTGTTTAAATCTCCAAAATTTAGGTCCGTCTTGTTCATTATCGCGATCGATAACCTTAACAATATAGAACTTTTTGGAACGATACTGGCGAGCATATTCTTTATCTGATTCAACGCCGGTATTCATTAATACTTGGTAAACCTCGTTTAAAGGTGAACGTTTACCTTCTTGTTTAGGGTCATATAATTTTACCCATTTACCATCTACCTGAACTTCGTGGAAATACACCTCTTTAAATGGTGTGCCGTCAGATACTGGCAAAATTCTTACCCTACGTTCTTCACCTCTAGAACCCTTAGGTAATACTGTTGTAAAATACTTCTTTAATCTGTCTTCACTCGATACTCTGTTGTTGTTTCCGCTTGCGGATTGCTTGTTTTTTTCGTACTGTGCAAGTACTGCGTCTACTGTGCTCATATTATTTTTTTTAAATTGATAATAGTAAAATATACATAAAAAAACCCAGATTACAAAATCTGGGCTAAAAATATTTTTAAAAAGTATATAAATGTTATTCTAACGTTAGTAGGTAGGCTAATTTATTAACCGAACCTAACATTTCGTCTCTTAAATTTAATAAATCTGTATCTTTTTCTTGAGATAATTCCTTACTAAACCCTATTAGTCTGTTTTTCACTGTTTGTAAAAATTCAACAATATTAAGATCCACTAAATTAGTCATTTGAATTGTATTTGTTGAATTATCCAAAGCAAATCTACCGTGTTTACCCATACAAATTTCAACATATTCATCCATTAAACCATCTAGGGTCTCGTAAATCTCACCAAAAGCTTTATGTCTAGCATATCCTTTGGTTTGCCAATGTAATATTTTAAATTGGGCTTGTAATCCTAAGAAAAAGTTCACATTAGAACTGAGGTTGTTGTTCATCTTCGTAAGGGTTAAAGCTATTAGCTAAGTGTTCTTTTGAATAGTTTTCGATTTCATTCTTTGTTAGAACATATTCGTTTTTACCACTTGCTCTCATTTCTTCTTGTTTATGAGTAAAAAACTCTTGTGGCTTTTGGCTAAATGGATATGAATCCAATGAACGCATTTCTAATTTTTCTTCTGGGGTTGGTGGTTTCATTTCTTCAACCTTAGCTCCTAATTGGTCAATTTTAGATAAAATAGCGTCCATGTTACTTAATTTAGATTCTAAATCATCTAATTTAGTAAACACTGTGTCCATTTTTTGGATAACGCCATCATGTTCCATTTTTGAACTTTCTAGTTCGTTTTTAATGTTTTTAGTCATGTTAACCAAATCCGTAACATCAACTTCTTCAGTTTCGCTCATCTCTGGGCTATCTGGTAATGCAGCTGGCATTGGCGCCGGTGCTGCTGGATCTTCAGTTGCTGGTGCTTCAGCTGGAGGAAGATCAGTTGGTGCTGGAGGTAATGGAGCGGGCTCTGCTTGCTCATTAATAATATAATGCTTAGTAGCATTTCTATTGATTTCTCTAAATCTATTTACTTCCTGTAAAAGCTTTTGTTCTAACATAGTTTTAGTCTTGTAATAATTGTCTACCGTCTTCGGTAATGTATTTTTTATTAATTCTTTCAACAATACCATCTTTAGATCTGATAACATAACATTCACCAGTCTGCAAATCGCATTCTTCTCTTTCCATTTGGTCATTTGACACAGTTCTAGTCATTTTAGGTTGTAAGAACTGATTAACCGCTTTATTTAACTTTTCCATAATGTTAAAAATATATACCTATAAATACTACAATCTTTGTCTTTTTTTGATTATTTCCTTACAAACCTTAAATAAACAACATCACCCTCTACCAATCTAAGCTTTCTCATCAAGCTAGGACTAAGAGCAACACCATATTGTCCGTATGTTGGATCGGTGATGCTAGGACCATTATGTACCGGACCATCAAATTTTCCAGTATTTGGGTTTACATTAGTTTCTAGTGTATGTGTTATATTTGATTTAGGGGCATAAAACACTGTATTGAAATCAAATAGAATTTCTTTATTGTTATTTGTTACGTTTGCTCTAATTGAATAATGTTCGTATAATGAACCAATATCAGAAAGTTTAACAAGTTTATTTGGATACGCTTTCCAACCACTAACTAATGATAATTCTACCGGAGAACCATCTTTTAATGGAACATACTTACCAGAACCTAAAACACAAACTCTAGTTCTTAACCAATTTTCGTTTTGATACCCAATAAATTGAATGTATTGTTCTGGTTTACCGTTAATTTCTTGTCCATTATATGGTATTAAATCACCAAACAAATAACCAGAATCTTTAATAATATTATTAAGATCTTCTCCTCTTGCTGGTGCTCCTGGATCTATACTAAATGATTTATTATCTTTGGTTGTTATAGTTTTAGCCGTTGTTTGTGTTTGTGTAGATTGTTGTTTTTTCTTAACCGCTGCAGATAGAATTCTACTAAACAATGGTCTATAACTAGACATGAATGTATTCTCTAGTGTTGGTAATGAACTATTTGAAATTCTAACCCCAGTAAATGTTGTTTCAAAGGTACCTTGTTTTATTGAGTGACTAACATCAAAAACTAAGTATGTACCGGTAAACATTGGAACATTTGCTAGATAAAAATACATTGTTGGCTGTATCATTGCATTACCCATACAAGTAACCGTACATTGATATGATGCGGTTTTATATATGTCGAATAAACCAATATCTACAGCATGACTACCACCACCACCTTGTGATCTTGCCAATCTTTCTTGTGCTAGAGCAGACTCTGTTGTATTCTTGTACGTACTTTGGTCTAAAGAAATGTTTTTAAATATGTTTTGTGCTTGATCACCAAAATTTATTTCAAAAGACACTACTCTGTTAGATTTTGACAAATCGGCATCCATGAATATTTTAGGTTCAATTAAAAGAGGGTTGTTGTTTGGATTTTTTATATCAAACCCATCATTTTTAAACTTATACTCTTTACTTACCCTACTCATATCCAAGTATTGAGATGTCTTGTTGATATACTGAAGAATAATCTTTGGGGACGCTTCTTGGTAATCAACATCTAAATGTGTACCAAATAATGTTCTAGCAATATTCTTAGATGGTAATATCTTTTTCTTATTACTTGAATTTGTGCCGTAGAAATTAACATAAGCCGGTAAAGGTCTTAAATCAAAATTAGTGCCTTGTATCAATAAAGATATTGCGCCATATAAATCTATTTTAATATTCTTTTCGTCAGCTAGTGATATTAAACGCTCTAAGCTTATATATGCCTCATCTCCAATATCTCTATTTGCTCTATCTAAGAATAAAAACTCATCCATTAAACTTCTTTGGCCAATTGCATTACCGGATATCCATTTATCATTAAATGATTTAAAATATTGGTACATATCTAATAATGTTGTTTTGGATTCATTGAAACCATGATAAATTGTTACTTTACCTTCATTAGTTTCTTCTTTTAAATCTGAGAATTTTCTAATAAGATTATCTAAGAACGTTTCAAGTCTAATAATCTGTGGGAAAACCAATTTACTTTCTAAGTAGTTTTTAAAGTTAGTATAGTTTGGTGAAAAGCTTGGCGTGTCTTTCACTTGTGCTTTAACCCATCCAGCATATATTCTAGCAAGTTCTCTGTGCGCATATATGTTTTCTGGTGTAACTTCAATATCACTTATTTGGAAAAAGTGATGATATAGGTTACTACTAATACCACTATATGTTGCTCCCGTAATATTTTGACCAATATATAATTCTATTAATTTTTGGTTTGCTTGTGTTAATTGTGATGAATTGAATGAATTTACTGTATAGGTTTTTGTTCTTCCAACGTATCCAAATAAAATGTAATTATCAATTTGTCTAGGGTTACCAATAGTAATCCTGTCTAATGCTTTTGTACTTAAAAGTTCGTTCGTTAATTCTTCGAGCTTTTTAGTTTGATTCTCCTTTATTTTAGCTTCGTAATTTGCTGAATTAAAATCAATACCGTCCTTTGTTACACTTGTGATTTCTTTTAATAAGCCTTGGAATGATTTATAATCTAAAGATTTATCACTTGTATCTAAGTCTAAATCTAAAGATGCAAAGTCAATAAACATTTTTTCAAACTCGTCTAAAATGTCTGGGCCAAAAACCGCGATTAAATCCATCACACGTTTCTTGTTACCATTTAATGAATATTCGCCAGCAACGTTCTCAAACTTTTCTCCATAGCTAGGGAAATAAGCTGTAGAATATGATGGGTTATTTTTTAAATCGTTTGAATCATAGATTATTCTAAATGAGTCTTGTGTTAACGGATTATAATTGTTAACAATATCATTTATTTGATTTCCATTAAATGAAGGTAATATTGTGTATCTACTATCTTTAATTGAGAATTTAGAATTATCAACCAAACAAGTAAATGTGTTACCTGAATTGTTAATAGGTTTTGAAACAACATATTTCGTTATACCAGACGTAACAGAAGCAGAATACTCACTTGCAGAAATTGTAGCGTTCGTTAAATCATCCAACCCAGAGGTCGTTGTTTTAGTAAAACCTGATGGATTATAGAAACTATAACCATTAACAATTTGTGAATAGATACCGTGATAATATGGATATAAACCAGCATATAAATTACTATTATATGTTGCACCTGTTATTGTGTTAGTTATACCTGTTTGATTTGGTGTGGTGTTTCCTGTTAAATTAAAAGAAACATTTTTACCATTATCAAAAAATGTTGATCCACTGATTGGTAATGTTGCCCCACTAACGATGTCGAAATTATCTACAAGGTATCTTTTGTATCTATGATATTGTGCACCCCATTTTAAAATTAAATGATGTGGAATGTAATGTGTTGCACCAACCTCTTTTAATAATGCAAACATGAATGTTTTTTTACCATCAAAATCTATAACATCATGTAAATCTTTATATGGTAAAGAATTTAATAAAATATATGCCGAACCAACGTATCTACCTTCAATTCCACCTTTAAAGAAATCATCAAATAATTGTTTATGAAAATATGGGGTATTTAAAAGATTTCTAGTTAAACCATCATATTTTATTTGATTACTAAATAAGTTTTTCTCATACTCTGTTTTAATCCAAGCTTTAGTATTAATCGGCGAACTAATAAAATTATCATTTTGATTAACGGTAAAAATACCTTTATATCCAATCGCAGATCCGCCGCCAAAAACATTTGTTGCTAAACTACGTGCAACATAAGAACCATATAAATCCGAACTAAATGGAAACTCTTTTACTCTATACTCTGGGATAACATAAGAATCCAAAGCTGTTTGTAGTTTCTCAAACTCACTATCCTTTAAACCATTTGATTGTGGTATATTAACGTAAGTCTCAATTTTAAAATCTCTATCAACAATACCTCTAATGTATTCAACAGTAGATAATTGATCTTGGAAATATGGAAACCTCTCTTTTTCCGCAAAAGTCTTAAGGGCCTCCGT
>JACCEA010896746.1_pt1 | contig 14026 bp, 13 predicted proteins | sample 7449851 | NCBI WGS metagenome assembly JACCEA01 (sample SAMN15323453, study PRJNA562643) | freshwater metagenome | isolation source: river surface water | place: USA:Blue River Watershed | collected 2017-08-18 | reverse complement strand
CGGCTCGGTCCAGGTGATCTCACGCACCACGCTGGTTGGCAGTTCCACGCTGATGGCGTTGCCGTCGTAGAACACGACTTCCAACTCCATGCCGTCTTGCAGGTAGTTGATGGCGTCGCCCATGTTTTCGGCCTCCACTTCGTACTGGTTGTACTCGGTGTCCATGCACACGTACATCGGGTCGGCGAAGTACGAGTAGGTGCATTCTTTCTTGTCCAAGATGATTTGGTCCATCTTGTCGTCGGCCTTGAAAACAACTTCCGTGCCGGAGTTGTTCAACAGGCTCTTGAGCTTCATGCGCACGGTGGCGGCGTTGCGGCCGCCGCGGCTGTATTCGGTCTTCAGCACGACCATCGGGTCTTTGCCATGCATGATGACGTTGCCGGCGCGGATTTCCTGGGCGATTTTCATGGGGGATGCCTTCGGGTGGGCGCGCTGGCGGCGGTCTGTCCCCGCACGAAAGGGGGCGTCGCTGGCGCAAAGCCTTCGATTCTAGCGGGTCGTCTAAGCGTGGCTAGGGTTGACCCGCGCCCATGTGCGCAGGGTGTCGGCCAAATTTGGCAGTTGGCGTAATCGGTCACGCCAAAGCCGGGCGTGGGCCTGACCGTCCTCGCCGAGGCCGTCGGCCTGGCTGCTGGCAAGGGCCGAGGGGTGGGTCAAGCCGTTCCAGGAGCGCCAGGCATGGCGCCAGTTGGCGGCGTGCCCGGGGTCGGCCGCGCTGAGCCAAAGATCAAAAAACGCTTCGAGTTTGATCGCGTGGCTTCCGTCGTCTTGCGGGTAGATGTGCCAGAGCCAGGGCTTGCCCGCCCACTGGGCCCTGACGAAGGAGTCCTCGCCTCGAACCACGTTCAAATCGCAGCGCTGGAGCAGTCGGTCGTAATCGCGTTGGGTGAGCCACGGTAGCGACTCCAATGCGACCGTTTGCTGCTGCGCAGTGGGCAAGCTATTCCAGGCGGCGAGCGCGGCTTGCTGCAAATCGCGGCCACCCGTTACAAGGATTCGCGTGGGGCGATCCGACAGCCGCTGAAACAGGGCTGCCAGGGGGGCGTGGGGGTAACAGAAAAGACTTACCTGCCTGGTTGGCTTCGGCGGCAAACTTGCGTCAAGCGTGCCCGTCCCTTTCTCTGCGGGGGGTGTGCCGTCGTCCGACTCGGACAGCAGGCCGCCCGTTCTCGAGGTGAAGCCGGGGTAGCAAAAGCGTTTGACGAGGCCCTTGGCGGGGCCGGACATGACTGGGGACGGTAGCCCGTGTGCGCGCTCGACCCAAGGCTCCGCGCTCAGGTATTCCAGGTTGAGCCAAGCGAGCGGCGGGTGCTGGGCCAGTCGTTCTTCGACGCAGGCCGGCAAGTGACAGCCGAAGGTTTCCAGCACCACTTGGTGTAGTGTCGGTGGCACCCAAGCGTCCGTGGGCCAGGGGTGCACCCATGCCTGCTCATCGGGCCCGTTAGCCATCCAGCTCATGGCGCTGGCGTCGTCCACCCAGAGGCGCACGCGCTCGCCACGCGCGTGCAAGTGCCGCGCCAGCCGCAGGCATATGCCGAGGTCGCCATGGTTGTCAATGACGCGGCAAAAGACGTCCCATTGCAGGCTGGGGGTTGGAGTCATGTCGGCATTATTCAGAGTGCCATTCACAATGTTGGAATGACGCCGTCAGTCCCCTCTGTTCCCACGACACCTGACGCCCTCGGCGCTGAGGCGATGGCGACCTGGGAGCGCGAGCGCGATGCGGCTGCAGAGGCCGAGGCGCAGGCGGTGGCCGGGTTGGAGGCGCAGGCCGATCTGGTGCGAGATCGGCTCTTGGCGGAGGTTGCGGCGTTGCCGCAATTGCCCGGCGTCTACCGCTACTTCGATGCCAAAGACCAGGTGCTGTACGTCGGCAAGGCGAAGTTGTTGCGCCGACGTGTGGCGAGCTACTTTCAGCGCGACCACCGCGGGACCCGCATCGGCATGATGGTTGCGCGCATCGTGCGCATGGAGACCACGGTGGTGCGCACGGAGGCCGAGGCGCTGCTGCTGGAAAACACGCTCATCAAGCAGCTGAACCCGCGCTTCAACATCCTGTTTCGCGACGACAAAAGCTACCCGTATTTGCGCTTCACCGCGCACGCGTTTCCCCGCGTGAGTTACTACCGAGGGGGCGTCGACAAACGCGGGCTTTACTTCGGCCCATACCCCAACGGCGGTGCCGTGCGCCAAACCATTGAGTTGGTGCAGCGGGTGTTCAAGTTGCGCACTTGCGAAGACGCGGTGTTCAATCACCGCAGCCGCCCTTGTTTGCTGCATCAGATTCGACGGTGCACGGCGCCTTGCGTGGGCTTGATCGACCGTGCAGCCTACGCTGCGGATGTGGCCCAGGCGGAGTCGTTTTTGCGTGGGCGGACGGACGAAGTGTTGCAAGGCTTGCAGCAACGGATGCTGGCGCATGCCGAGGCTTTGCAGTTCGAGCAAGCGGCGGATTTGCGCGATCAGATCGCCGCGTTGTCGCAGGTGCTGCAGCAGCAGGTGGTGGAGGCCAGCAGCGCCAGCGGTGCGGAACGTGACGTGGACGTCTTGGCCGTGATGGTCAAAGGCGGCCGAGCTTGCGTCAATTTGGCCATGGTGCGTGGCGGCCGGCACTTGGGCGATCGCGCCTTTTTTCCCAGTCACGTCGACGAAGCCAGCGGGGATCCCGATCGGCCGGCGCAGGAGGTGTCGCAGCAGGTGCTGGAGGCCTTCATGGCGCAGCATTACGGTGGCGATGTGAGTCCCCCGTCGTTGGTGCTGGTCAACCAGGCGGTGGACGACGACTTGGTCTCCCTGTTGGCCTCGCAAAGTGGGCGGCGATTGGTGGTGCAAGACCAACCGCGCGGCCAGCGGCGCATCTGGCTCGACCTGTGCATCCAAGGCGCCGAATTGGCACTGGGCAGGTTGTTGGCGGAAGAGGGGTCCCAGCAGGCTCGTACCCGTGCGCTGGCGGAGGCGCTGGGTTGGCACGACGAGGCCGACCTGAGCCGCCTGCGCATCGAATGCTTTGACATCAGCCACACCGCGGGCGAGGCCACCGTGGCCTCCTGCGTGGTTTTCGAGCAGCACGCCATGCAAAGCAGCCAATACCGTCGCTACAACATCGAAGGCATCACCGGGGGCGATGACTACGCCGCGATGCGACAGGTGCTGATGCGGCGCTACGGCAAGCTGGCCGAGCAGGGCGATGAAGCCCGTTGGCCCGATGTCGTGCTGATCGACGGGGGCAAAGGGCAGGTCGGCGTTGCCGCGTCGGTCTTTGAGTCTCTGGGGGCTGATGTGTCGAGGTTGGTGGGCGTGGAAAAGGGCGAGGGGCGCAAGGTGGGTCTGGAGGAATTGGTCTTCGCGGACGGGCGTGCCAAGTTGAGCCTGGGGTCGACTTCAGCGGCCCTGATGCTGGTGGCCGAGATCCGAGACGAGGCTCACCGTTTTGCCATCACGGGCATGCGGGCGCGGCGCGCCAGCGCCCGCATGCAAGGCTCTCGGCTTGAGGATTTGCCCGGCGTGGGGCCACGAAAGCGCGCGGCGCTGATGCAGCGCTTCGGTGGGTTGCGCGGCGTGGCCGCTGCCAGCGTGGAAGAGTTGTGCGGGGTGAAGGGCATTTCCAAAGAACTTGCGCAGGAGATCTACCGTGCCTTCCGCTGAATCGGTCCGCGAGACTGCAGCGCGCCGCAGTGCGGTTGGCGCTCTGCTTCTAGTGCTTGGGGCGTGCAGTGGGCCCCCGCCGGCGCCGGTGGCGCCAGCCCCCTCGGTTCAACCACCGCGTCCGCCCGCGATTGCGCCAGAGCCTGCCCGGCCTGCAGCGCCGCCAACTTTGCGAAGCCAGCAGGCGCTCGAGCGCTACGCGGCTCAACGCTTGGCCGAGGTAAACGCCGACAAGGTGTACCACGGCAAACCGCCTGACATCTTGTTGGCGGTGCCGGTGCTCCGGGTGGACTTGCACCCCGATGGGCGCGTTCGGAGGATCACCGTCTTGCGCGAGCCCAAGCAAGCCAAAGACACGATCCAGATTGCCATGGCTGCCGTTCACAAGGCCGCCCCTTACGGGGATGTGTCCAAGCTACCTGAACCTCGCATGTTCGTGGAGACCTTCTTGTTCAACGATGCGAGGCATTTCAAGCCGCGCGGCTTGCAGTGAGGCTGCACGCACAATCCCCACATGTTCTTCACCATCCCCACCCTCCTGACCTGGGCCCGCATCGTGGCCATTCCCTTGATCGCTGGGGTGTTTCATTTGCCTCTGGACGGGGGGCTTAAGAACCTCATCGCGACCGTCTTGTTCGTGGCGGTGGCCCTGACCGATTGGCTGGATGGGTACTTGGCAAGGAAGCTCAATCAGTCCTCCGCCTTCGGGGCGTTTTTGGACCCTGTGGCGGACAAGTTCTTGGTGTGTGCCTCGCTGCTGGTGCTGTTGGAGCAAGGGCGCCTGGGCAGTTTGGGGGCCTTGTTTGCGCTGGTCATCATCGGCCGCGAAATCGCGATCAGCGCGCTGCGGGAGTGGATGGCCCAACTCGGAGCGTCGGCCAGCGTGGCGGTGCACATGGTGGGCAAGCTCAAAACCACGGCCCAAATGGTCGCCATTCCCTTTCTGCTTTACGACGGCTTGCTGTTCGGGCTTTTGCCGACGCGCATTTGGGGCTTGTGGCTGTTGGCTGGTGCGGTCGTTTTGACCGTGTGGTCGATGGTGTACTACCTGCGCAAGGCGCTGCCGGAGATTCGAGCGCGCGCGCGCTGACATCGCCATCTCGGTGTTTGTGCTGCGTCGGCGACCCAGCACCGCGCCCCTAGAATTCGTCCCCTTGTGTCGCGTGGCATGCGTCGACCAAGACCCACAAGAGAGAGGAACGGTTGTGAACAAAACGGAAATGATCGAACACATCGCCAAGCAGGCGGACATCTCCAAGGCCGCGGCGCAGCGCGCATTGGAGGCCTTTGTGGGAGGCGTTCGCGGCACGTTGAAGAAGAACGGCACCGTGTCGCTGTTGGGCTTCGGCAGCTTCAGTGTTGTCAAGCGCAAGGCCCGGATGGGCTTGAACCCCAAAACCAAGGTTCCCATGAAGATCAAGGCCAGCAAGGCTGCCAAGTTCAAGCCTGGTAAGGCTTTGAAAGACGCATTGAATTGATGCGAGGGTGCTTAGCTCAGTTGGTAGAGCGGCGCCCTTACAAGGCGTAGGTCAGCGGTTCGAGCCCGTTAGCACCCACCACTGCGCGCCTGATGCAGGCCGCCTAAAATCAAAAGATGGTTGAGAGGCGAACTCCGGTTCGCCTTTTTGTTGTGGCCGTCGCTGCCTCTCGGCGGTGGACTTGAGGAATCTGAATGTTTGAGTTTGTGCGCGCCAACACCCGTTGGCTCATGGGCAGCCTGTTGGTCTTGTTGGTGTTGGCGTTCGTGGCGCCGACGGGCTACAGCAGCTTCATGGAAGACGCCGGCACGGCGGTCGCCTCCGTGGGCGGGCAGCGCATCACGCAGGCCGAATGGGATGCCGAGCACCGCAAGAACACCGAGCGTGTGCGCGAGCGCAATCCGCAGGCCGATCCAAAGGAACTGGACAGCGACGAGGCCAAGCTTCGCTCTCTGCAAGGATTGGTCGATCAGCGTGCGCTGATGGCTGCCGCCGCTTCGCAAGTCTTGGAGGTCGACGACGCTCGCGTCAAGGCGGTGTTTGAGCGCGACCCCGAGTTCACGCGCGTCTGGCGCACCCCTGAAGGCAAGCTGAACACCGCGATGCTGGCGGCGCAGGGTCTGACGGAGCAGGGCTTTGTGCAATTGCTGCGCAAAGACATCCAACTGCGCCAGGTGCTGCTGCCTGTGTCGGTGCCCGCGGCGCCCGAACAAGGCGCGACTCGAATCGGCGATCTGACTCTGAACGCCTTGCTGCAGCAGCGTGAAGTGCGTTGGCAGCGGTTCTCTGCCCAGGATTTCTTAGCCAACGTTGCGGTGACGGATGCGGACGTCGAGACCCACTACAAGCTGCCCGAGACCCAAAAGCGCTGGCTCCGTCCGGAGTCTGCCGATGTGGAGTACTTGGTGCTCGATGCGAACGCGATGAAGGACAAGGTGGTGGTCAGCGAGGCCGACCTCCAGCAGGCCTACAACAACAACAAGAGCCGCTACGCCGCTCCAGAGGAACGCCGCTTTGCGCACATTCTGGTGCGCCCCAACCCCAAAGACGGGGACAAGGCAGAAGCGCTGGCTAGCGAAAAGCTGACCGCTTGGCGCGCCGAAGTGCTGAAGTCGCCGCAGCGCATGGCCGAACTCGCCCGTCAGCACTCTGAGGACGAGGCGTCTAAGGTGCAGGGGGGCGATCTTGGCTTCAACACCAAAGGGGCGTTTCCGAAGGCCTTCGAAGAGGCCGCCTTCGCACTGAAGGACGGCGAGCTGAGTGGCGTGGTCAAGACCGACGACGGCCTGCATTTGATCCAGGCAATCGAGACGCGTGGCGGTGCCGTCCGGGCCTTAGACGAAGTGAAGGCCGAGCTGGAAGAGGAGTTGAGGGCGGCAGCGGCGCGCAAGCAGTTTCAAGCCTTGAGCGAGCAGTTCAGCAACTTGGTGTTCGAACAGGCCGGATCGCTCAAGCCTGCAGCCGAGAAGTTGGGCTTGACGATTCAGTCGAGCGCGGTGGCACGACAGCCTGCCGTTGGCGCCGCGGGCATTTGGACTTCTGCCAAGCTGCTGGATGCCTTGTTCTCGGCCGAAACCATTCGCTCGAAGCACAACACGGAAGCCATCGAAACCGCGCCGAATCAATTGGTGTCGGCTCGTATCGTTCAGCACCGTCCAGCTGCGGCGCCGCCGCTGGCAGAAGTCCGTGACGCGGTCCGCATGGAATTGGTGCAACAGCGTGCAGCGGCTCAAGCGAAAGCCGAGGGCGAGAAGCGCTTGAAGGACCCCAGCGATGCGGGGCTGGGCGAAGCGAAGTGGGTGTCTCGGGCGCAACCTGAAGGCATGCCGCGCGACGTCTTGGAGGCCGTGTTGCGCGCCGATGTCAGCAAGTTGCCGGCAACCGTTGGCCAAGATGCTGGCCCCGCTGGCTACTGGGTCCTGCGAATTTCGGCCCTGGACAAGCCCAAAGAGGGTGTGATGAGTGCCAATGACGCCGCTCGCATGGTGGCGCAGAATTGGCTGCAGGCAGAAGGCGAAGCCTATCTGGAGGTGATCAAGCGAAGCGCGAAGGCCAAGGTGATGACTTCCGCTGCATCGGCAAGCAAGCCAACGCCTTGATTGCCGAGTCGCCTGCTATACTGGCGGGCTTCGACGGTGGCTGTAGCTCAGTTGGTAGAGTCCAGGATTGTGATTCCTGTTGTCGCGGGTTCGAGTCCCGTCAGCCACCCCAAGAACATGAAAAAGGCGCCTCAGGCGCCTTTTTTCTTGTTTCGCCGTTTCGTGACCTCAAACAAGGCCTTGTTTGCTGGCCAACACGGCCGCCTCGGCCCGGCTGGAAACGTTGAGTTTCTTGTAGATCGACTTGATGTGGTCATTGACCGTGTACCACTTGATCCCCATCAGGTTGGCAATTTCCTTGATCGTGAAGCCTTTGCTCAGGTAGGTGAGTACTTCGTTCTCGCGCGGCGATAGGCGTGCCGTTTCACCGTGCGTGGGGTCCAGGGGGACGGAGCGGGAGGCCGAGGGCGATGCGCCCAGTGCGCCGAAGTTGGACGTCAATCCGGAAGCTGATTCGCCCGACGCTGGCCGGAAGTGCCCCAGCAGACGACGCGCGATTGCCGGCGATAGCGGGGGCTGCCCGCGCACGATGCGTTGCAGTTCTTCGACCAGAACTTCGAAGCGATCCTCTTTCAGCAGGTAGCCGTCGGCCCCACACTGCAGAGCGGGGAAAAGGTGATCGTCGTCGGAGTAAAGCGTGGTGACCACTTTTAGCGGCGGTGTGCCCATTAACTCGGTGAGCAACTCCATTCCGTTGCCGTCGGGCAATTCCAGATCGACCAGCATGAGTTTGATGCCGTTGAGGGGGTCCATGCCTTGGGCATGGATCTCGCGCCTTGCGCTTTCCAAGTCGGCGGCTTCAACGATCTGCAGTGCGTCGCTGAAACTTTCGCGCACGACCTTGCACAGAAAGCTGCGCGCGACGGGGTTGTCTTCCAGGATGAGAACTTTGACCGACATGAGTGCCTTGCTGTGACCAACTGATGCTAACCAAGCGACCAGCTTGGCCTGCCCCCCGACCGTGGGGGCGCAATTGCGCTGGCAGTGTCGCCGGGTTCATGCGCCGTCTGTCTTGCGGCACATTCCTACAATGCCACGATGCGAATCTTGATTGCCAACGACGACGGTTACCTTGCGCCTGGATTGGCGGCGCTGGTGGAGGCCTGCCGAGGCCTCGGAGAGATCGAGGTGGTTGCGCCCGAGCAGAATGCCAGCGGCACGTCCAACTCGCTCTCGCTGCATCGCCCCCTTAACGTCCACCGCGCGGCTAACGGATTTCGGTTCGTGAACGGCACGCCCTCGGACAGCGTTCACTTGGCCCTGACAGCGTTGCTCGGAGATTGGCGGCCCGACTTGGTGCTCAGCGGCATCAACAACGGCGCCAACATGGGCGACGACACCATCTATTCGGGCACCGTGGCTGCCGCCACGGAGGGCTACTTGTTCGGCATTCCCGCCATTGCGTTTTCCCAGGCCGAGCGGGATTGGCGCGAGTTGGAGGCTGCAGCACGCACGGCGCGCAGCATCGTGGAACAAGTGCTTGCTGGTCCGCTGGGCGAGCCCTTTTTGCTAAACGTGAACATCCCCAACCACCCGCATGCTGAGAACCTGCCGAGGGTCGTCACGCGGTTGGGGCGTCGGCATGCCAATTCGGCGTCGTATTCGCAAGTCAATCCGCGTGGAGAAACCATTTACTGGATCGGACCGCCGGGCGACGTGCGCGAGGCCGGGGAGGGCACCGACTTTTTCGCCACCTCTCAGAACCAGGTGTCGATCACGCCTTTGCAAGTGGATTTGACCCACCACGCGCAGCTGGACCGCTGGCGGCAGCGCTGGGCATGAACCGCGTATTGCGGCCGCAGCGCCTGTTGGACCAAGCTGTGGCCGACGCCGCTCGGCTGGTGGCGCCGAGCGGAATCGGACTGGATTCGCCCGGGGTGCGCGTGCGCATGGTGTCGCGTTTGCGCCGGCAAGGTGGGTTTGACGAACGCGTGCTGGCCGCCATGGAGCGCGTGCCCCGACACCGCTTTGTCGACAGTGCCCTTGCGCCACAGGCCTACGAGGACACCGCCTTGCCCATCGGGCACGGGCAAACCATCTCCAAGCCCTCCGTCGTGGCTCGCATGCTCAGCCTGCTGCTCGAAGGGGCCACTGCGCACAGCCAGGGGCACTTGGGGCGCGTGCTGGAGATCGGCACGGGATGCGGGTACCAAGCGGCCGTCTTGGCCTGTTTGGCGACGGAAGTGGTGAGCGTCGAACGCATCCAAGCCTTGCACGCCGGTGCGCGTTCGCGAATGGACGCCTTGCGGAGCGAGTTGGGGTGGCGCCACGCACCGAGCCTGTGGCACGGCGACGGGCAGGGCGGCCCGGCTTGGGGGGGCAACTTCGACAGCATCGTTTCAGCGGCCGGTGGCGAAGACATTCCGCCGGCATGGCTTCAGCAGCTGGCGCCCGGGGGGCGCTTGATCGCGCCGACGCAGCACGCCGGTGCTGGGCAAAAGCTGACCATCGTGGACCACCGTGTGCGACATGGGCGCAGCGAGTGGCACCGCACTGCGCACGAAGGCGTGCTCTTCGTCCCTCTAAAATCTGGTGTTGTTTGACCCTGGGGTGACGTGCTGAAGGGTGCGTTGCCAGCCAACGCGTGATGTCCCTCCGAGCTTATGTTTTGAATCTTCTGCGCTTCCGCTTTGCGGGTGCGATGGCGGTGTTGGTGATGACCGCGGCGTGCGCGCCGTTGAAGCCCCACCGGGCACCCGTAGAAGACCGCCCGGGCTTGACCGTCACGGCGCCTGCGTCGGCACCGAAGCCAGCGGAAGTCAAGCCTGCAGCCCCAGATGCGGCGCGCGTGGGTTTCTACACGGTCAAGCCGGGCGACACCCTCATTCGCATCGCGCTGGATCAAGGCCAGAGTTGGCGCGATGTGGCCCGTTGGAACGGCTTGGACAACCCCAATCTGATTGAAGTCGGCCAGGTGCTGCGCGTGGCCCCTCCGCCGGCGAGCGATGCGTCCACCACGAGGCCCCTGGCTGCCGCAACGCCGCCCGAGGCGCGACCCCTGGAGCCCGTTCGGGCTGAGACCAAGCCGACCGTGGTGGCCGTGGTGCCCACCCAGGCGGCCCCGGCCGCCAGCGCCGTCGCCACAGGTGACGCCGAGTTGCCGTGGGCTTGGCCCGCTGTTGGAGCCGTTACGGCGCCCTTCGACGAGGCGCGCAACGTCAAGGGCCTGGCCATTTCAGGCAAAGCGGGTGATCCTGTTTACGCGGCGGCCGACGGTCGTGTGATGTACGCAGGGGCCGGCTTGCGGGGCTACGGCAACATGGTCATCCTGAAGCACAACGACACTTACCTGAGTGCGTACGCGCACAATCAGGCCCTGCTGGTGAAGGAAGACCAGGTGGTCAAGAAGGGCCAGCACATTGCCGACATGGGCAGCAGCGACACGGACGTGGTGAAGTTGCATTTCGAGATTCGGCGCAAGGGCAAGCCCATCGATCCTGCGCGCCTCTTGCCTCCGCGCTAGGGCGGCCAAAGGGGGGCTTGTGCGATGAACGAACCACCAGCCACCCCTGAGCGCGACGGTCCGGACGAAGAGCGGTTGCTGCAGCGGGCAGCAGCGCTGGAGCGCATCGATGGCTCGAACGTCTTGCAGCGCTACTTGCGGGACATCCGCAAGGCGCCTTTGTTCACCGCCGAGCAAGAGTTCGCCATGGCGACGCGCGCCCGTTCTGGGGACTTCGCGGCGCGACAGGCCATGATCGAGCACAACCTGCGTTTGGTGGTGTCGGTGGCCAAGAGCTACATGGGGCGTGGGCTTCCCCTGTCCGACCTCATCGAAGAGGGTAACCTGGGCTTGATGCACGCGATCGAAAAATTCGAGCCCGAGCGTGGTTTTCGCTTCTCCACCTACGCCAGTTGGTGGATCCGACAGGCGATGGAGCGGGCGCTCATGCACCAAGCGCGCCTCATCCGATTGCCCGTTCACGTGGTGCGAGAACTCAACCAGGTGCTTCGCGCAAGGCGCGCCTTGGAAGCCTTGCCGCGAGACTTGGCAATGCCGGTGCGCGCCGACGACATTGCGCTATGGCTCAAGCGCCCTGTGAGCGAAGTGCTGGAGTTGCTGTCCCACATGGAGGCGCCGACCTCGCTGGATGCGCCGGCAGATGCGTCTGGCGAAGGCGCCGACGCAATCTTGGATCGATTGCCGGGCGACGACCTGCACAGCCCGGAGGGCGAGCGCTTGCAGCACGAGGTTGAAGCCTTGTTGGCCCAAGGCTTGTCACACCTGAGTCCGCGGGAACAAGAGGTGCTGCGCGGGCGCTATGGCTTGGGTCTGGCGGAACCGCAAACGCTGGATGAGTTGGCCCAACAATTGGGCCTTACGCGGGAGCGGGTGCGTCAGATCCAGGTCGAGGCGCTCGAAAAGCTGCGCCGCAACCTCCTGCAGCACGGCGTCAGGCGCGAGGCCTTGTTCTAATTCGGCCCATGACAAGTCAAGACGAATGGCTGCAGGTCGAGTCCATCGACCTGGAGGCCCAAGGCGTGGCCCACCGCGCCGATGGCAAGGTGGTGTTCATCGACGGTGCATTGCCTGGCGAGCAGGTGCAGGCGCAGATCGGACGGCGGAAGAACAACTGGGAGCAGGGCACGCTAACCGCCATGCGGCGTGAAAGCAGCCAGAGGGTGCGGCCTGCTTGTCCGCACTTCGGGCTGCATGCCGGTGCTTGCGGTGGCTGCAAGATGCAGCACCTGCACCCCTCAGCCCAGGTGGCCGTGAAGCAACGTGCGTTGGAGGACAACCTCAAGCATTTGGCCAAGGTGGTGCCCGAGCGGGTTTTGCGCCCCATGGAAGGGGCACCTTGGGGCTATCGCAAGCGGGCGCGGCTCTCGGTTCGGTACGTCGCCAAAAAGGGCACAGTGCTCATCGGCTTCCACGAGCGCAAGAGCCGCTACGTGGCGGACATGCAGACCTGCGCGGTGCTGCCGCCGGCAGTCAGTGCCTTGCTGATGCCCCTGCGGGCCCTGATCGGCTCGATGGAGGCGCGCGAGCGTTTGCCGCAAATCGAGCTGGCCATGGGCGACCGAGTCACCGCGTTGGTCCTGCGCAATCTGGAACCCCTGTCCGCGGGCGATCAGGCCTTGCTGCGCGCCTTTGCTGCTCAGCACGGCGTGCAATGGTGGCTGCAGCCCAAGGGGCCGGAGACGGTGCACCTGCTGGACGAAGGCGGGCCGGTTTTGGCCTATGGTTTGCCGGAGTTCGGCATTTCGATGCCGTTCCGGCCCACCGACTTCACCCAGGTCAATCACGACATCAATCGCCTGCTGGTCGAGCGGGCCTTGAAGCTGCTGGCGGTTCAACCGACCGAGCGCGTCATCGACTGGTTTTGCGGCCTGGGCAATTTCACCTTGCCATTGGCTCGGCAAGCGGCCCAGGTGTTGGGCATCGAGGGCAGCGAAACTTTGGTGGCGCGCTCCCGAGAAAACGCGCGCTTTAACCGCATCGACAACGCCACGTTCGACGCGCGCAACCTGTTTGAACTGCTGCCTTCTGACTTGGCGACCTACGGCCCTGCCGAGCGGTGGCTGGTCGACCCTCCGCGGGAGGGCGCCTTCGCGCTGGTGAAGGCCGTGGCCGACGCGGTGGAAAGCCCCGCCAGCGCACCCGGCTGGCAGCCGCCGGCTCGCATCGTCTACGTGAGCTGCAACCCAGCCACGCTGGCGCGAGACGCCGGGGTGCTGGTGCATCTGGCGGGCTATCGCCTGTCTGCAGCTGGCGTGGTCAACATGTTTCCGCACACGGCGCACACCGAGAGCATTGCGGTGTTCAATCGCCCATGAAAAAGGGGCCCGTTTTGGGCCCCTTTACCTGGCGGAACTGCGATTACTCGCGTTCGCCGCCGAAGATGCCGAGCAGCGACAGCAGGCTCTGGAAGATGTTGTACAGGTTCATGTAAATCGCCAGGGTGGCTGACACGTAGTTGGTTTCACCGCCGTCGATCACGCGCTTCAGGTCGTACAGCAGGAAAGCGCTGAACAAGCCCAAGCATGCGACCAGCAACGTCAGCATCAAGGCGCTGGACTGGAAGAAGAAGTTCGCGATGCCGGCCACCATCAAAATGATGGCGCCGATGAACAGGAACTTGCCCATGCCGCTCAGGTCGCGCTTGATGACCCCGGCCAAGCCGGCCATGCCAGCGAACACGGCGGCCGTGCCCCCGAAAGCCAGCATGATCAGGTTGGCGCCGTTGGCCAAGCCCAGCACCATGCCCACCAGACGCGACAGCATCACGCCCATGAAGAACGTGAAGCCCAGCAGCAGGTAGACACCGGCCGAGTTGTTCTTGTTCTTTTCGATGGCCCACATGAACCCGAAGGCGCCCACGAAGAACGCGATGAGGCCCATGCCACCGCTCAGCGCTGCGCCCAGCCCTGTGCTGACCCCGAGCCATGCGCCCGCGACGGTTGGCAACAGAGACACGGCCAGCAACGCATAGGTGTTTCGCAGCACGCGATTGCGCTGTTGGGCGTTGGAGGCCAAGCCTCCATAGGGAGCTTGCAGGGGTTGGTTCATCCAGGGACTCCGGAGGTTGAAAAACGTGTCGATTTTAGGAAGCCTTCTTGCATTGGTGCCGAGGCCTTGAAATATGAAAGGGCTTGCGCCCGGGGTCTCGGCCATGCATGCCCCGCTATAATCCTAAGGTTTACCCTGAACCAGCGCGCCTCGAACCGAACCCCCTTCGAATCCCCAGCAGAGGCCGCATGAAATGAGGCAGGCGGGGCGCGCTCACAACGGAGCCGCCATTTGTCTTTGCCCAACCCTTCCACCGGCGCCGCGCTGCTGGTGCTTGCTGACGGTTCTCG
>JACCEA010287556.1_pt1 | contig 14027 bp, 6 predicted proteins | sample 7449851 | NCBI WGS metagenome assembly JACCEA01 (sample SAMN15323453, study PRJNA562643) | freshwater metagenome | isolation source: river surface water | place: USA:Blue River Watershed | collected 2017-08-18 | reverse complement strand
TGTTTTGCTAATTCATCTGCCCAGTACATTGCAAGATAGAAATGACTTCCTCTATTATCAATGCTTCCAACTTTTCTAGCTGGTGATTTATCATTGATTAGGAAAGTTCCTGTTGCTGCATCTAATGTTTTTGCTAAAACAGCTGCTTTTTTATTATTTTGAGTATTTGCTAAATGATCAAACGAAGCAGCAAGAGCCATAAATTCACCTAAACTATCCCATCTTAAATAGTTCTCTTCTTGAAGTTGTTGAACATGTTTAGGAGCAGATCCTCCAGCACCTGTTTCAAACAGTCCTCCACCATTCATAAGTGGAACAATTGATAACATTTTTGCACTTGTTCCAAGCTCTAAAATTGGGAATAGATCTGTATTGTAATCTCTAAATACATTTCCAGTTACAGAAATTGTATCAAGACCTTTTCTCATTCTGTCAAGTGAATATTGCATAGCATCATCAGGAGATTTAATAGATATTTCAAGACCAGTTAAATCATAATCTTTTAAGTATTTTTCAACTTTTTCAATCATTTTAGCATCATGACCTCTATTTTTGTCTAACCAGAATACCGCTGGAGTATTTGATAATCTTGCTCTATTAACTGCTAGTTTTACCCAGTCTTTAATTGGTTCATCTTTAGTTTGGCACATTCTAAAGATATCACCATTATCAACATCAAAACTAAATACAGTCTCACCAGCCTTATTTGTTACAACTATTTTACCATCAGCTTTTGCTTGGAAAGTTTTATCGTGACTTCCATACTCTTCAGCTTTTTTAGCCATTAATCCAACATTTGGTACTGAACCCATAGTTTTTGGATCAAGTGCTCCATTTTTTTTGCAATCATCAATTATAATTTGGTAAGTTGTAGCATAACATCTATCTGGAATCATAGCTAAAGTATCTTCTTCTTTATCCTCTTTATTCCACATTTTTCCACCACCTCTAATCATAGCAGGCATAGATGCATCAATAATAACATCAGATGGAACATGTAAATTTGTTATACCTTTTGCTGAATTTACCATAGCAAGTCTTGGTTGAGATGCATATACAGCATCAATATCAGCTAAAATTTGAGCTCTAGTTGCATCATCAACTTGGTCAAGTTTTGAGTATAAATCACCTAAACCGTTGTTAAAGTTTACGCCAATTTTTTCAAAAGTTGCGCTATGTTTTGCAATTAAATCTTTGAAATATACTTTTACAGCAAATCCAAACATAATTGGATCAGAAACTTTCATCATTGTAGCTTTTAAGTGAAGTGATAATAAAACATCTCTTTTTTTAGCTTCATCAATTCCTTTTTGATAGAACTCTTGTAAAGATTTTGCAGAAAGTTTAGTTGCGTCAACAACTTCTCCTTTTTCAAGTGGTAAAGATGCTTTTAAAACAGTCTCTTTTCCATCTTTTCCAACAAAAGAAATTTTAAAGTTATCCTCTTTTTCTAATATAGTTGAAACTTCTGAACCATAGAAATCATTTGAATCCATATGAGCAACATCAGTTTTAGAATCTTTTGTCCAAACACCCATTTTGTGTGGATTATTTTTTGCATAGTTTTTAACAGCACTTGGAGCTCTTCTATCTGAGTTTCCTTCTCTTAATACTGGATTTACAGCACTTCCTAAGATTTTAGAATATTTTGCATTTACCTCTTCACTTGAGTCATAATCTGGAATGTTATAACCTTTTGATTGAAGTTCAGCAATAGCTGCTTTTAATTGAGGGATTGATGCAGAGATATTTGGTAGTTTAATAATATTTGCATCTGGATTTTGAGTCATATCACCAAGCTCAGCTAAAGCATCACCAATTTTTTGCTCTGGTTTTAAGTTTTCAGGGAAAGCTGCAATAATTCTTCCAGCTAGTGAAATATCTTTTTGAACCATTTGTATACCAGAACTTTTTGTGAAAGCCTGTACAATTGGTAAAAATGAGTATGTAGCAAGTGCTGGTGCCTCATCAACTTTTGTGTAAATAATTTGTGCCATTTTTCATCCTAAATTTTAAATTTGATATGGCAAGATTGTAACTAGATTTATATTTAAAGATATTGAATTTAGTTATATTTTTGTGTGTGAATATCTGATTGTTTCAAATATTCACATCTTAATTTACACTATTAAACAAATCTTTTATTGAAGGTGCTTTTTGATTTGAAATATCATTTTTCATTATATCAATAGCTTCATTATCTATATCGTTTGGTTTATCATTAACTTTTGTATAAGTTTTTGCTACTCCAATATTCGCATTAATATTTGCTTGATGTGTTTCATAATCATTTGAGAACTTATGAAGACCTGTTTTATTGTCTCTTACAAAATATAAGTAATTACTTTTTACAGGGAAAATTGCAGCTTTTATTGCATCTAAACTAACTGCACAAACTGGATCTTTTGGTAAACCTTTGTTTTTGTAAGTATTATATGAAGTTTCATCATTTCTAATTCTATCAGCAGTTACAACACTATTTGAATATTTTCCATAGTTTAATGTTCCATCCATTTGAAGTGCCATATTTTTCTTTAATCTATTGTGAACAACACTTGCAATAATAGGCATTTCATTTGTTGTTGCTGCCTCTTTTTGTATAACTGAAGCTAAAGATATGTATCTAAACCATTTTTCTTTATCATATTTACCAAATATTTTTTTTGAGAACTCTTCATATTTTTTATTTGTTTGAGAAAATAGATAAAATAAAATATACTCTTCGCTCATTCCAACAGGCAAAGAGTAGCTATCTGCTAATATATTTCCATCTAATTTATATGCATGTTCATCATAGATTTTTTGAAGTTTGTTTTCATCTAAATTAAATTCTTCCGCAATTTTTTTTAAAAAAAAGTATGAAGTTTCACCTGGAATTAGTGTAATTGTTTTTAAAGCAGCTTTTGAAGTAAGAAGTTTTATTAAAAAATCCATTTTTGTAAGTCTTGTTTGTTCAACATCAATCCAACCACTTTGTATGAAGCCCCCAGATTTTAAAATAATCTCATCTATTATATTCATTTCATAGCCATTTTTGTTTAAGTGTGTTACAATACTGCTCGTACTACCTTTTGGAATAAAGATTATTTTATTTGTAACAACTGGTAAGTTTAGATAGTAAAGCACAGCAATACAAAAAATAAGGGATAGATATAAAGTGTTAAAAAAGATTAGAATTTTTGTATTGTTACTCTCGTTATCTCTCTTATTTGTGATGTTTTCTCTTCTATTTTCAGGTATCAAAATCAGCTCTTTTCAGTTATTAAATTTTAAAATTTCGCAATTTTATATGAAATTGGATAAAAAACTCATTTTAAATATTGAAAACATAGAGTATAAATCAGAAAAAACTATGACAAACAGCTCAATTGAAGATATAAAAAAGAATTTAGATATTTTACCATTTGTATTAAAATGGTTTCAAAGTATTGATATAGAAAAATTATCAATCAACGATAATATAGTTAAGATAGTATTAAATAAAGATATTTTAAGTATTGAAAATAAGTTTTTTTTACTTGATTCAAAAATAGATGTTTTATCAAAAGAGGTTTTGTTAGATATTAATAATTTATATTTAAAAGATTACAACATTTTATTTAAAGGAAAAGCTAAAATTGACTATTTTGATGAAGAGTTAAAGTATTTTGGAGACATTTATTATCAAGATTTAATAGTTTCTGGAAATATTGATATCACAAAAGATAGAGTTAATTTTTTTATAAAAAGTGAATTTTTTAAAAACTTACATTTCTTAAAAAAATATCTTGATTTACCAGAAGTTGCAAACTCTTGGATGTATGATAATGTAACTGGAGATTTTAAGCTAAATTGGTTTTATGGTGAATTTGATTTAAATAAAAATGAGATAATTGAAAAAAGCCTCCAAGGTGATGCAGTTATTGAAAATGCAAAAATAAGATTTGAAAATAGTCTAGAAGAGATAAATACAAGCAAAGTTAATGTAAATTTCAAAAATAGTATTTTGCATTTTGATTTAGTAGATGCAATATATAAAGGAAAAGAGCTTAAAAATAGTTTTGTAACAATAAAAGATATTGCAAATGAGAATAGTGGTTTAGTTTTGGTTAATATAGAGGCTAAAACCTCTTTAGATAAAGATATTTTAGGTATTTTAGAAGCCTATGGAATTGTTGTTCCCGTTTTGCAAAAAAATGGAGAAACGCAAGCTAAGTTACTTTTATCTTTTCCTTATGCAGAAGATAAGCCTATGAGTTATAATGGAGTTTTTATAGCAGAAAAATCAAACATTTCTATATCTGGTTTTGATTTTGAAACAAATGGTGCAAAAGTTATTTTAGAAAATGATTTGTTATATATAAATGATGCTAGTTTTATTTATCAAGATATGGTAGATGCAAAAGCAAATTTAAAACTAGATTTAAATAGTTTAAAAATAGAAGGAACTTCACAAATAAATAAGATTTTAGTAAAAGATAGTAAAAATTCTAAAATTTTAAATATAACAAACGCAAATAGTGATATTTTTATGGATTTTAGCAAAAATGTAAATATTGAACTAAAAGATTTAAAAACAACTATAAAATACGATAAGTTTTTAACTATAAATGTAAATGATATTTCAAAGATATATAATTATTCAGATATTTTAAAACAAAATAGTATAAATAGTGGAAATATATCTTTAAAAATTATAAATAAAGATAATATAGACTTCAATGGATTTTTTAGTGGATTTACTATTCCTATAAAAAAAGATAATAAAGAGATAAATAGTTTAGATTTTTATGGAAATATCAATAAAGATAGCGTACAAATCTCTTCTAGTGATAACTCAATAAGGTTAAATTTTAAAGATAATATAAATCTTTTTTTAGATGGATATGATATTTATTATGATGAGAATATCAGTAAAAATAGTAAATTAGAATTTGATACAAATATAGACTTAAAAAATTCTAAACTATTTTTTGATAATCAAGAGTATAAAATAAAAAGTGCTAATTTTAATATAAAAAAAGATTTAATAACTTTTAATGCATCTTTATTTGATTTGGATTTACCTATAAAAAAAGATAATCAAGATTTAAAAGAACTTGATATTTTAGGAAAATACAAAAATGATATTTTAGATATAAACTCAAAAAAAGATGATATTTTTTTAAGAGTAAGAGATAATCAAACAACTATAAAATTAGATGGATATGATATTTTTTATGATACAAAATATAATGATATTCATGAAAAAATAGGTAATTTAAGTATTATTGGAACAAAATCAAATATAGTTATAAATAATAAAAATAAGATATTAGCAGATTTTTATGAGTTAAATATAAATAAAGATAGAAAATTTTTCTATTTAGAATTTGAAGATAGTAAAATAAGTTTTACAAATCAAAACAATAATATAGATATATATGCAGCAAAGATAAATGAAAAATTTATAAATACTTTTGCAAATAGTAATATTTTAGATGGTGGAAAAATTGATTTTTTTGCAAATGGAACTACAAAAAGTATAAGAGGAAAATTAATAGTAGAAGATAGTAGTTTAAAAAATGTGACTATTTTAAATAATATTATGTTTTTAGTTGAAAGTTCACCAGCTTTTATAAATCCTCTTTTGGCTATTCCTGCTGTTTTTGGCTTAAATAAATTAGGAATTTACAAAATAAAAGAGGGTGTAGTTGAATTTGAATATGATAATGATAAAAATTTAATTGATATAAAAAATTTACACACAGTTGGAAATGGTATGGATTTTGAAGGAAAAGGAGTTTTAGATTTAAATAAAAAAGAGGTAGATGCAACGCTTAATTTAGTATTTTTAAAAACATATTCATCTGTATTTGAATATATTCCAATTGTAAATTATATTTTATTGGGAGATGAAAAGAGAGTTGAAACCCAAATTCAATTAACAGGAAGCTTAAGTGATCCAGTTCTTACTACAAATTTATTTAAAGATGGATTTTCTGCCCCTTTAAATATATTTAAAAGAGTATTTACAACACCTTCAAATATGATTGATAATTTTAATAAATTTAATCAAAAAGATTAAAGGTATTACTGTTTTTACTATTGTTTTAATATAAAAATATAAAATTTTTCATAAGAACCTTATTGCTATTTTGATACAATTCAAACTATGGAAAATTTAATAAAAAAACTAGACTTAAACGAATATATCACAAACTTTTCAAAACTTTTTGCAAGAGAAAAATCTATAATATTAGAAGGTGATATAAATATTCACTATAAAATAATAAGTGAACTTTCAAAATATAATATAAACCAACCTTTAAGTGTACAAAATCTTGATTCACAGTTAATGCATCTTCAAAAACAAGGTGTTTTAAGAGTTTATGAAATTTATGAGTTTATAAAAATAATAAACTATTTTTTATATCTAAAAAGATTTAATTTTGAAGGAAAACTTTTTGAGTGGATGGATAAAATCATTATTCCAAATGATATTTTAAAAATTTGTGAATATTTTGATGATAAAGCAAATCTAAAAGAGGGTGTTGATGAAGATTTTGACAATATAAAACAAGCTATTTATAAAAATAAAGAAGAGATAAAACAGAGTCTTTATAAAACTATAAACTCATCAAAAATAAAGCCTTATTTAGTAGATATGCAGGTACATTTTATAAATGAGCAGGAGTGTTTATTAGTTCGTGGAGGATTTAATCATATACTTAGTGGAAGTGTTATAGATAGGTCTAATTCAGGATTCTTTTATGTAATTCCACATAGCGTTAGTGATTTAAAAGAGAAACAGAGTGATTTAAAAAACAAACAAGAGGAGATTTTGTTTAAACTTTGTAAAGAAATTTCTCATATTTTTGAAAAAAATCTACTTTTTTTAAAGTTTATAAATAAAGAGTTTGATAAGTTTGATCACTATCAAGCTAGGATATTTTTCTCAAAAATAGGGGATAAAAATTTTATTTTACCTTCTAAAAAAGATGAGAACAGACTTGTTGATTTTTGTCATCCAGCTTTAAGTAGTCCAAAACCTATTTCTATTGATTTTTCAAAGAGTGTTATTATGATAACAGGAGTAAATGCAGGTGGAAAAACAATGATGCTAAAATCGATTTTAAGTGCGATTTTTCTATCAAAATATCTACTTCCCTATAATGCTCATAAAAGTACAGTTGTAAGTAATTTTAAATCTATAAATGCTGTTTTAGATGATCCTCAAAGTGTTAAAAATGATATTTCCACATTTGCTGGTAGAATGTTAGAATTTTCAAAGCTTTTTGAAGTAAAAAATGCAATAGTTGGAGTTGATGAGATAGAATTAGGTACTGATTCAGATGAAGCCGCAAGCTTATTCAAAGTTATAATTGAAGATTTAATTAAAAATGATATAAAAATAATAATTACAACTCATCATAAAAGATTGGCTGCTTTGATGGCTTCAAACCCAAATGTTGAGTTAATAGCAGCACTTTATGATGAAGAGAATCAAAAACCAACATATCAGTTTTTACAAGGAACTATTGGTAGATCTTATGCTTTTGAAACAGCATTGAGATATAAAATTCCAGCGGGAGTTGTAAAAAGGGCAAAAGAGGTTTACGGAGAAGATAAAGATAGATTAAATGAGTTGATAGAAAGAAGTAGTGAACTTGAGCGTGAGTATAGGCAAAAAATAGCAAATTTAGATAGTGAAATAGAAAATTATAAAAGATTATCAAATAATTTAAAAGAGCAAAAAGAGAGTTTAGATTTACATATTTATAGTGAAAAATCAAAGCTTCATAAAGAGTATCAAGATGCACGAGATGAAGCAAAAAAGGCTATAAAAGCAAAACTTGTTAGCCAATCACATCAACATTTAAATATTTCACACAAAATAGCAAAAGAGATAGAAGTTGAAAAAGTACAAGAAAAAATTGAGCTAAAAGTTGGAGATAGAGTTAAATATAGAAATACAAAAGGAACTATTGTTTCAATTAAAGGTTCTAAGGCATTTATTGAAAATGATATAGGAATGAAAGTTCAAGTTCAACTTAATGATTTAAGTAGAAGTGGAAATCCTCCACCAAAAATTCCTACAAAAAAAGCTGTTGTAACTATTCAAAAGCCAGAAACAGGAAATATAAAGTTAGATTTACATGGTCTTAGAGCAGAAGAGGCTGTTGAGAATCTTGATAAGTTTTTAAGTGATGCTCTTTTGGCTGGATTTGAAGAAGTTTTAGTATATCACGGGATTGGTTCTGGAAAATTAGCTTTTGCTGTAAAAGAGTTTTTGAAAAAACATCCAAGAGTAAAAGGTTTTGAAGATGCACATCCAAGTAGTGGTGGATTTGGGGCTAAAGTTATAAAACTTTAGCTCTCTATTTTAAGATATTATTCTTCTACTATTTTTTCGCATAATATTCTTTTTATACGATTACTTCCTACTTCTAAAATTTTATAAGTACAATACTTATCTTCAATAGTTTCTCCAGCTACTGGTAATCTACCTATTAAATTAAATATTCTTCCGCCAATAGTAACAGATATTTCAGTCTCTTCAAATGTTATATCTAAAATCTCTTCAACTTTTTCAATATTTACCATACCATCTAGTTCATATTTATTTTCATCTATTTTTTTAATAGTTTCATTTTTTGGATCATGCTCATCTGTCGTTTCACCAATAATCTCTTCAATAATATCATCTAAAGTAATAAGACCAGAAGTTCCACCATACTCATCAACAACTAATGCTAAATGAATTCGACTTTTATTCATTCTTGTTAAAATAGTAGAGATTGATGTATTTTCAGGCACCATAATAATTGGTCTTACATATTTTGCAATATCTATATCTTTATTTTCAAGAGCGTTATTTAATAAATCTCTAGTGTGAACCATTCCTACAATATTATCTTTTCCTCCATGGCAATATGGATATCTAGTATGTTTTGTTGAAGTTACTCTTTTGATATTTTCCTCAAAGCTTTTTTCAGAATTTAAACAAATCATATCTTTTCTTGGTGTCATAATCTCTTTTGCAACAGTTTCTGAAAAATCCACTGCATTTTTTATAATTTCACTCTCAACTGAATCAATATGACCACCTTTAAAACTCTCATTTACTATGATTCTAAGTTCTTCTTCTGAGTGTGCTAATTCATGTTCTGTTGCTGGTTTAACTCCAAGAGCTCTAAGAATAGCAGCAGCTACAATATCAAAAAATCTGATAAGTGGATAAAAAACTAACCAAAATAGATATAAAGGACGAGCAATATATAAAACCATCACTTCAGCTTTTGCAATAGCAATAGATTTTGGAACAATTTCACCAAAAACAACATGAAGAAATGTTACTATAGAAAACGCTATGATAAAACTAATAGTATGCAATAAAACAGGATTATTTGCTAAATAACTAAAATTAGTCTCTATAAGTTTAGCAAGAGCAGGTTCACCAATCCAACCAAGAGCAAGAGAAGAAAAAGTAATTCCAAGTTGAGTTGCGCTTAAATAAGTATCAAGAGAATTAGACATTTTTAGTGCCAAAGAAGCACCGCTTTTACCCTGTTTTACAAACTCTTCTAATTTTGTTTTTCTTACTTTAACGATTGCAAATTCAGAAAGAACGAAAAAACCATTTAAAAGCACTAAAATTAGTGCAACAAAAAGCATAACATAGGATTGTATATCAGGATCCAATTTTTTCCTTTAATAAAATTTTAATAACTAGAAATATAAACAATATTGACTTAATTTTCGCTTTTAGATTATTTTTTTATCTCTTTTAAATTTAAATCAATATTTGATGATGTTTTTTTAATTTCCTTTTCTAAGATAACCTGTTTTTTATCTATTGATTTCTCTTCAATTAAATATTTTTGAATATTTAATGCTCTTTGATTTGCAATTTTTTCTTTTTCATTTTTTTCATCAAAAGATGGAGAAAAACTAATTGCAAACTCTTTTTTACTATTTAAAATAAGAGCTATTTTGTCTAAAGTCTCTTTTTGAATAGGTGTTATTTCGCTCTCTTTTAAATTAAAATCTACGCTATTTATCTCATCTTCACTAAAATTAAATAAGCTTCCAATAAGTGAAAATGGTGCTGTTATAGCCTTAGTAATAAGATTTACAAATGCTTTCCAAACTATTGCTGCAATAGAAAACTCTGGATCATCTACATTTCCAGAAACAGGAAGATTTAAATCAATAGTATTTGAACTATCCTCTAGAAGAGTAATTGCTAAATCTAAAGGTAAAGATACTGCATCTTTACTCTCTATCTTCTCTCCTAACTCTAGTTTTTTAATGATAATACTATTTTTTGCTTTTAGGTTTGATTCACTTATATTGTAGTTTAAATCGAGTTCTAATTTACCATCTTTAATTGCTCTACCAACAAACTTTGCTGTATATGGTGTAAAATTTTTCATAGATATATTTTTAAACTTCATATTTACATCTGTTAGAAGTTTTATATTATTTGGATTTACAATTCCTGTTATTTTAGCAACTCCATAATTATCTACAACCCCATTTATCTCAAGATTAGAAGTACTATTTGCTCTATTTTTTACTGCTGAAACTTCTCCAGTTAGTTTTGAAATTGTCGTTTTAAAAGGAATTGGAAGATTTTTATCTTCAAAATCCAAAGTCATATTCTTTATATTAATTGGACCTAAATTTAATCTTTTTGTTTTTTTGTTTTCAACTTCTTTATCAGATTCTTTCTTTTTTAAATCACTCTTTTCTATTTCATCTTTTGTTTGAATACTTTTTGGTAAGATTATAGAAATATGAGGGTTGTTTAAATTTGTTTTCTCTATTTTAAATAAATTCTCTTTATTAACTAGTTTATTTAAATCAAGATTTATATCTTTAGCCTCAATTTTTAACTTACTTTCCATATTTATAATATCTATTTTAGGCTCTTTCAATAATATTTGACCAATAGTTACTACATCTTTTTTTAAGTTAAAGTTTGAGATTTTTAAATTTGTTTTTTTTGTATTTATATCAAAAGAGCTATTTGAATCAAAAAAATTAATGTTTGTGTCATAAAGTTCACTTTTGTTTATAGAGATATTATTCTGTTTATCTAATAAAAAGTTATTTACTTTAAGGTTACTATTTTTTGAAGATAAAGATATATTACTGTTTTTATCTTCTAAAATAAAATTATTTAGTTTTAGATTTGATAAATCAAAAGATATTTCATCAAAAATAGATAGTTTTGATAACTCTAAACCAAGATTATTTGTAGTTATTTTAAGTTTCAATTTTTGATCTTCAAATACTATTTTATCTTTTTTTAAAGCCGAATTTAATATTTCAACTTTTGAACCATTTATAAAAATATCATCATGAGTTAAATCTGTTTTGCTCGAGCTTATATTTAATTTATTGTTATTATCAATATATTTTGTATTTAAAGTTACTAAATTAGCACCTTTAATATTTATCTTATCATCTACTATATTTATATTTGCAGTTTTTGCTTTTATATCTTTAATATTTAGTTTTGAATTATTTAAAATATCATGAAAATCAAAATTTGCATTTAGATTAATATTTTCTAAATTTATTTTCCATGGTTTATTATTTAAATTATTTTCATTATTTTCTTGATTACTACTTTTTCTCTCTTTTTCATCTTTTTGCTCTTTTAAAAGATTTGCAAAATTAACTCCACCTTTATCTAAAATCATATTTGCATATAAATCATTTATTGTTAAGTCTTTAAAATTTAACTCCTGATTATTTAAATCAAATGAAAAATATTTTAAATCTAGTTTGTTTAATCGTGCTATCTCTTTTTGATTTTGATTTAATTTTAAATCATTTATCTCAAAAATTTCACTATTTAAAAATATATTCAAATCATTTGTAGTATCAATATTATAATTTAAAGCAAGATTTATATTTGCTTCAGGGTTTAATTCAAAATTAAAAAGAGATTTATCAAAATCTAAAATATCTTTTATTTTTAAATTTGAGATAGTAATTTTACCATAAGCAATAAATGGCTCAATTTTTAGACCGCCAGAAATTTTTACATCTGTATTTTCATTTAATTTAAATTGTAAGTTGTTTGAAGATAAAGAGTTCTTAAATGTTCCAAAATCATATATTGTATAGTTTATATCTTTTAGATTTAAGTTATACTTTTTTTTATCTGTAAAACTTGTAAAATCTATATTTGTATCTTTTAAAACAATTTTAGAAACTAAAAAATCAATAAGTTTTGTTTTCTCTTTTTGATTTGTCTCTTCTTCTTTTGTTTGTGTTGGTTTTAGTAAACTTGCTAGGTTAAAAACTCCTTTTTCTTCTTCTATTATATTTAGATAAATACCTTCAAGTAAAATATTTTTTATATGAAAATGCTTCTTTTCTATCGATTTTAAAGCTCTAAAATCAATAAATAAATTTTTTAAACCTACAACTTCCTGCTCTTTTTCATCTATAAGTGAAAAATTCTTTAACTCTAAGTTTAGAGTCAGAGGATTAAAGTATATTTTTTCTATTTTTGTTTTTGTAATTAAAATTTCATCTAAATTTTTTACAATCTCTTTTTTTGCGATATAAGGAAGAAGAAAAAAACCACTTAAAATATATAAAAATAGTAGTGAAAGTATTAAATAAGATATTATTTTGAGGGCTTTCATTTTTCTTTTTCCTTTGATTTGTATTTTTTTTAGATTATAGCACAATGAAAAATAAATTTATTATAAAACAGTTTCAATGTAATATCTTTTATTTTTCTCTTTAACTTCAATTTTTATATCAAAAATTGTGCTTAAATTTTCACTATTTAAAATATCCTCTTTTTTACCAATTTTAAAAATTGTATTGTTATAAATAAGAGCTACATTTTTTATCTCTGGAAATATCTCTTCTAAATGATGAGTTACTAAAATAATTGTTGATTTTAGTGATATTTTTTGTAGTAGTTTTATAAAATTTATTTGTGCTTTTATATCAAGCCCAACTGTTGGTTCATCTAGTACAAAAGCTTTTGGATCGTGTATTAAAGCACGAGCAACTATACATTTTCGAAGTTGCCCTGTACTCATAGATGATACTTTTTTATCTTTTAAATCAATAATTTCTAAAAAATCCATAACTTCAAGAGCTTTTTTTATCTGCTCTTTTGTAAAATCTTGATGAGTAAATATTCCTATTGAGCTATAATATCCACTTAAAACTACCTCAAAACCACTTAAATATCCACCTTCTTTTTCAAAATAGTTGTGTAAGTCATTTGTTATTACTCCTAACTCTTTTTTTAATTCAAAAATGGAGTATCTACTTTTCCCAAAAATCTCTTTTTTGAAATTTTTTGTCTGTCTTGGATGAATTTGAGATTGTATTAATTTCATTAAAGTTGATTTTCCACTTCCATTTGCACCTAAAATTGCAAAGTGTTCACCACTTTTAATCTTCAAATTTATATCTTTTAAAACAACTTTTTCATCATATCCAACATCTATATTTTCGAACTCTATTATATACATTTTTACTCCTAAAATTGGACAATCGTCATTCTACAACAACACTACTAACTATTTTATTAAGTTTTTTAATAGTAAAATATTGCCGAAATTTTTTTGTTATATCTTACATACCAAAAAAACTTACTACTTCAAAAGGAGCGTTTAGCATGAATAATCAGATTAAAGTTGCAATTGTTGGATATGGAAATTTAGGAAGAGGTGTAGAGCTTTCTATTTCAAAAAATCCTGATATGAGTTTAGTAGCGGTTTTTTCAAGAAGAGACCCAAAAAGTGTAACTACAATAAACACTCCTGTATTTTCCTTAGAAAATATTTTAGATTTCAAAGAAAAGATCGATGTTTTAATTTTATGTGGTGGTTCAAAAGATGATTTACCTATTCAAGGACCAAAATTTGCAGAGCATTTTCATATAGTAGATAGCTATGATAATCATGCTGAAATTCCAGCTTATTTTGCAAGTGTTGATAAAGCTTGCCAAAAAAATAAAAAAATAGGAATGATTTCTGTTGGTTGGGATCCTGGAATGTTTTCAATAAATAGAATATATG
>JACCEA011393344.1_pt1 | contig 14028 bp, 19 predicted proteins | sample 7449851 | NCBI WGS metagenome assembly JACCEA01 (sample SAMN15323453, study PRJNA562643) | freshwater metagenome | isolation source: river surface water | place: USA:Blue River Watershed | collected 2017-08-18 | reverse complement strand
CAAGATCGTTTTCTCTAATTTTCAACCTCCTACATTCTCGACCCAGTGGAGATCGTATTTGAAAAAATCAACTCGAGATATCCATAGTCAATTCTTCACGCATATGTAAGAGAATATTATGGTGATGAAACAGGTCACAGATGGCGCTTGTATCAGATGGTAGACTAAAGTAAGTGCTCACCAATTGACTTACCACTTGTTGTCTCCACCCCACTGACACAACCAAGAATGAAGAAAAAGCAAACGAATGCTCAAAACAACATCCATGGAGTACGGTATTGATTGGCAGAATAATGGCTTCAATGAAAGAAAGCGACAAGAGATATGTACTACGATTTAGCAGTCAGCAAGGGTAGGGTTTACTTTGGCGCAGCCGTAGCAGCTTTACTCAGTAGAATTTATCGTTTAAGATAAGATATGTTGTCAATTCGTTAAACTATTTATATCCACCATGCATTTGATCAAAGTAAAGTGAAAGTATGATCGAACTGTTGAGATTGATGTTGTGTGGATCCTTCCGAATTCGAAGTTGATGACAGATTGTACGTAATCAAATATAAAGAAATTAAAACTATAAACACATGCGATTATGCAATTTCGTCATCTATGTTGTCTGCAGTACCTTCGTCTTCCTCTTCCACTTCCGCAAATGCAAGATCATTGGTGGCATCATTGTATCTAAAGCTTTCTATGTTCAAAATAGATATTGATGTATGTGATATCTATGTTTAAGTACCTAATGATGTACTTAAACTAGATAATTAATTTGAAATTAACGCAGAGGAGTTGAAGAGCCTCTTGTAAGTTCTAAAGTTATACGAGAAACAAAATCAAGCATGCAGTGGTGGCGAAGAACTGCCGCGAGCCGCGAAGCGTGAGCGCCATCTGAGCCCTTCTTGCAGCCAAATCTTGCATATTTCTTCTCATCTAGTTGAAGTAGAAACCTTTCTATGAGTAGTGAAGACTTATTGACACTTATGTCCATTGAAGCTCTTTGTTAACCATCTTACAGTGTTACAAAAAAACAACTTGTGGTAGGTAGCGAGTTTCGAGCATCTTTATTATTAAAAATAATAGTGGACATTTGATGAGTCCTGATATATATCCATCGCTCTCGAACGTGGAACTTTTTTTCATAGTATTTAGGTTGCTATTCCCTGGTAGATAAAATGACCAGCATCACACCTCTGGACTTTTGGGCACTATTGATATCCTTGGTGACTCTGTCTGCAACCTTGATCATAGCGATTGTATCTCAGAGAATGGCCGCCACTTTAAATAATTCACGACAGTCTTACAGACTATATCGGCGTTTACCAACATGGTTAAAACAAATTGCGATGTTTTTTGGGACAATATGGATCATCGTGGGGACTATTTTTCAACGGAGTCAATTGTCAACTATTGATTATTACAGCAAATTAATCATAGTAGTGGCTGCATTAGTATGTCTTCACTTTGATGGTTTACAATCTCTTCCGCATGAAAGTCTCCGTCGTATGTGGATTCCAACACATATTTTGTGTTTTTTGTATGCTCTATTTGATCTTTTGCGTAACTTCAGCTCCTTTACTCAACTTCTCGTTTTAGTCGGGTTTAGTGTGTCGACGGGCTTGGCCGGCTTTAATGGATTTATTGTTTGCTCAGAAGACCAATTTGGGGAACCCAGTATCGAATATAGCACAGATTTGAGAAACTATTTATCGTTTAGTTACATGAATTCTCTTCTTTTCCAGCCTGTTTTGCAGAAAGGATCACTCGAATACGAAGATCTTCCTCCTTTGACAGATGTGGATTCTTCATTTATGGTATCCAAACAATTCGAACAGGTGAAAGCCCGAAATCCACAATTCACTCTGTTTAAGACACTATTTGCTGTAATGAAAAGAGAATGGATAACTCAAGGATTCTTCCAATTTGTTGCATCTAATGCAATTTTTATTTCCCCACTTGCTCTGGAGAAAATCTTAATCTTCATCAAATATCAAGGCAAAGCACAATATATGGAGGAAGGTTTATTACCAGTCAATGTTTGGCTTGCTGTTGTATTATTATTTATTGGCCCTTGCTGCAAGAGTATTGGCGATGGACAAAACTATGTTCGAGGAAGGCAAGCCGCTTTGATTGCAACTTGAAATTTTTAAAACTTTTTTGTATTAGGCACATTGGAATTCGCGTCAAAGCCGCCCTAATCTGCAAAATGTATCAAAAGTCGCTCTCAGTAGATTTAAGTTCAACGAAAGAGTCAATTGGCAGGTTAAATAATTTGATAAGTGTAGACGTTTCAGATATACAAGGATTTGTAGCATATTCTCATTACTTATGGTCTACTCCCTACGAGATTTGCATTTCTACAACATTGCTGTTCCTTGTTATTGGCAAGGCTGCGTTGGCAGGAATGGCGGTGATGATTGGTACAATATGCTTTGGATTTATAATGGGGAAAAGGTATGTCCAGTGGAACTTTACTTTTACGCGAGGTTTTCATTTTCATGATCATCCATTTACAGACTTGGAGTTCTACAGGATAAGATTTTAAGCAGAAAAGATAGTCGAATGTCCATTATGAATGAAGTTTTGAATGTTGGTACTAATATATATGATAACTATCGGTTTGTAATCTTTGTCAGTAGAGCATTCGCATTTTAAAATACTATGCTTGGGAGCTAAATTTCTATGAAAAGATTGAGATTGCACGAATTATGGAAGTAAGACCCCTTCTAAATATAAGCAAATATAGTTGTACTTATAAATACCTCTCCTTCTAGCTCACTAGCTTGCTATTATTCTCATTAACCAATACAGCACTATATTTGATATGGCGCATAGCTCCTGTGCTAGTAGCAATTTCTGCTTTTCTCACCTACACTGAATATTTCGGTGAGTCGAGTCAGAACTATTAAGGCAAGAATCGTTTTCAATTTTCTTTTTTCGCAGGCCATTGCTTAAGTCCGTCGATAGGCTTTACTGCATTAACATTATTCAATTTGTTGCGCAATCCGTTGGGAACTTTTCCTGATATGATTAATTTATGTGTGAAAACGAAAATATCATTAGATAGGATAGAAGCATATCTTAACACCAAAGATGTTGTTGGTCTACCGAACAAAGATGTTCCATCGACACAGAAAAGTTCCTCGGATTGTGCGAACCATCAAAATGGGTTCTTGTCATTCAAGAATGTAACACAAGCTTGGAGAAATGTTGCTGATGAGAGAAATTTTGATGCTGATATCAAGAATGATCCCTGCGCCGGTTGTATCAGCAAATTATCTGTGTTGTACAGCTCCCTATCATCATGTATCACTTTATCAAACTCACAGGGAATATACACATTGGTGGATGATAGTAGCCGACATGAAAGTATAGATATGGAGTTAGGAAGCTTGGGAATCGATGAAAACAATGAAAACAACGCTAATAAAAGTTTTGAAGATGTTCGAATTGTTCTAGACAACATAAATTTCGATGTCCATCCTCGCTCTCTCGTGGTAATTGTTGGTGCCACTGGCTCTGGCAAGAGCTCCCTACTACAAGGAACTATCCTTGGCGAAGGCGTAATCTTAAGTGGCTTTAGGACAGCTTCTGGGAATGTTTCTTATTCTTCTCAATCTGCATGGATTCAAAATGCAACATTACGGGATAATGTTCTCTTCGGACATTCCATGAATTGTGAGAGGTGATCATTCTCAAAGGAAGTGAATGCAGTTGTTAATTTTCACTTGCATTTGATAGATATGCACAAGTCCTCTATAGTTGTTCTCTTTTTCCTGATTTGAAGTTATTACCAGAAGGAGATCAAACAGAGATAGGTAATTTCCTTGTCTTGATATCTTTTACATTATTCAACGAATCGAATAAATGCGATTTTTTTGTTAGGAGAGAAGGGGGTAAATCTCAGTGGAGGACAACAGCAGCGAGTAAACCTAGCCCGAGCAGCCTATGCGGACAGTGACATCGTAATTTTAGATGATCCATTGAGGTGCTATTGCAAATAATCCTCTCATGATCTTGATAATTGATGTTTTCTACAGTGCAGTTGATGCTCATGTTGGAGAACATATTTTCAGGCAAGATATATGTCCCCCATATCATTACATCCAGCAAGCACCGATTAATCGTACTATTTGCAGAAATCTTATTTTGAATTTCCTTAAAGATCGTACGCGCATTCTGGTCACGCACAATATATCTATTTTACCATATGCCGATCAAATTATCTGTTTTGATGGAGTAATGAACTCCATTGCAGCTAACGGTTCTAAGAAAGAGGTCGTTGAGCAGCTCAGGATCAGACTAAAATCCAAAGGTGGTGGAGAGAATGAGGAGTCGGCAAATCTTTTCAAAAGAATAATAAACGTCTTGGTCGAGCAAGAATATCAATGTCCACAAAACGTTGAGTCTCAAAGCGATACGTTTCACCAAGATGAAATGTCCACGTTGATGGATAAAAAGAAACAAAAAGAAGCTCGAAATGGAATTGTGTCAATTGAAACTAAAAAAAGTGGTGATGTACCATTGTCAGTGTACTGGTATTATCTCTGTGCATGTGGGGGGGTTGTTGCGACAGTGTCATTGATTATCACGTCCTTGTGGATTTCATATTCTTGGTAAGTGAGTCTTAATGATATGAATTTGCTTTAATCATCAATACTAGGCTATTCCAAAATTATTGCCTAGGATTATGGATGGAGGATATGGAAATTAATGGAAATAACATGGGGTTACCGTTGCGCAGGTACATATTTAGTGTTGCATCAGTTGTTGTTTCATACCTGTTCCGAGTTTTTGCACAAATGATATGTAGCTTCCGCGCTAGCCAGGTAATTTTTGTTGATGCATTTTGTCTCTTTATATACAAAGTTTATACTTCAAATGTCTATGTTGATTAGAAACTTCATGATAAATTGGTGCAGTCCGTATTGCTCGCTCCATGCAGTTGGTTCGATGCCACACCAATCGGTCGTATCATCAACAGATTTAGTCAAGATATTTCGACAGTGGTATGTGAGGACCAGTTTCGATAAAATGAAATGTATAACTTACCGTGAATATAGGATTCTTCACTCATGAACAGCTTACTAGATTTTACAGACTGTGCATTAGGAACTTTGCAGATAATCTCGGTAATCTCTTGGTTTCTACCTTCTTTAATAATTGTCCTTTTTCCTGTTCTTTGTTTTGCTATGTGGATAGCAAAACAATACATCGTTTTGTCTCGAGAGCTAAAGCGTTTAGAGAACATCAAAAAGTCTCCAGTTTTTGTTCTCTTTTCGGAAACTCTAAACGGTCTCGCAACAATTCGAGCGTTTCGTCAAGAATCTCGATTTTTTAAGACTTGTTGCACTCATGTTGATGCAATGAACAAGTGTCATATCTACCTGTGGATCGCTAATCGATGGTTAAACTTTCGATTTGAGCTTTGCGGTGCATTAGTTACATTAATAGTTGGTTCCGCTGTCGTTTATACAGTTGAACATGGTGCTGGGACTTTGTCTGCATCTGCTGCGGGTCTTTCTTTGATGTATAGTTTAACATTTTGCGACACTTTAACCTGGATCGGGAGAACACATGCTCAGGTGACAGTTATTTGTTTGGTTTTCTTCTCGTCTTTGTAATCTTGAAGGTAGTGTCAAATGGATTTGAATAGTGTCGAGCGTATTGAAGAGTATAGCACTATTGAACCGGAGAAATATGGGTTATTCAATAGGAAGAGCCATCCCTGGATTTCTTACTTACTGCTGGGTCGATCTTGTTTGAACTATTGCAAGCCTGTTCGGATTGTAGATTGTGAAGAGTTTCTACGAAAATCAAAGCTTGATGGTGAAAAGAAGCAAGATTTACATGTGTGGCCAAATACAGGAACCATTGTATTCGATGGGGTTTCGTTGCAATACAAATCCTCCATGCAGCCAGTACTGCGGTTGGTAATATTTTGCATCTACTATGAGCTGATAATTTATTGTGGTCATTAGGAACATTTCGTTTCGAATAGAAGGTGGGTCGAAGGTAGGGGTTGTTGGAAGAACTGGTGCTGGAAAGAGCAGTTTAATAGCGGCCCTGTTTAGGTAGAGTAACTTTTGCTCCCAAAATTTATCGTACGCTATTATGTTGGTTTATTCTTCCAAGAATTGTTGAACCCACTGGACAAATATTTATTGACGGGATTAATGTACTGGAACTTCCTCTGCATGATTTACGCAAGAAAATTGCCATTGTTCCTCAGGTATACACTTTAGAAGTTGGTAGGATTTATCAATTATCAGTGTGCATTAGGATCCAACATTATTTAGAGGGAGTTTACGCTTCAATTTAGATCCATTCCAAGAATATTCTGATGATGATATATGGATTGCATTAAAAAATGTTCAAATGGGGGATTATGTTATCGCATTAATAAATGAAATTTCTGCAACATCACAGTCGCGACCAGAAGTGCTTTCTCCATTTGACATGATACAAGTTGCTGAAAAAGGAGGAAATTTCAGTGTTGGTCAACGTCAATTGCTATGTATGGCAAGAGCAATTTTGAAGTAATCTATGTGTCTTGCTACACTATGTTGGTAAACTATTGACTTATGCTTTATGTTTCCACAGGAATTGTAAGTTATTGGTGCTCGATGAATGCACTGCAAGTGTGGATCATGAAACAGATTCTCTAATACAGGTACGCATTGTTGGCACTTGCAAGATTGACGGTTCTAATAATTGCATTTCGCAAATATTCTCAGGACATTGTTCGTTCAAAACTGAGTCACACAACAGTTATATGCATCGCCCATCGCTTACAAACAGTGGCATTTTATGACAAAATATTGGTTATGGAAAAAGGCAGTGCTGCCGAATTTGATGTTCCATACAAACTTATGACAAGAGATGATTCTATTTTTAGAAGCATGTGTGTTAGCTCTGGTTCATTTGAAAATCTTTTCGTGGTAGCGAAAACTTCGTTTGAGCAACGACAGACCCACTCCCCACAAAGTTAAATGTAGCATATCAGTTGAACTTTCAATCTATTATTTGCGCGTATAGTAGATATCGGAAGTAAAAAATTAATGACTATCTTCTAGCAAATTCTTTACATTAAAATTTATTATTCAATTCGGTAAATTCTAAATCATACTATTAATGACTTCCCAAAGAGATGACAAATTTAGTCATCGCGTTTTCTGCTGCAACAGTCTTGCTGTTTGTCGACCGATCTGTTCAAATACTGATAAATACAAGCTTTCCATGAAACATAAAATCACTTACCGATGTCAAAGCCCTCAGTTGTTTTTGGAATGATCACTCTTTCATCTTCCGAGTCGCTCTCTGCTAATATTGCATTCAAGCGCTGAATTTTGTCTGAGGACAAACAAACTCTTGGCGGTGGTACCAAAGGCGGGATAGAGGGGCACACCATTGGTAAAGAACTCGACCAAATATTGTTGTTGACCTTACTATTGCGTTTCAAGCTTTGCAACAGTAACTTTCTATTAGATAATGGGATCTCTGGAAGAACCTTTGGACCCAACGCCCGCTGTTGTGATGGTTTATCATCTTGATCCACAGCGACAACAGGGAGAGAACTCAATCTACCAGCATGATTATGGGCATACAAAGATGCTGCCGTTAACTTGGTGCTGGAACTGGGTTGACTTGAAAACGAATTTTGAATGATGGGAGAATGAGGTGTCCAGCGAGTATTGGGGCGCAATGCCACAGGATACTGGTACAAATGAGAACACGTAATATCGTTTGCATCGTCCTGACCCTCTGATTCTCCATATACCTGACCAAATAAAAACTTCGTCAGAATACACCTTGACCAACTCAAGAGCAACATCTTACCGGGACTCTATCAACAATTAACCGCCCGTTGCGACCGATGCGGCATCGAGAGCGGAATTTTGTTGGGAGAATAGGATCGAAATTTTCATCATTACGAAATTCCAGAGCTTGAATGTACTCATTCGGTGTACAATAAGAATAAAATTGATCGCGGGCGGCAGCTGGTGCAAAAAAATGAGGCCACGACGGACGACAAACGGTATTTGGACCATCCACAAGATCATTGATAATGTTGACACCTTCAACCAAAAGAGATTCAAGTGGGTTATTAACTTCCAAGAAGGACGGTTGCAAATATCCGTTATATCCAATATCATTTAACGACGTGACGACATCTTGTGCACCTCCCATACTCTTTCGAAGAGTTGTCGCGACCAAAGAACCTTGATCTGTGATACTGTTCGTATCAGGCAAACTAAATATTTCTACCTCCCCATTTCCATTTATAGTGTACAGAGAGGCTGCCTTATTTTTTTCAAGGGACTTCTTTCTTTTCAAACCTGGGAAACCATGCGTAATGAACCGATATTTTCCAAAATTTTCGTTTGATGAAACAGATCGAATTGGCTTACCTGACTTCTTCTCAGAATTAGCAGTAGCTCCGTCGATGGACGGATTCTTTGGAGGTCTACCTGCACCTTTCTTGACATTTGCAACAACAACCGCCGCTTGAGATGTTGATATGGAGTCACCGTTAAGAGATGTATCATCACATATATTTAATTCAGCATCTCTTGATTCTCCTTCAATTAACTTATCTTGAATAACAATTGGCAAAGGAATAGCGGGAAGAGGAGGAAGTTGCATCCACAGATGTTTGTATAGAGGCTCATAATTAACGGACTTGGTTTGGAAGTATTGATCATAAACTGATAATGACTTCTTCATTCCGTCATCAGTCGCTTCTTGGATCAATGTGCCGGCATCCTTCAGTTTTTGCAAGAATATTTCTCTTTGTAGATGAAACTGGGCCTAAAATTGGTTAGCAGCAATAATGAACTCTATCATGTAGGTTCTTACTTCGTTCATCTGTTCCCTTTCGAGCATCAGTTGCAAAATGGATTTTGCTTGCTGAAATTCTTTTCGTAACTGTTGCATTTTGCTGAATCCAATCAATAATAAATTACACGTAGTACAAAGTATCATGAATAAAACCATACCGAAAACTATCCATATCATTTTTTCGATGCTGCCTTCTTAATTTATAACGTTCTCGATCTCGTACACTGAAAAAAATATTCCACTTTAGATTGCTGAAAGGTAGTTCACATCAGTATTTACCGAAAAACTTGGTGGGGATTGGTATCACCAGCTGTAGTTGGGGGCCAAAACCTACGAATAAGAGGCTTTCCCTGTTTGTCGCGTTTGTTGTACCAATATTTGTATAAATCAGGCAACAACTTCGTAACAGTAGCGTAGTCCAAGCCAGACTTTTCGTGAACCGCCTTCAACGCTACTGTCTGTACAATTGTATCCCTGGTAGTTCCATTAGCGCGCTCAAGAATTCCAATGATATGTTCAAACTTTTCTAAAGTAAATTTGTCGCGTTCATCAGGAAATTTTGTTATCAAGAAATTGGTGAGCCAACTCTGTCACAACCTGCATTGTGACAATGTACAAATAATACCAGAAACAATACCCACCTGGTCCTCTTTATCAGAGTAGTATTCTGTGAGAGGATCAAAATCATCAGCCACTTTCTTCATATATTTGACATACGGGATGGTGACACAGAAGTCAGGCGGCAAATGTTTACCATAATCTGCATCCACCTTAATATCGCAGATTGGAATGTTGAGAGACTTTTTTTGGAGAGCTATCTATTAAATGACCAATTTCAATGGGGTAGTCAAGTTAAAAGTTACGATTCATTCAACACACCTTTGGTCCTTTTTGGGCAGCGGATTGGGATTCATTGGCTTGATCGGACTCTTGACGAACAAAGCGGTATCGTTTGTAAACATCAACCATTGTTGTTTCTTCCACTTTTTCAGATTTCATCGTCAATAATCCCAAATCAGCAAATGTATAACTCAGACTTCAGTATTGTTATTAGATCAGATTTGGTATTTTTGTATTATTTTTTAATTAATTGTATACCAACCCATCGTATAATAAAAATCCCAAATCTGGAATTTTGGGCAGGCGAGGAGACGACAGCAGGAAAACGAAACGAACGTTGTTCTAAGAATTAAAAAAAATCTGTTGTTTGAACGATAATTCCAAAAAAGAATGTTGTCAATTGTTCCTGGAGTGAGCAGCAGTAGCTCAAATAAGTCCAGTGTAAAGGGTTTATTTGGGATGATTGCCAGCTCAACGGAGCCGAAAGCACCACCGCGTTCGGCAAAGTTTCAAAAGGGTGGACGAAGAGTTGTGACATCTGCTCCAAGTGGCCAGCCACCTGAGAAGAAAACAGAATCTGTTCGAGACCGTCCGAAATTTACGGGAGATGCTAGTATTGAGGAATTGGATCGAATGTTGGAAGATGATGCTTTGGCATTATTAAATATTCGAAAAGAAATTACTAATGCACAAAAAGATGAATTAGAAAAAGCCAGAATGTCACTGCTTAGTATTCGAAAAGAATATGATACCCTTTATGTTGCAAATAATTCCAGGGAGAAGGAATTGAATAGTTGTGTTGATCGTTTCAATAGTTTGATGGGTGTGGATGTAGCAACCGAATCGACTCAATCAACAGCGAAGTGTGTGATGACAGAATTGCAAGAGCAAACTGCTCAAGTTCTTGACGATCTTGCTGCGGAGCAAAGAACTATTAAAATGCAGGCTTTAATGATCAAGCGCCTTGATGATGAGATTGGTAGATGCAGACTTGATATTGCAAAAGCAAATATTGCCGTAGAACATGCCAAACATGATATGGGACTCGCTGAGAATAACATGCAGATAAACCGACAATATTTACTTGAGCAAGAATCTCAGTTGGAAAAACTGAATGGGGCATTAAAACAACGCAAGGATCAACGAGATAGTAAAATGCACATGCTTCACAGTTTATCAGTAGAAGGGGAAGCTTCAGTAGCAAAATTGCAGTCGTCATTGATGGAAACGGCCAGAGTAAGGAACTAACTCATTTTACTATGTATTACTAGCCTGATTGTTTACTTTCTAAAAAAGCGGTCTACTGCTGCTACGGGGAAAAGAAAGCACACTGCAACTGGTAAGCTGGGTGTTACCAAGTCTGTTATTGAGGAAGACGAAGAAGACTTTGGAGATGCCACTGACATTGCTTCTACAGCCAAGCGCTTGAATATTCATCAAATACGGGAAGCTTTACAGCGTTTTCAATCACAAGGCCCAAGAGTTGAGAGACTCCAGCTTTTGGATCAAGAGCTGCGCAATAATGTATTGTCACAGCAAAAGAAAAAGCAAGAATTATCAGACCACCTAGCGCAAACACAATTTAAGATTCAGCAATTAGCTTCAAATCGTCAAATTTATCAAGAAGTGGATATGAAAGATTCTGCCCTTGCAGCAACAAGCAAGGAATGTGAAGAAGCCAAAGATCGAGATTTTCGATTGAAATTAAGCATTGAAGAATTAAAACAATCTATTCCGCGGTTTTTGACCAAAGTAACAAAAGTTATGCATCCTAAACCAAATGAAAATCAGGTATGCTTTCAAATTTGTTCATACATTGTATTTTTCATAGTGCCTTCTACAGCTTGGTGACGCTGTTTTAAAGTTGGAGGACGAATTGACGAAATTAATAAAAGTTATTGGCTCTGCACTTTTGAAAGATGCCACCCCTGATGATTTGGCGGTGATGTCTCAACAATCAAATGCTCCTTCAAATAATGCAGAGGCAAATTCAGAGTTTGGAAGATTGCAGCGATTGCCCGGATTTTCTAGAATGCAGCGACAATTGTTTTTCAACTTGATGACTGCAAAACCTGATGTTTCTGAAGGTAACATTCGCATTGAACAAGCGGTGAAAGCGAAGAAGCCAAAAAGCAGCGATGGAATATCGCCACGAGCTAGGAGGGGTATTCAAGGAGAGAAAAGTTCGGGTAGCTTTGATGAAGTTGCTGAGAGCAATAATTTTACTGCAACTGCAGTATTGGAAGATCACAATGAAGAGCCGTCTTTAGGAAGGTCAACCATAAAAAATATATCCAAATTAATTATTGACCGTGATGCTCCGAAAGTTAAGCCTACTCAAACCGATGGTCGACAACCAGGGCGACGATAATGGAGTGTATGGTAACAGTAATTATTTTTTATAAATGACAATTATACGTGGTTGTTGCTTTTGTAGATGGGTGGAAAATATGGTTTCGTCGATTGCAAAATGAAGGTCTTAAATTAATACCTACTCCAAATTGCAATAGCGGTTGTATAAATTTGTATCAACATATGGTGATATATTTCTTCACATTTAAAATTATACTAAGATCAACAAAGAAACGGTACACAGTAAATTGTCACAGACTAGCAGCAAATTAATGGCCAATAAGATAATTAGTACCTCTCAACAATATCAAACACACGAATAGCAGCATCACCACCAGCGATAGCCAACTTTTGAGACTCAGGGGAAAAATCAACTGAAAAAACACCACGATGTAATCCAGTTACGGTTCCAACAACTGCATTATTTCTCATGGTATCAAACACTTTAGCCTCATTGGCACCACTACCTCCAGCAGCGACAAATCGACCTTGCCCTTCTTTGGAAAACTGTGCAGCGTAAAGCATGCAAGGTGGCTGATTTGGTACAACGTGCCAATTAATGTCCGAAGTTTTCTCACATGTCTTAAAATCCCACAACTCCAATTGCTTATCAGGTCGCCATGATCCTGTAATAATGCGGTGTCCAACAATATCCAAAGAATCGCCACAAATGTGAGGACCAAAAATACTACGTACTGCATAGCCAACGCGCATATCCCAAAACTGAACAGTGTTGTCCCAACCACCAGAAATTACTAAATTTTCATCGTGGGGAACAATACGTACTGAAAACACCCGGTTGGAATGACCAGGCGCGGTATCAATCCCATATCCTTTTCCACCACTCATGGTTTGAACAAGAGATTTCGTAGCTTCGTCATATACCCTAATTGAAGTATCTTTTCCAGCTGTGACGAATTTTGTACCTTCTCCATTGTAGTCCAAACAATACACTTGGTTTTTGTGGTCTTCTTCTATGGAATGCAAACACTTTCCAGAAGTCATATGCCAATGCTGAACAGTACCTGCTGCATTTGCAGAGATAAGGACGTTTTTAGTTCTTGTAGTTGCAGTGACTGGACGGAATTTGATAGCAGTAGTTGGCAAAGCTATATTGGATCCGCCTTGAAGATTATACGCAAGAGCACCGGTCTGAGCGTTGAAACAACGAATAGCACCATCACCACATCCTGCAGCAATGAAGTTCCCATCAGGAGAAAATTTTACACTAAAGATTTCACTGGTATTTCCACTAATCGTTAACTTCGGTGACAGCTTGAAGTGCGATTCCTCGGAAGGAGCGGAATAGGCCTCGTCTTCGAATTGCATATTGGAGAAAATATTAACCACAATTAATGTGATTGCTCAACAAATACTTGGAGATTTTAATGAATAATGATCACAAAAGTTCACACTTTCTGCAAGAAGCATCAAATTTGGAACAAATGCCAATGCTACAATAGGCCATATGCTGATAATAGCATGTATCAATATAAAACAAACTGTACCCTTTTGGCTAACGCACACCTCACACACACCCTCGAAATTTGGAAACGCGTTTTTGCCCAGTTGCAACAAGAATAATATGCTTTTCTTCCTTGTCCATTCATTCAGAAACCAGAATGCGCCGCTTGCTGAGCCGCCGAGAGCAATTAATTGCAGCAAATTACGATTCCAGATTGTACTGTACAATAATAGGAACTTTTATATTGTCATCATCATACGAATTTTCTGAAATGTCATCTTTCTTGTTTGGTGCTCCGTCCAGTTCTGGTGCTCAATCGAGAGTCATCGCAAATTTTCCAAAAAATGTTGTTGTTGAAAATAATGATGCATTACCAATTGGAAATGCTGCTTTGATACTGCTCGGCGGTAAGACTGCTGAAGTTATGGAAAAGAAAGCCAATGGAAGTGAATTTCCTGAAGATAAGATTGTTATTCCTGTGGGTATAACACCTCAGAATTTGGCAAAGTACACTTTTTATGATGTCCTTGGATTCT
>JACCEA010722450.1_pt1 | contig 14030 bp, 7 predicted proteins | sample 7449851 | NCBI WGS metagenome assembly JACCEA01 (sample SAMN15323453, study PRJNA562643) | freshwater metagenome | isolation source: river surface water | place: USA:Blue River Watershed | collected 2017-08-18 | reverse complement strand
ATATTGTCTGAGTTGACGTAAATAATTTTTACTTTTTTGTTCGTCATTTCAGCATTTTGCTGAACTAATCGAATCAATCGTTTGCTCTGTCTACCCATAAACCTGTTCCAATATACAACAATAGTATAATCATAATTATCAGTTGATAGCTTTTTTGTATTAGAGAGTTGACGTAAATATTTAAACTGTGATTCAAGTGATACAATATTATCTATAGGAGCTTGTATTTTGGGTGGAAAAGTTGTCATTATACTATCTCTTTCCCAATTTAGATTTGGGAAGCCTCCCGTATAGCAATTTATTTGAAATGATTTTAATTCACCTTTATTATCATAGTATAAGGCTTGTAAAGGTTGATAGTGATTCTTTATCTGTTCCTTGTAAAGTGATGTATCAAATGATTTTAGAAATGAAGTATAGCTAGTATCTAATTGGTAGCTATCTGCTAAGGGAATATTGTATTTTTTCGAATATTTTATAATTGTCTTTTCATCTACTACTTTATAGTTTTTCATTCCGTAAAGTCCAGTGATAATTGAAGAACAACTAGACATTGAAATTATATATATTATACTTATAAATGAGACTATTGATGATTTCATTTTTTTATATTTTACATTTTTATTTCTATTTATCTTTATATCAATCTAAATTCTCTAAATACAAAACACTCCTCTTCTTGCCTTCAAGTTGAATTTCAATACAAGGTTGTGTTTGAGTTATTTCCTTACGTTTAAATTCTCCTTGTTTATTATAAACATAGGTTGTTACATTACAAAGTGTACCATCTGCTGAGCAGTATGTTTCTTGGTGGATCTGTCCACTTGGTTGATGATATGATACACTGTAAAATGTTTTATCAGGTAATTGAAGTTCATATTTTGTTTTTTGCTTGAACTCATTGTATCGTTCTGTATATAGATAACTCGGACACCAATCTGAAAACTTTCTATATTCTCTAATATCTCCATCTTCAAATCGATTGATGTATTCACCATATATGTCATTAAAGTGATTATAGAAGTACTCATTTTTTATAGATGAGCTATCGGGTGGGAGATCTGTAACATGATGGCAAGTTGTATCTGTAGTTATTTTAGTCATGTATTTTGAAAAATAATAATATCGATGACCATCTGTTTTGATATAATATTTTTTTCTCTCAATATTTACGACTGTATCTACACTTCGTTTTATTTTTAAGTCAATCATTTGACTTATTTGACCATTGTAATACATCAACTGTTTGCCAGTATTTGTAATATTTTTATCAAAGTCATCATAATAGGTATAAATACTATCTCCTAATTTAATACCGTTCGGATTGTATGTGAGGTTTATTTTGTATTCACCAGCAAATAAGGGCACACCGAAACTATGATGCGATGCATTTTGAGTATAGTAATTAAAATAATTTTCGAAATCATTCAGATAGATTGGTATTACAATCTGCTCAAGTGGTTTTAGGTATTTTATTTTCACAGTGCCAGTATCATGCACCATCATCTTTAATATTTTATCTTCTGTATAACGAAGTATCAGCGTATTTTTAGCTTTATCATAAGCATTTAAATAAAAAAGTTTTTGTCCGGTATTTTGAGTATGTGGCAATAGTACTGGAAGCGTTCTTGCCTTATCATTATTGGTAATAGTAATTAAAAATGTAATTTTTTCACCTTCGTAATAACTTACTTTGTTAGTACTAATGCTAAAGCTAATTGGTTGATCTTTCAAATATGCATTTGCAACAAGAGTAGTTAATACAAAATATGTAAAAATCATTACTCTTTTCATAATCTATTACTTAGGGATTCAAATATTTAAGTTAATATTTATTTGTTAAATATTAATACTCAAATTAACATTTATATATAATCAAACAAAAAAAGGGCAAACAGTTGCCTGCTTGCCCTTAATAAATTATTTATTGATATGAGATTATTCTTTAACTATTTTGCTAAATGTATCTACACCGTTAATTACTGTTTTAACAGTATATAAACCATTTGCTAATTCAGCGATATTGATCTTTGCAACATTAGCGCTTACCTGAGTTGATAAAACTACTTGTCCGATTGAATTATATATAACTACATTCTCAATATTTTTATCTGCAGAAATATTTAAAATTTCGTTACTAGGGTTCGGATAAATATTTACGTTTTCTGATTTTGTAGATTCAACACCAACTGCTGATGCTTTGCTAAACATAACATTATCAATATATGCTATAGATGCACCTGCAGGTGAACTAGCAAAAATTAATTGTGCAATATTTGATTTAGTTGTAAGACCTGTCATTGCTGAAATAGGCACAGCTACATGATTCCATCCGTTTAAAGTAGGAGTAATGATAGTTTCATGTTCTACATCATTACCACCACCGAATGCACCATCAGATCCGAAATCAACTAACTTGAATTTGAATGTAGTTGAATTAGGTGTCCATAAATCAAATTCAAATGTATCCATTCCAGTTATGTTCAATTGACTCACAACTGTTTCTACACCTACGAAATCTAATCCTGTATATTTTTTAACATCATCTGATCCAATTTGTATATCAGTAAGCGTTGCTGAAGACCAAGATGTTCTCCATGTATCAACTGTTACATTTGTGTATGCATTACTAAACATTGACATAACGTTTGCTGCTGATTTAGTCGGACTGGGAGCAGCTACTGTAGGTTCTAATACTACTGAGTTTTTACTGAATAATATATTATCTACATAAACTACTGATGTACCAGCCGGTGAACTTGCAAAAATTAATTGTGCAATGTTAGATCTAGTAGTAAGTCCTGTCATAGCTGATAAAGGAACTGACACATGATTCCATCCACCTATTGTTGGTGTAATAACAGTTTCATGCTCAACATCATCTCCACCACCAAATGCTCCGTTTGCTCCAAAGTCAACTAATTTAAATCTGAAAGATGTAGAATTTGGTGTCCATACATCAAACTCAAATAAATCCATCGCACTAGCGTTAATTTGACTATTTACCGTTTCAATGCCAACAAAATCTAATGCTGTATATTTCTTTACATCATTACCCGCAACTTGAACATCTATAAGTGTTGCCGATGACCAAGATGTTCTCCATGTATCAACTGCAACGTTGCTGTATGTATTACTAAATAACGAAATAACATCTGCAGGCACTTTGGTTGGTGACGGTGCTGCCACTGTAGGCTCAGCTAATGTTGAACCTGCAGAAAACGTAATATTATCAAAATAACAAACATTATCAGAAGTTCTACCTGCTAAATTAAAATCCATGAAAACTATAATTTGAGCAATACCTGTTGATGAAGGTTCTCCGATTTTTGAAGAAAAATCGAAGGTTAATTCTTCCCATTGGTTAATCAAAGTGTTTGATACTTTAATTTCGCCTGATGATGCTAAAGAGCCAGTTGCAAACTTAATTCCAACATCGCTAATCACCGATTTGTAAACCATCATTTTTACAATGGCATTAGAAGCAGATAGCGTAAATGTACCAATGCTTGCACCATTTGCTGACTCACATCCTGCCCATGGTTGCCCAGCTTGTAAAGCAGTAAATTTTGCAACTGTACTTGAAGTATTTATACCTGTTGCACTTGGGTTTGCAACGAATTCTAAAGCGGGATTAGTGCCATTTTCAAAAGTTGTCCACGACCAACTCGCACCTTGTCCCCCCGACTCAAAATTAATTGGGTTGTTTTGCGAAAAACCAAGACTAGATAAAAGTATGGCAACGCTTAGTGTAATTATTTTTTTCATATTGACTAGTTTGTTTGTTTATCAATTATATATGCAATATAAGATAAAATTTACTTAAAGTAAAAAATACCATAAGTGTTTTTTTACTTATTTTTGTAGTGTAATTTGTAATTTGCAGCATGAAAACACCAAGTTCCTACTTCTTATCTGATCATACAATACCCTTAAATGAGTACTTCGTTTTTGGATTATCTATCGATTGTGTGGTTTTTGGGTACCATGAGGGTGAAATTAAGGTGCTTTTAGTGCAAAGAGACGTAGAACCTTTCAATGGCCATTGGGCTTTAATCGGGGATTTAGTGGAGCCTGATAAAAATCTAGAAGATGCTGCAAATAATGTTCTTGAGAAGCTAACCGGATTGAAGAATATTTTCATGAAGCAGTTTTTTACCTTCGGAAGCGTTGATAGACATCCATTAGGTCGCGTAGTTACCGTTGCTTATTTTTCACTAGTTAATAGCATAAACTATCAACCTATTGCTTCTTCATGGGCGAAATCGGCTGAATGGATTAACATAAATAATTTACCTGAGCTTGCTTTCGATCATTCTAATATTTTATGTAAAGCAATCGAAACTCTAAAAGATGAGGTGCGTCAAAAGCCTATCGGATTTGAATTATTGCCAAAGAAATTTACGCTTCTAGATTTACAATTATTATACGAAGCATTGCTTGGGTATAAGTTTGATAAATCTAATTTCAGAAAGAAAATTCAAGAGATGAACATTCTTAGACCTTTAAACGAAGTAAAAGTAAATGTTTCACATCGCCCAGCTAAGTTATTTGAGTTCGATGAAAAAAGGTATCGAAAATTAGAAAAAGAAGGATTCTCTTTCGAGCTTTAATTTTCTTTTATATACTCATAATTTTTTCAAGAACTAATTTGGGTGTTCTATCACTTTTGAAAAGTCCCCAATGTTTTTCTGGCTCCATTGGGTCTGAAGAACCCTTCCATTTCTCATCAAAAGCTTCAAAAAAGAATGTGAGTATTTTTTGTTCGGATGTCCACTCCATCAAATCTTCGTAATAAACTTTTTGATTCTCTTCATTCACATGTTCTGAGTGAATACCTATACCATGTGAGTTTGTAGCCCAACCTGCTTCTGTAATTACTACAGGTATATTCGGATACTGTTTTGCAACAGTCTCGTAATTTGCAATGGTATATTCTACAGCTTCATGTATATGCTTGTATTCCCAAACAGGATAGGTGTGAATCGAAATAAAATCAATTACATCTACCAATGGTTTTAAATAATTTAACCATGGTACATAATTCTCACAAAAAGTAATAGGCTGTTTTATGTTTTTCTTTACTTTCTTGGCAAACTCTACTACACGCTCTACCGGCACAAAATGATCTGTCCAGTCAACACATGCTTCATTCCCCAATGATACTGTGAAAATAATATCTTGATATTTATTTGACCACTCTATCAGTCGAGCAATTTTTACATCATTATTTTTCTTATTTTCCTCTAGTTGCTCCTCCTCATAAATACCACCTCCCCAAGGGCATCTTTGATTATTCATTTCGGCTACTATATAGGCGCCTAACATTATTTTGAAATCTAGTTTCTCTTGTTGAATAACATTGATGACCCGTTGTGCATGTTCATCACAATCATACAAACGTAGGTACTTCCAATAAGGTTGTAATAGTAATAAATCTTCTTTTATTTCTTCATACGATGGTGTAATACCACCTGGCTGTTGACCATCTCTAAAACCCGAATAACAAATGGCTTTAGCAAAATCAATATTGAACTGTTTAAAAAAGTTGCTCATTAATATTTTATTTTTTCATTTTTATCCCATAATCCCCAGTAGGCACCTACGTCACCCTCCGGACCTACTTTCCACGATTCATCAAAAGATGCAAAGTAGAAACTTTCAATACCATTTAAGTTGCACCAATTTTGGCAATCAATAAAATAACGCATTGCATTTTCTTCAGTAGCTATTGACGCTTTAAATGCACCTCCTTGACTAGGCCAACCTGTCTCTGTAATGATCACTCGCTTACCTTGACCCGCATGTCTAGCTGACTCATACATACTCTTCATGTGATCATGAGAATATTCTATAGGGCAACCTTCCCAATAAGGATAGCAGTTTGTTAAAATTACATCACAAATTTCAGTAATGGCTGGTCGGTGAGAAAACTCATAATATGCATCTACATATCCGACTGGTATATGCGGTATCGCTTCTTTAACTCTTCGTATGTATTCTAGTAATTGCTCTTCTGTTAAATCTTTTCTATACATCACTTCATTACCCACAGCAGCAACATCTACCATACCTTCTTTCGCTAATGCTAAAAGATTTTCAATTTCTCTTTCATTCAAATCTAAATCATCACCTAACCATGCACCGACTAAAGTTTTCATTCCATGTTTCTTTGCTATTCTTGGTACATGTTCGTTTCCTTCTATACAAGAAAATGAACGCACCCATTTAGCATGAGGCTTCAAAATTTTAATACGTCTTTCTACTTGTTCTTCAGTAATGATAGATCCTGGTTTTTGACCATCCTCATAAATACTAAAACAAATACCATGCATACCTTGATTTAATGTTTTATGCCATAAACTTCTTAAATCATCTTTTGTAAGATTTGTATAATCTATTTGTGTAGAATCATGATGCAGTTTAGAATAATATTCTTTGTTTTCTGCGGTAAAATAATGGCCTTCTCTATGTGACATATTAAATCGTGTTGTAAATGTATTTTCGATCTTTTCTTCTGTATGCTTATTATTATTAACAGTAATAATTTCATTTTCATTTTCCTCAACTTTATTTATTGAAGTGGTAGATACTTCTGGTGAAATGGTAGATGTTTTTTTGTTTGATTTATCTTTTCTTTCATCTAATTCTTTTTTGATATCTCTCGCTTTTTTCTCTGTCAAATCATAATTCCACATTACCCACATTGCAATTAATGTTCCTGCAATTGGCACCCCAGAAAAGAATAATCTTAATCCGGTTACTGCACCTTCTGGTTGTGTGGGAGCACCTGCTTTAAATGCTACTACCGACATGATTACTCCAGTCAACAAACCTGCAATTGCAAATCCGAATTTCACCATCCACCAATATATTGCTCCGAAAACTCCTTCACGTCTTTTGCCCGATTCTAACTCATCCATGTCGCACACATCCGCAGTCATAGACATCATTAATGTAAATAAGCTACCTATACCAAACGAGAAGAATGGTAATGCAAATAAAAACATGTATGGCTTGCCTGGTATGAATAAAAACCAAAGTAAAATATAACCGAAAATTGAAATACCTTGACAAATTAAAAATGCTTTTTTCTTTTCTATTTTTTTAGCGATCCATGCAACAATTGGTATCACAATAAATGTTGTTGCTAAGGCTCCACCACAACCGAATAGGGTAGGCCATATACCTGCTGCAGCTGTATCACCATTGAATAAGTAATATACTACAATGAAAAATGTAAATCCGGCTACTGTATTAAAGGCATTAAATATAAAGAAGGTAGCAATGCATAATTTTCTAAACGGTGCATTTGCAAATGCTTCTTTGAAACTGATTAATATTTCTTTTAAACTTCCACCAATAGTTTTATACGTAAGTGGTTGTAATGTTTCATCAAATTTGGTTGAATTACTTTTTATAAAAATGGCAGGTACCATTGCTAATAACATGAAAATTGAACCTACCCATACGGCGAGTGTTCTTGTTGCTGTATCAGCATTTGGGAACCATTGTGGGTCATACATAATTACCCAGAACCAAGGTGCAATTACCCATGCGAATTGACCAATCCATTGTGAAATTGCCATGATACTTGTACGCTCATGAAAATCATCACTCATTTCATAACCCATCGCTACATATGGCACACTGAAAATTGAAAGTCCGATGTGAAAAATTAATGAGAAGGTTAAGAAGAAAATGAAATTATACATCACACTGTCTTCTCTATGCAATTGCCACATGATCATGAATGCAATACCCATGATGATTGAGCCTACAAAGACATACTGTCTGCGACGTCCCCATACAGATTTTGTATTATCTGAAATGAAGCCCATGATCGGATCGAAGAAGGCATCTACTATTCTTGGTACGAAAAATAAAACACCCCACATCCAAGAGGGCATGCCTAAATTTTCTACTAATACAACCATAAAAATTCCGAGCGCAGCCGGAAACATTTGATTGGCAAGCATTCCAAGTCCGAACGCAATTTTTTGCCCGAATGGAACTTTGTTTGATAAATGTTGGGTGGACATATTAATATTTTTATTTAAGTATTATTGTTTGTAATGCTTTTGCATCTATGCTTAGTTTTTTTACTTCTTTATTCAAATTAATATCTATAGAATATTTTTCATCTGTCGGATTAAATAAAGCAATCACAATGCTTCCATCTGTATTTTGTACAGCAGTTGCCATTACTTCGTTATGATTGATCTCACAGCCTATTTTAACGGCACCCGGTCTCATGAATTTACTAAAATGTGCCATCACATAATATAAAGGCGTGAAGTAAACCTCATCTTTTTCTTCATCTACAATTACTGGTGCAATGCACCAATTCTTAAACCAGTTCGGCCCACCTTGTTTATTCAAAACCATGTTCCAATCGATCCATCCATTCACCTGATTATTCAAACATCCAATTATATCTGTTGCATATCTATTGACTGGTGCATATTTCGGATGTAAATGTTTATCCTTATCACTCGCCCAATCCCAACCCCAGTCTGTCGCTTCTTTTTTCCAATACCATGCATCGTCACGCCATTTCGGAACTTCTGCATCTACACAACCTTCTGTCTCTATAATAAATTTATTCGGAGCTTTTTGATGTGCATATTGTAATGCCTCTGGAAAATAATCATAAGTACTCTCATACCAATGTATCGCTGTACCAGCAAAATATTTAGATGATTTCTCATCTCTGTACATTTCATCAACCCATTCTTTTAAGCCTGCTCTGTTTTGATCATAACCTAAAATATTTATATCAGCCCAACCGTCTTTTTCTAATTTCGGACCTAAATGATTTTGTACGAAGTCGGTCATTTCTTTCGGAGAAAATAATGTGCTCTCCCAATTATTTCCATTGCCATGTGGTTCGTTAATGACTGTTACACCCCATATATCTATTCCTTCTTTTTTATAAGCAGTTAAATACTTAGAAAAATATAACGAAAAGGCATCATTGTATTTTGGTAATAATTTTCCACCTACATAACTCTTGTTGTCTTTCATCCATGGTGGTGCTGTCCATGGTGATGCTATGATTTTAAACCCGTCTTTTGAGATTTTCTGAGCTTCAAGTATCATCGGAATTAGATCTGTTCTATCATCTTCGATGCTAAAATGTTTCATCTCTAAATCTTCAGCTTCTTTTGCGTAAGTGTAATTACTTAATGAAAAATCACATGATGCAATATGTGTTCTGGTGAATGAATAATTTGCACCTTCTTCAGAAAAATAAGCATCAAGTATTTTTTTTCTGTTTGCTGGTCCGAGTTTATTTAATAAAGTTGCCGAGGCCTCTGTAAATGAACCTCCAAAACCTAGTATCTCTTGAAATTTTTCTTCTGTATTTATTCGGATGTTTAATGATTTTTGGGGAGTTTCAAATTCAGTAATTGGTGTTAATGCATTACCTTTTTCTGAAGTCTCGTATACATTAATTGTCATTTCTTTTGTATTTGTGCATTGAATATGAACAACGCAGATGATACCAATAAAAATTCTTTTCAAGATATATATGTGTTGTTTCTTATTCATTTTAATTATTATTTATGTTTACAGGTATATCAACATTTTTTAATAACTCTTCTTTATTTCCATTGAAGGTTTTCTCAATCGATTTACCATCTCGTTTTAATTCCTTAAATAATTTCTGATCTACTTTTTCCCATATTGTATATTTCGCTTTCCCATCAATGGTAAATAATCCGAAATGATTTTCTGAGCCCTTTGAGTTTTGTGCATCTTTCCAATGCTCATCAAAAGCTTCAAAATAAAAACAAGAGATGTTTTCTTTGTTCGTCCAGTCGCGCATTAATTCATAATACTTTGCTGATTTGTATTCATCACAAGCTTTAGAACCATCATTACCATAAAAGCCATCTGAGTTTGATGCCCAACCTGTTTCACCAATGTGAATAGGTTTATTTATGCCAATTGAATACATATAATTTAAAACACTATAGTATTGACTTTTTGCGTATTTCAATGCCTGATGCATAATCAAGTCTACTTGCTCTTCTTTGCTTAAGTTTTTTTCTGATGCGTTGATGCCCCAGAATTTCGGATTGTAATGGGTATCATGCATAGGGTAGGTGTGTATAGAGATGTAATCAACTGCGGCATATAGTTTTTTTAAATCATCTACATGATAAGTTGAATCACCGCCTCCCCATGAAGCATAATTATCAGAACTGGTAATCCATAAATTTTCAGATAATTGACTTTCTTTTTTTAGATTTTGTAGATGGTTTACCCATTTTAAAATTACTGCAGGTTGTACATAATAGCTAGCTGCCCATTTGACCATCGCTTCATTACCAACAGAAATTATTTTTATAATATCTGGGTATTTTTTAGCTAATTCAATTGCTCTATTTATTTCTTCGCTATTTGCTTTCACGTTTTCTTTATCGTGATTCGGTGGCGCATTTGACCATGCATTCTCGCAATCTATCCATACTCCCAACATCACATACATCTCAAAATTTGAATCTTCAGATTTTAATTCAGTGATTGCTGTCAGTATATTTCTTATTTCATCGAGCTTGGTATTATAAGTGCGTAGAATTTTAATTCCCATCGCACTCATAATTTTTAAATCATCTTTAATTTGGATGATACTAGGTTGCAAATCGCGGGTATTACTGCGATAGCCTCCATAGCATATAGCTAGGTAGTTTGAATCACCTAAAATTTGAGCTGCTGTTTTGTTTCTCTCAATATTAGGAGAACTACATGAAGCTAAAATAATCAGGCAAGGAATTAAAAAATAAAATTTTAATTTACTTATTAGCATCCTATTATTTTAAAATAGATTCTTTAACGTACACTGTTATTTTACTTATTACATCTGTTCTATTAAAAATTTCAGCACTCGTTTCTACATCTAATTTCAATGAGTCTGCCTTAGTGATGGTACCATCCTTCTTCTCAATCTCTAAACGATTTTCATCAGATAATCGATAAATAATTGGTACTTGACAGAACGTATAACACAATGAGCCAGGTGTCGGTTCAAATGTTTTATGTTCTTTGTTTACGGTAACATAATTAAATACTCGGTTCTCTTTTGTAAACTCGTCTTTTCTAAGTAAACACGGATTGAAATAAATAGATCCATTGAGCACAAATACTCCTAGTTCACCAAATCTACTAATGATATCTTCTTTCACCTGCCCTGTCATACCTGGTTGCTGAGCACCTTTATTACTTGGTGTATGCGAGTATGGGTCGGTAGGGAAGGCTCCGTATAATTTTGGTGATTTATGCACGCCTACGCCTGCATTTATTTCGTAGTAATGTTCTAATAGCTTACCGATTACTTGTTCTGATTCTCCATTTTCAATTGCTGTTAAACAAACTTCTTGTACAGCTAATTGTAATTTAGAAACCATGTGCCAATAAATCGAACCTAAGCCCTCATAACCATAGAACGTACCAGAACGACCAGTAAACGATTTATGATCAAATACCGCTTCGTATATATCTAATAAGGCTTGTTTCTCGCTCTTTAAATAAGTGCCATATTTAGTATTATCAAGTTGATCTAATGCATTACTCAATTCAACTGCATTTCTTAAATTACCATTGAAATGATATTCTCCTTTGATATCTTTTTCTATGATTGATTTATCAGCATTTGCAAAAAGTGCATCAATAAGTTTTAGTTTTTCAATTGATTCTTTCGGTATTTTATTTTTCTGTAAAAACTTAGGGAGTTGTTTATTAGGGTATAGTAAATAACTATATTGATCATCTCTAAAGAGCGCACTTTTCTTCATGCTATCTAATAATTTCAATGCATCTTTTGGTGATAAATAGCCTGAGCTTAATACGGCTACTTGACCTTCAAGCATTTCATTGAGATGAGATATGCTTATCTCTTGATCATTCTTAATGCTCATTAAGTTATATGCGTGATACATATCATCGTCACGTTTATTCGCATTGATAGTATGTTCAATAAATGCTAAACTTACTTTCACAAATGATCTTAATCTTCGGTATGAGATAGTTCTTTTCTCAGACCAAAATGAATGCTCATAAATATGTTCTCTGTATTCACTGCCTGCTTCACCTAACTTATCTAATATAGCTTTGCGTTGTTTATCGTTTATGTTACCATTTAATACTTCTGCATGTTCATCTAATGCAGCATGTATAGATTTGAAAAATATGATGAACTCATTTGATAATTCAATTCGTTCTTCATCTGTTTGTTCAATAAGATTCTCGAAGAATACTAAAAACCTACGCAAGTAATAGAGCGTAACCATCGATACACCATTGCCTACTAAAGCATTATTTGCATCGTTCCACTCGGGGCGTTGGGTATTCATCCAGATACCAGCACCCGGTATAAAATTAGATAGCTTGGCTAAAACGGTAGCAAGTATTTTCTCTATGAAATTAACGGTATAAATTTTTTGATGTTGATCTACTAGAAGTGCTGCATCTGAACCTAATGTGCGCATGTTCTTCTTAATGTGAGCATCTAACTCTTCATCAAATTCAATAGTATCTTTTGCGTTCTTTAAAATTTCAGCATAGCTTTTAATTTTATAAGGCACATTTGCATAAACAAATTGTTCTTCATTAAATTGACGACTCAATTGACCAGGGAAATATTTTTCATTTAACTCTAAGAGTTTAAGTAAATAGATTATCTGGTGATCTCCCCAATAGCCAATATACGACCAGGGGTTATCTGGTTCTACTGTTTCCCAATCGAAACCGCCTTTTGTGACTCTGTAAGGGTTGTAGCCTTCAAAAGTTGTTGCATTTAAAAACTTATGAATCATACTACGGGTAAAGCCCGGGAATGAGATGGCTAAGGCTTCCCAATTTTGAAAAATATCTCTCCAGTTACCTTCGTAATCAAGAATTTTTTTCGAGTAATCTTCAGCGCTACGTGTATTGATTGAAAATTTATTCCATGGTCTACTAGGGTCACCATGTCTTCTGCTAAATTTTAAGGGGAGATATTCTGTGCAAAGTCTTTTGAAGTTTTTGTCCTCTACTTGTGCACAAATTTTTTCTAAGTCGAAAACACTAAATGTTTCTTCTAAACTATTTAATAATTTTTGATGTGTTTCAAATACTTGTTTATTCGCATTTGAGAGATAATTTAAAAGATCCCATTTTTCTATTTGATAATTAAAATCAAAGATACCACCTCTCATAATATTGAAAAGGGTATTTGAAAAATGTCGGGTATCTCTATATACATCTGCAGATAATTGTATTCCATCTGATGATGCATTTAACTCTTTTAATTTTTGAGATCCTAATAATATATCTTCTTCAATTTTATGATAAAGATCTTTATTTGTTTCTATTTCATTGATGATTGATACTACATCGGCTTGGCTTTGATTTACATCAGCAACGATCATCCATTTCTTTTTTTCAGATGCTTCTAAGCTTATCGTTTTGTTAACAAAGTATGATCCTTTCTCTGCTTTAACATCTAATTCTTGTACTACAGGTAATCCTTTTCTAAATGAATCGAGTTGCAATGAAGACAATAAATGTACTGGTCTTTCAAGTCCTACAGACCAAGCGATATTTGCTTTTAAAGCTTCACTCGGCTCAGCTTTATCAACTATAATTGCACTTAATGCAAAAATCCCTAATCCAGAATCTAAATCTAATTCATTACGCTTATATGCATCAACCAAAATACTCGTAGAGTTTTGCAAATCACTACTAACTCCATCTGGCATTATGTTTTGTATGCCGTCTAATAAATTAATTAAAAGTTTTCTATTCCCTTTATTCTCTAACGACGACTTACGTACAAATCCGTAGATATTACTTGTATTCCATTCATATCTAAATACAAGGTCTAAATCATGATTAATTTCTTCGAAAATGATTTTATTGCCAATCGCATTTTTATAAAGATTTCTAGAAACCTTATACAAGTTATTGTTGCGCTCAGAGAAAGGCTCCCATATATATGTCTCATCTTTCTCAATGATTTGAAAAATTGTTTTAGAACCTGTTGT
>JACCEA012108753.1_pt1 | contig 14034 bp, 7 predicted proteins | sample 7449851 | NCBI WGS metagenome assembly JACCEA01 (sample SAMN15323453, study PRJNA562643) | freshwater metagenome | isolation source: river surface water | place: USA:Blue River Watershed | collected 2017-08-18 | reverse complement strand
TATGGTCATGATGGCCGAACCGATAATAAAGGCAATAGAAAGTGTAATAAAAAATATAGAAAAGAGGGATTTAAAAATTAAAAATGAAAAATTAAAAATTAAATCCAAGATTCAAATAATTAATTTTAGTCCATCAGGTGAGAAATTTACTACGAATGGTGCAAAAAATTTAGTTACAAAATACACAGATGTAGTCATGATCTGCGGACGGTATGAGGGTATCGATGCACGCATAGACAAAGTATTTAAAACAAAAAAAATCTCCATTGGAGATTATGTTTTAACAGGTGGCGAACTACCAGCCATGATACTCGTAGACTGTATGGCCCGCCAGATCCCTGGAGTATTGGGTAATTTTGATTCTAGGGAAGAGGCGAGAGTGTCTAGTAGTGAGATATACACCAGACCAGAAGTATTTGAATATAAAAAGAAGAAATACAAAGTACCGAAAGTGTTACTCTCTGGCGATCATAAGAAAATAGAGGCTTGGAAGCTTGGTAAAAAATAAAACGAAACTTAAATCATGGATTCAAGTTTCGTGTCATTTAGTTTAAATAGTTTCTGTATTGCTACAGAGCTATTTCCTCGTAGGTGTTTTCTGCCCTCTCGAATAAAAAATAATCATACTCTGCAATTTCCTTTGTCTCGTTTGTAGGATTAGCTTCGATTAATTTTAGGAGTTCTTCGATTGTTTCCTTTTCAGCAATTATGGTTATCTCCCATTTGTCGTAATTTTCCTTGCTGGCTTCGTTCATCGCGATATTTGATTGCGCATGGATATCTGACTCTATCTTTAGAACATCTGTCGAGTGCAGTGAGTCTATGGCGAGGATTGTTTTGCTGAATTTTTCGATTTCATTCGGTAGGTCATTTGAAAGTTCTTTTGCGTAGCGGTTCTCAGGAGTCTTGAATGTGCATAATCTAGATTTTACAGAGGCATTTTTTTTTAATTTTTCAATTAATTCGCCTGCCTTTTTTAGGTACATTTTAATTCCTTCGGTGTCGTAAGCGAGTTCTTTGTTCTCTTTTGGTACGACGATAAATAGGATGGAGTTGAAGCAAGTTTTTAAGAGTGCCATATTTTATTTTTTTAGAGGGTTAAACAATTATTTTTTAAAGTGCAAGCCAAATTGATAAAATGATACTCCTTTTTGCATGATTATGCAAATTCTATATAAGTATTGACTTTATTGGCTTTTTGGTATAATATAACTCACAGATTGAATGGATTGAGTTATGACAGATTTAATCGATTATTAACCCAATTACTAAAGCTATTTTGCTAAAAAGCATAAGAGGCACAATGTAATAGCATTTCCACATTGAGGTTTGGTCACCTTGATGTTTTTTCGTTTATTAAAATCAATAAAACAACACCAACTACTTTGTTGTAGATTCCGGTTGTTCCCGCAATGTAGATTTACTACATCTTGGTCACAATCCTCATCTACGCCTCGTATTTGAAATTATTTTATTAATTTTATTTTTGTAAATATGAAAAAAACAGCTACACGAGAGAAGAAGTATTTTTCACGGTACAAAAAGCCGTTGGTCGAGTTTCCTAATTTGATCGAGAACCAATTGGTCTCCTTCAATTGGTTAGTAGAAGATGGTTTGAAAGAAGTTTTCAAAGAATTTTCTCCAATCAATGATTATTCAGAAAAGAAATTCCAATTGGATTTTACATCTTTCTCACTTGGCGAGCCAAAGTTTGACGAAGAGTATACAAAGATAAACAAGCTAACTTACGAGGGTCCACTAAAGACTCGCGTACGTCTTTTGAATAAGAGTCTAGGTACAACAAAAGAACAAGAGATTTTCATGGCAGATGTGCCATTGATGACAAAGCACGGTACTTTTATCATCAACGGAGTAGAACGTGTCATCGTTCCTCAGCTTACTCGTTCTTTTGGAGTATTCTTTACAGAACAAGAACTAAAGAGTAAGAGATATTTTGGTGCAAAGATCATCCCAGCACGTGGAGTATGGATTGAGATTGAATCTGATCCAGACGGTGCTATATATGTACGTATCGACAAGAAACGCAAGTTTTCAATTGCGTCTCTTCTACGTGTCCTAGGACTACATACTGACGAAGCTATGACCAAGGCTTTCGGCAAGGATGAAAACCTATTGAAATTGATCAAGACTTGTATCGAGAAAGATCCAGCAAAATCTCTTTCTGAATCATATATCGAGATATACAAGCGTCTTCGTGATGGAGACCTAGCTACTCCAGACAATGCTCGTGATTTCATCACTACACTTCTTTCAAATGAACGTTACGACCTTTCTCCTGTTGGACGTTTCCGTTTCAACAAGCGTTTTGACAAGAATATGGATGCAAAAGAAATGGAACGCCGTACTATCTCTGCAGATGATGTCGTGACTATCATGACAAACATCACAGCATTGAATAATGATCCTCATGCAAAGGCAGACGATATCGACCACCTAGGTCAGCGTCGTGTCCGCTATGTGGGTGAGATGTTCCAGCAAAAAGTCCGCATGGGTATGGCTCAGATCAAGCGTAATGTGCAGGACCGTATGTCTACTATAGATGTATCTACAACAATGCCAATCCAGATCATAAACCAACGTCCACTCCAAGCTCGTATCAAGGAGTTCTTTACTGCGAACCAGCTTTCACAATTCATGAACCAAGAAAACGTGATGGCCGAAGTAGAGCACCTCAGAACTCTTTCAGCACTCGGACCCGGAGGTCTTACACGTGAGCGTGCAGGTCTCGAAGTCAGAGACGTCCATACATCCCACTACGGTCGTGTATGTCCTATCCACACTCCAGAAGGTCCAAACATCGGTCTTATCTTGCACTTGTCTACATATGCAAAGATCAATGAATTCGGTATCATCGAGACTCCATACATCAAAGTAAGTAAAGGAAAGATTACAGGTGAAGTAGTATACTTGAATGCTCTTGAAGAAGAAAAGTACAACATTGCTCACGCTGGTATCAAGTATGATGAAAATGGAAAAATCTCAGAACAGCACGTAGAAGCTCGTATCAAGACAAGTCCAGGTATCATCTCTCGTGATGAGATCGACTTTATCGATGTTGCTACAAACCAACCATTCTCTATTGCTACTTCTATGATCCCATTCCTAGAACACGATGACGCCCACAGAACACTCATGGGAAGTAACATGCAAAAGCAGGCTATGGCCTGCATAACTCCAGAAGCTCCACTAGTAGCTACTGGTATGGAAGAACTTGCTGCTCGCTCATCTGGACGTCTAGTCGTTTCAGAAGTGAATGGTAAAGTGTCATATGTTGATGGAAAGAAAGTCACAGTTACTGATGACAAAGGCAAGGATCACATATATCCACTTGTTACATTTTCTCGTACAAACAACTTCTCTACATTCCACCAGAGACCAAGTGTGTCTATGGGTGATACAGTAAAGAAAGGTATGGTTCTTGCTGATACATCTACTACTGACCGTGGACAGATCGCTCTCGGACAAAACGTCCTCACAGCATTCATGTCATGGGGAGGTGCAAACTACGAAGATGCGATCATTCTTTCAGAGCGTCTTGTAAAGCACAGTAAGTTCACAAGTATCTATGTTACAGAATTCGTATGTAATGTGCGTGATACAAAACTTGGACCGGAGGTCACAACTCGTGATATTCCAAATGTCGGAGAAAACAAATTAAAGGACTTGGATGAAGACGGTATCATCACTGTCGGTGCAGAAATCCGTGAGAACGATATTCTCGTAGGTAAAATCACTCCAAAGGGTGAGACAGAGCTTACTCCAGAAGAGCGCCTACTACGTTCTATCTTTACTGAAAAAGCTCGCGATGTGAAAGACAGTTCTCTACGCCTAGAACACGGCAAGAAGGGTCGTGTAGTTGGTGTAAAGATTTTCTCACGTGATCAAGGTCACAACCTAGAATCAGGCATTATAAAGCGTATCGTTGTTGAAATCGCACAGATCAGAAATATTTCTGTTGGAGACAAATTAGCTGGACGTCACGGAAACAAGGGTGTTATCTCAGTTATCCTGCCAGAAGAAGAAATGCCATACATGGCAGACGGTACTCCTGTGGATGTGATCCTCACTCCACTCGGTGTCCCATCTCGTATGAACCTAGGACAGATTCTGGAAATGCACCTCGGATATACAGCGCACACTCTAGGGTATCAAGCTATAGTCCCACCATTTACATCAGCGACAGTTCCAGAAATCAAAGCTGAACTCGTAGCTTCAGGAATGCCAGAAACAGGTAAGGTGACTCTATACGACGGACGAACAGGTGATGCATTTGATCAAGATATTGCAATCGGATACATGTACATGCTCAAGCTGCACCACATGGTGGAAGACAAGCTTCACATGCGTTCTATCGGACCGTACTCACTCATCACTCAACAGCCACTCGGAGGTAAAGCTCAAGGTGGAGGACAAAGATTCGGAGAAATGGAGGTGTGGGCACTGGAAGGTCATGGCGCAGCTCATACTCTACGTGAAATGCTCACAATCAAATCAGACGATATCGTTGGACGTTCACAGACATTTGATGCGATCATCAAAGGCAAGCCAATCGGTGAGCCAAATGTACCTGCATCATTCAACGTGTTACTAGCATACCTAAGAGGACTTGCATTGGATGTCGACCTACGCAAGGGAAATTTTTAATCAATTAAAATTAAATTAACTATGAAAACAATAGATACAACAGATTTTGATTCAATCACACTTTCCCTCGCATCTCCAGAGCGCATTCATGAATGGTCATATGGCGAAGTTACAAAACCAGAAACAATAAACTACAGAACAGGACGCTCAGAGAGATCTGGACTGTTCGACGAGAGAATATTCGGACCAGAAAAAGATTACGAATGTTACTGTGGAAAATACCGACGTATTCGATACAAGGATATCGTCTGTGAAAAATGTGGAGTGGAGGTTACTCGCTCTATAGTTCGTCGTGATCGTATGGGTCATATCGACCTTGCATCACCAGTGGCTCACATCTGGTTCCTACGTGGTGTACCATCTCGTATGTCTACACTTTTGAACATTTCAGTTTCTGATTTGGAAAAAGTTATTTACTTTGCAGGATACATCATCATCAATGTTCATCAATCTGAAAAAGATGAAGTGATCAAGAATCTAGAGAGTGAATTTAAATCAAAAATAAAAGGTGCAAATGATGAAGAGACAAAAGAGAAACTAAAAGAGCTTCTCACAAATACAAAGAGGGAAATCGGTGAGATCGTACCAGGAAAAGTATTGAATGAAATAGCATACCACCACTTTAGTCTAAAGTATGGTTCTTGTTTCGATGCAAGTATCGGAGCAGAAGCTATCTACACAATATTCAAAAATCTTGATCTAGAAAAGTTAAAGGCTGAGACAGAAGCTATGCTTCCAAAAGCTTCAACTCTAGATAAAGAAAAGCTAGAAAAGCGTCTTTCACTTATCCGCTCAATGATCCTTTCTGGAATCCGTCCTGAATGGATGTTCATGACAGTTATCCCAGTTATTCCTCCTGCATTGCGCCCTATGGTGGCTCTCGATGGTGGACGTCACGCAACTTCAGACCTTAACGACCTATATCGTCGCGTGATCAACAGAAACAATCGTCTAAAGAAATTGAAGGAAATCGGTGCCCCAGATGTTATTTTGAGAAACGAAAAGCGTATTCTTCAAGAAGCAGTAGACGCATTGATCGACAACTCAATCGCAAAGCAAAATGATTCACAAGCTGTATCAGCTTCTCAGAAGCGTGCACTTAAATCTCTTTCAGATAACCTAAAATCAAAACAAGGTCTATTCCGTCAGAACTTGCTCGGTAAGCGTGTGGACTACTCTGGACGTTCTGTTATCGTCGTGGGTCCAAACTTGGATCTTGATGAGTGTGGACTTCCAAAGCACATGGCTCTGGAGCTATTCCGTCCATTCGTTATCGCTCAGGTTCTTGCTACAGAATTGGCTTTCAATATCCGTGGTGCAAACCGCTTGATTGAAGAAGGTATTCCTGAAGTTTGGGCAATCCTCGAAGAAGTGATCCGTGGAAAGCACGTGCTTCTAAACCGTGCTCCTACACTTCACCGTCTAGGAATACAGGCTTTCAAGCCGATCCTAATCGAAGGTAATGCTATCCAAGTTCACCCTCTAGTCTGTGCTGGATTCAACGCTGACTTCGACGGAGACCAGATGGCTGTATATGTTCCATTAGGTGAAGAAGCTCAAGCTGAAGCTCGTGACTTTATGTCATCAGCAAAGAACTTGCTCAAGCCTCAAGATGGAGCTCCAATCGTAAACCCAAAGATGGATATCGTTCTTGGATGTTACTGGATGACAAAGTCTGTTGATGGTGAAAAAGGTGAGGGTATGATTTTCACAAGTCCAAACCAAGCTATCACAGCATTTGATCTAGGTGCTATTACATTCCGTGCAAAGATTAAAGTTCTAGGTAGTGAAAAAGCTCGTTACAATAAATTTGAGAACAAGCCATTCGAAACTACAGTAGGACGTCTATTCTTCAACAGTATTCTCCCAGATGATTTCCCATATATGAATGAGGAGATTACTTCAAAGCGTATGTCAGCCCTAGTAGACGAACTGATCGTTCACTATGGTATCGATCGTACTCCAAAGATTCTAGACAAGATAAAATCTTTCGGATTCAAATACGCTACTTACTCTGGAGTTACTTGGGGTATCGACAACGTGTCTGTACCAGAAGGTAAAACAGAAATAGTAAAGAGTGCTCGCGCTCTAGAGCTAACAGTGCGTGATCAATTCAACGAAGGTTTGCTCTCTGAAGATGAAGAATATCAAAAGATTATTGAAATCTGGGAGCATGCAAAGAAAGAAATCGAAAAGATAATCCCTGCAACCCTAGATATAACAGGATCAACATACGATCTTATCACTTCAGGAGCCCGCGGAAACATGGGATCTCTAGTGCAGATGTGTGGAATGAAAGGTTTGATTGTGAATACTTCTGGAGAGACATTGGATTTCCCAATCGTCCCTTCATATATCGAAGGTCTATCACCACTTGAATACTTCATCACTACTCACGGTTCTCGTAAAGGTGCTGCCGACACAGCTCTAAACACTGCAAAAGCCGGATATCTAACACGTCGTCTAGTAGACGTCGCACAAGATGTCGTAATAACAGAAGAAGATTGTGGAACAAAGAATGGAAAAGTTATTCATTCAGTGGAGGGTGTGTTTGCAAAATATGTTGCAGGACGCGTACTACTGTCTGATATAAAAAATACAGAAGGAAAGGTTCTACAAAAGAAGGGAACTCTCGTGACAAAAGAAGACGCAAAGATGCTCGAAAAAGCTGGAATCAAAGAAGCTTTTGTACGCACACCACTATCTTGTGAGACAGTACACGGACTATGTCGTATGTGTTATGGTCTTGACCTTGGAAGAAACTGCTTGATTGAAATCGGTCAGGCTGTAGGTATCATCGCAGCGCAAGCTATCGGTGAGCCAGGTACACAGCTTACACTTCGTACTTTCCACGCTGGAGGAGTCGCAACAGTCGACATCACTACTGGTCTGCCTCGTGTCGAAGAAATCTTCGAGCGTCGCTTGCCAAAGAATCCGGCTATCGTATCTCAGACAGATGGTGAAGTTCTAGAAATCACAAATGATGGAAAAGAAAAAGTAATCAAGGTCCTATCTGATACAAAAGGTGACGCAAAAACAAATGAGATGTCATACACAGTTCCTGCTCGTCGTCAGCCTATAGTGAAAGCTGGAGACAAGATAAAGAAAGGTGACTTGCTCACTGATGGATCTGCTGATATCAATGAGATCGTAAAATACGGAAGTAAGGAGGTTGCAGAAGAATACATCGTAAATGAAATCAACAAAGTTTACGACCTGCAAAGTGCATCTATCTCTCGTAAACACATCGAAATCATCATCCGTCAGATGTTCTCAAGAAAGAAGATCAAGGATGCTGGAGATACTACATTCTCACCAGGTGAGATAGTAGAATCAATTGAGCTTATAGAAGAGAATGATCGTGTTGCCCCTGTAAATGGACGTCCTGCTACGGCAACTACAATCGTTCTCGGTATCTCTGAAGTGTCTTTGACAACTAAGAGTTGGCTATCAGCTGCTTCATTCCAAAACACAAACCGTGTGTTGATCAACAATGCTATCCGTGGAGGAGTAGATAATCTAAGAGGCCTAAAGGAAAATGTTATCATTGGTAACTTGATCCCAGCAGGTACTGGATTTGCTCATCACCAAAAAGATCAAAAAGAAGTTGAAGTTCTAGATTCTGTTATTGAAGAAGCAAATTAATAAATAATATATAATTAGGGAATATGTCACTTTCTGTAGTCCCAACCATAAAAGAACGCCTAAACATCGTGGATGTACTATCATCGTACATCACGGTGGAGGGTTCAGGTAAAAATTTTAAAGCCAAATGTCCTTTTCATAATGAAAAGACTCCGTCTTTCTATATTTCGCCTGAGCGCAATAGCTATTATTGTTTTGGTTGCGGAGCAAAGGGTGACATTTTTTCTTTTGTGGAGCACTTTGAAGGTACTGATTTTCTTGGTGCATTAAAAATACTAGCATCTCGTGCTGGTGTACAGCTAGAAGATTTTAGCAAATCTCGCGAATCAAAAGATGAGATAGATAGATTGTATGATTGCATGGAGGAGGCTACAAAATTTTTCCAATCTGAATTATTGAAAAATCCAGAAGCTAGATTGTATCTGATTAATCGCGGAGTAAATGATGAATCTATAGAAAATTTCCGAATTGGGTATGTGCCGAACACTTGGAGATCTGCATCTGACTATCTTTTAAAAAAAGGATTTTCTAAGACTGAACTTGAGAATGTCGGCCTGATAAAAACAAAAGAAATAGCTAAATCCGCTACAGGCGGATCGCCCGACTCGCAAAGCGAGTTTAGGAGTTTTTATGATCGCTTTCGTGGGAGAATTATGTTTCCTATCTCAGACAGTAGCGGAAGGGTAATTGCTTTTTCGGGTAGAATATTTGGCCGACCTGATGAAGAAGAGGCAAAATATCTAAATAGTCCGGATACAAAGTTGTTTAATAAATCAAATGTATTGTTCGGTATCGATCGTGCAAAGAATGCAATTCGTACGAGAGGATACAGTATCATCGTAGAGGGACAGCTCGATCTAGTATTATCTCATCAATCTGGGTTTACAAATACTGTCGCTACTTCAGGTACAGCTCTCGCTGATGCTGTGAATACAGCCGATTCTAGAGTGAATAATCTTGGATTACTAAGAAGATTGTCTCCAAATATTATATTTGCTTTTGATGGTGACAATGCCGGAGTACGTGCATGTGGGCGTGGAGCTATGATTGCATTAGGATTGGATATGCAAGTAAAAGTAGCATTGCTACCGACAGGAGAAGATCCTGCTGATATTATCAAAAAAGATAGCGAGAATTGGAAAAACATAATAAAAAATTCTGTAAATATTATCACTTTTTATTTGTCTAGGATAAACGATGAGACTACAGATCTGCGTACTCGTGGTCGTAAGGTAAGGGAAGTCATATTCCCATACTTAGCTATGATCAAGAGCTCTATCGAGCTGGACGCATATATTCAAGAGATAGCCAAAGCCACAGGCATAAATCAAAAAGCTATAAATGAAGACTTCCAAGATTTCCTAAAAGTGCATACTCCCAGATTGGAGGTAAAAGAAGTTGTTAATCAAGTAAAAAAAGACGAATCTGTGCCTAGAAAGATTATCCTACTAAAAAGACTTTTTGGAATTTATAATTGGCAAAAAGAAAATAAAGAAATTTATAATCTGGTTGATAAATTTAGTAAATCTATAAATGAAGTCTTTGGGGAAAATTATTTTGAAGACATGTATAGCGATCATAAAGACGAGGCAGATTCACTTTCATTTGAAGTAGAGATGTGGTATGGTGGCAAGATAGATACTTTATCTAAGGATGTAGTGGAATTACTCCTAAATACAGAAGAAGAATTAATCAAGGAGCGCCTAGTCATAATCTCAAGTAAGATAAATAATTCGCCCGATTCACTACCAAAAGATTTAATCAAAGAATATCAAATATTGACACAAAAGATGGAGTATATTAAAAATAGTCGCTTAAAATAATTTTATTTATATGGATAAAAAGAAAAATAAAAAAATAAAAAAGGTTGCAAAAAAGGTTATAACAAAAAAGAAAGTTGTAGCTAAGAAGAAGGTTGTAAAAAAGCCTGCAAAAAAGGTGACTGTTAAAAAAGTTGCTCCAAAGAAAATTGTAAAAAAGCCTATCAAAAAGGTTGTTAAAAAAGTAGAAAAGAAAAAAGTTGCTCCAAAGAAAGTCCAACCAAAAGTAAAAGCGGTAAAAGAAAAAAAGGCAAAACCAGCAAAGCAGAGTGTGTCAGAAAAGAAGACTGCAGAGCTAGAAGCAAAAGCTCAGGAGATGATAGAGAAGGGTAAGAAGCGTGGGTTCATCACATACGATGAGATCATAAAAATGTTCCCAGACATTGAGAATAATATATTCTTTTTGGATGAATTGTATGACAAGTTTTCTGTGGCGGGTATCGACGTATTAGAGGGTGGAAATCTTCTTGATATGGATGGTGATAATGAAAAGGCAGCACTCAAATACAGTAAAGATGCTAGCGCCTATGACTCTATCCAGATTTACCTAAAAGAGATCGGTCAGTATCCATTGATCCCTGCATCTATGGAGCGTGATTTGGCAAAGCGTATCGAGAAAGGTGACCTTGAGGCCAAGAATCTTCTTGCCCGCGCTAACCTTCGTCTCGTTGTGTCTATCGCCAAGAAATACGTAGGACGTAGTTCTGACCTGACACTTCTGGACCTTATCCAAGAGGGAAACCTCGGCCTATTCAAGGCTGTAGAAAAATTTGACTGGACAAAGGGTTATAAATTCTCTACTTATGCTACTTGGTGGATTCGTCAATCTATCACACGTGCACTAGCTGATCAATCCCGTACAATCCGTATTCCTGTGCACATGGTAGAGACAATTTCAAAATACAAACAAGTGGTCCGTCGTCTATCCCAAGACCTTGGTCGCGATCCACTTGCTGAAGAGATCGCTGTCGAGATGAATATCGACGTAGAGAAGATCCATGTAATCGAGCAGATCAACCAGGAGACTGTATCGCTAGAACAGCCGATAGGGGATGATGATGAGAAATCTACACGCGGTGAATTCATCGCTGATGACAAGATTCTTCGTCCAGATCAGGATGCTTCACGCAGAATCCTATCTGATCAGATCAAAGAAGTTCTAGATACTCTATCTCCAAAAGAAAGAAAAATCCTCGAACTCCGCTATGGACTAAACGATGGTATCCAGCATACTCTCGAAGAAGTCGGTGCAGAATTCGGTGTGACTCGTGAGCGTATTCGTCAGATCGAAGCAAAGGTCCACGAAAAACTCCGCACAAATGAAAAAATCGCAAGACTTCGTAATTATTTTGACTAGCGAAGAGCAGGTATAAATTTATTTATACAATGTCTGAGCGAAGTCAAAATATTGTACCCAGTTATATTTCGACTAAATTTAAAATAAAAAACTCATCCAATGGATGAGTTTTTTATTTTTGTAAATTTTACAATTGTTCAATTACAGATTCGTTGCCTGTTTTTAGTAATCCAAATAGTAGATTTGAATATTTGAAATATGCTTCATCTCCTTTTAATTTACCAACACAATCCGCTGCTACTAATTTTGTCATTGAATTCTGGTGAAGAGGGAATTGACGGTAGACCCATTTTACTTGACCATTATAGTCTTTTACTACTTGCTCCATAGTAGGGTGAAATTTCTTGCAGTAAGGACATTCAAAGTCAGAATATTCAATAACTGTGATTGGTGCATTTTTATCACCTTTTGTATAATCTGTCGGTTCAGATAATACTACGTCTCCTTTGTATTCTCTTGTTACCTTGCCAGCCACCACTTCATCAATTGTCTTCTTTACTTGATCATAACTTTGAGCCCCTTGGATGTCTGATTTTGAGCCATTTGAGCCTATCACTATAGTGTATGGTGTACCTTTTTGATTGTCTGGTAGGGCGCTCATAGCACTGTCTACGCTCTTCATGACATCTGTGGCAAGTTTCTCGATATTCGTACTGTCTATACAGGCATCTAGTTTTTCCTTTGATACTCCGACTTGCCCAGAAAGAGTCTTGTTCTCTGGTTTCTTTAATCCACCACTATTTGTAATAAAAATTGCCAATACTATTAAAAATGCGGCTAGAATTATAGCCTGAGGGGTAGACAGTTTCTTGTCATTTTTCGGATTGCCACCTTCTCCTATGATAGTAGTATTTTCCTCTATTATTATTGTATTATTTTCTTCCATACCATAATTATATCATATTAATTTATTTGCATTGCAATATATTTTTTGTGATATAATATACACAGGTCTTATTATTAGTTTATTACCTAATTAGATTATGAATAATAAAATTGGTTGTGTTGCTGCAAAGATTGCACACGTACTAGTTATCGTAGGTGCTCTTAACTGGGGATTGTATGGTATCGGTATGTTCATGGGCAGTAACTTTAACTTGGTTAATTTGATTTTTGGCACTATGCCAACAATCGAAGCAATCGTTTATGTTCTCGTAGGAATTTCAGCTGTAGTTGGTATCTTTGGATGCCCTTGCACAAACTGTAAATCTTGCCAAGTAGAAGCTGCACCAGCAACTCCTGCTCAATAATATTGTCTATACGTTCTATCCCGTATAAATATATCAAAAAACCACCTTTTAAAAGGTGGTTTTTTGATATTGAAAAAAAGCTTAAATTGTAGTATAATACCACTATTATATGACCGCTTTCATGATTGTAATATATATATTTTCTTTCCTTGCCGTATACGTGCAAGTTTTTTTTCTTGTGACTTTTATAGAGAAAAGGAGAGAAATCAACATCCGAAGAGAGGATATTGAACTACCAGAGTATCCTACCGTTACAGTGATCGTACCTTGCTACAACGAAGAGCGCACTGTTGATGTGACTGTGGAGTCTCTCTTATCGTTGAATTACCCAAAGGATAAATTGCATATAGTCGTCGTTGATGATGGATCAAAGGACGGTACTTGGAATCAGATTCAGAAGTATAAAGATCATCCTCAGATAGAAATCATTCATAAGGAGAATGGAGGGAAACATACAGCTCTGAATCTTGGTCTGGATCACGCGCATAGTGAATTTGTGGGGTGCCTAGACGCCGACTCGACTGTACACCCAGAGACTCTAAAGCGCATAATTAGCTTCTTCTCAAATCCCGACACTATGGCGGTAGCTCCATCCATCGTGATTCGTGACCCAAAGACTATGCTCCAATATGCTCAGCGTGCAGAGTATGATATGGCTCATTACAATAAGAAGATGCTAGCATTTCTAGATGCTATCCATGTGACTCCTGGTCCATTCTCAATATTTCGCAGGAAAGTTTTCGATATAATCGGGCCATATAGAAAGGCTCACCATACAGAGGATCAGGAGATTGCATTGCGCATGCACCAGCATGGTATGAAGATAGATCACTGTCCGGATGGGTATGTATATACAGGTAGCCCTAGTACTATACCTAAATTATATCGTCAGCGTGTGCGCTGGATGTATGGTTTTATAAAGAATGCTACCGATTATAAATACTTCTTCTTTAGACCTAAATATGGAGCCATAGGTATGTTTACATTACCTTCTGGATTCATCTCTATATCCGGTACTATACTACTGTTGTCTTTTACAATGGTAAATTTGTATAAATACATATCTACTAAAATATTACAGATCAAAACTGTAGGTATACATGCTCCTACTGGCAATGTCTTCTCTGTAGATCTATTCTTTATAAATACTCAGGCTATGATATTTATATCCATATTGCTCTATATGCTAGTCATAGCAGCCCTGATAAATGGCCGTATGATGATAGCAGATAGGCGAGTATTGTCTTGGGATATCCTTTTGTTTATTATTGTGTATACTGTTATTGCCCCGTTTTGG